>Ga0196963_10002017_pt1 | contig 12682 bp, 7 predicted proteins | sample S1_5metaG_FD_148600 | JGI IMG/M metagenome (GOLD analysis project Ga0196963, IMG submission 148600) | Soil microbial communities from Anza Borrego desert, Southern California, United States - S1_5 | ecosystem: Environmental > Terrestrial > Soil > Desert | place: USA: California | collected... | reverse complement strand
GCAGCGGCGCCATCCGCCGCCGCAACCTCGACATCATCCTGCTCGACCGCCGCGGCGTCCAGGAGCTGGCGGCCCAACGCTGAGGCGCCGCCCCGCCCTCAGCCGGCGCCGGCGCTCCAGCAGCTCGTGAGGCCGAAGGCGGCGCAGATCTCGGCGGGCGACACGTCCGGGGCCAGCGGGCCGGCCACGATCCGGAAGCCGCCCTCGGCGCGGGGGCGCAGGGCGAGCGCCAGCCCGGCCTGGCCGGCCCTGGCCCGCAGCTCGGCGATCCGGGTCCGGCCCTCCTCCTCGCTGCCCGCCTGGGCGAGTTCGATGAAGGCGGGGGTCGCCGCCGCGGCCGCGGCCGCGGGAAGGGCGGCGGGGGGCGGGGGCGCGACGGATGGCGGGGGCGCCATCGGGGCGGACGCCACGGCGGCGGGCGCCGGCAGGGGCTGGGCCGGCAGCGCCGCCATTGGCGCCGGCAGGGGCGGCGCCGGCAGGGGCGGCGCCGCGGCGGTGGCGAAGGGGGGCAGCGCGCCGCCGGCCGCGGCCTGCCGCAGATAGGCGATGCGGCGCTCCGCCTGGTCCGGCGGCAGGCGGGCGCGGGTCAGGGCCTCGGCCTCCGCCGTGTCGCCCGCCAGGGCCAGCAGCAGGGCGAGGTTGAGCCCGACCTGGGGCGGCGCGTCGGCCCGCGCCACCGCCTGGCGCAGCAGGGCGACGCCCTCGGCCGCGCGGCCCTGCTGGGCGAGCGACAGAGCCTGGTTGTTCAGGACCTCGGGATGGTCGGCCGAGAGGGCGCGGGCCATCTCGTACTCGGTCAGCGCCTCGTCGCGCCGGCCCAGCAGGTCGAGCGCGATGCCGAGCGCCGCCGGCGCCGCCCAGGAGTCGGGGGCCTTGATCGCGGCGCGCTCCAGGGGCTGCACCGCCTCGCCGGCGCGGTTCTGGGCGATGAGCGCCTTGCCCAGCTCCACCAGCAGCGCCGGATCGTCGGGATGGGCCTGCAGGGCGGTGCGCGCCGCCTGCTCCGCCTGGGCCGGGGCGCCGGCGTAGCGCATGTTGCGCGCCAAGCCGAGGGCGGCTTCGCGGTCGGCGGGCGCCGCCTCCAGCAGGGCGGCGTATTGGGCGGCGGCGGTGCGGTAGTCGCGCTTGGCCTCGGCCGAGGCCGCCGATTCCCCCATCAGCGGCCGCAGGCGCGACAGGGCCGGATCGGCCGGCGGCGCCCCGGCCGGGCCGCCGGGCGCACCCGGGGCGCAGCCCGCCAGCAGCGCCGCGGCGGCGAAGGCCGCGGCCAGTTGCCCCCAGGCTCTGCGATTTCTGGTCATCCCGCCGTTCCGCCCCTCGCACTCACGCATTGACCATCATACACTTACTGCCACGTTCGCGCCCGTCCCGTCCGCAGCCGCGGCCTCGATGCGAGGAGCCCACCATGCGCCGCCTCCCCCTCGCCCTCCTGCTGGCCGCCGCCCTGCCGGCCGCCATCGTCCTGCCGGCCGCCGCCGAGACGCTGTCGGTGCCGGTCGACACCGCCCGGCTGCTGCGCCTCGGCCGCCCGGCCCAGACGGTCTACGTCGCCAATCCGGCCATCGCCGATGTGACGGTCGAGGCCGCCGACCAAGTCTTCATCCTCGGCAAGCGGCCCGGACGCACCAATCTGATCGTACTCGACACCGCCGGCAAACAGGTTCTTTCCACCGCCATCGTCGTGGTGCCGCCGCAGGAGGGGACCGTAACTGTCACCCGCGGCGTCGCCGAGACGCATCTGAGCTGCGCCCCGCGCTGCGCCCCCCTGCCGGCCGAGGGCGGCGGGGCGCCGGCGGCCGCACCGTCGCCCTAGACGGGATCGTGGCTTTACCTTGCATTTACCTTAAACTGCGATGGTCGCCGGGCCGCCATGGCCGCGCCGAAGCCCCGCTATTCCGACGGATAGGCCGACTTTCGGACCCGTACACCCGCAGCGGTTGCCCGTTAGAACGAGCGGAGGCGTGGCGGCGGTCAGGGTGGCAGCCGCAAGGCTCGCCGCCCTCCCCTTCGTCCTGTCGGATCCCATGTCGCGCCTCGCCCTCCCCCTCCTGCTCGCACTGGCCCTGCTCGGCGGCCCCGCCATGAGCGGCGCGACGGGTCCGCGCTTCGTCGTCTACTACTCCGACGCCGAACCGCCCGAGGCCTTCGCGCCCTACGACCTGCTGGTGCTCGACAGCGAGCACACGCCGCCCCTGGCGCCGCTCGCCGCCGCGGGCAAGACCCTGATCGGCTATCTCTCGGTCGGCGAGGTGGAGGAGCACCGCGCCTGGTTCGACGCCGTGAAGGCCGAGGGGCTGCTGCTGCGGGAGAATGCCGTGTGGCGCGGCAGCTACTTCGTCGACCTGCGCGACGGCCGCTGGCAGCGCCGCGTGGTGGAGGAGCTGATCCCGATGCTGAAGGCGCGGGGCTTCCACGGCGTCTTCCTCGACACGCTCGACAATCCGGTGGAGCTGGAGCGCGCCGAGCCGGAGAAATACCCCGGCATGGCGGCGGCGGCGGCGCGGCTGGTGCGGGCCATCCGGGAGCGGCATCCCGGCTTCCGCATCATGATGAACCGCGGCTTCCCCCTGCTGCCCGAGGTCGGCGACGCGATCGACTGGGTGCTGGCCGAGAGCCTGTCCGCCGATTACGACTTCGAGACGAAGACCTACGGCCCCGCCCGGCCGGAGGACGAGGCCGCCATCCTCGGCATGCTGGCCGAGGCCAAGAAGCGCCACCCGAAGCTCGGCCTGCTGACGCTCGACTATTGGAACCCGGACGATCCCGCGGGCATCGCCCGGCTCTACGCCCTGCAGCGCGGCCGCGGCTTCGCGCCCTATGTGGCGACGGTCGAGCTGGACCGCCTGGTGCCGGAGCCGCCGTGATCCGCCGCCTGATCGCCCTGCTGTGGCTGGCGCTGGCGCCCGCCGCCCTCGCGGCCGAACCGGCGCCGCCCCTCGAGCCGCGCACCGTGCTGGCGCTCTATGACGGGCTGGAGGAGGACGATCCCCGCTTCACCCCGCTCCACCGCTTCATCGACATGCCGCTGGGCCATCTCGGCCTGCGGCTGCGCTACCGCGACATCGCCACCAGCCTGCCCGACCCGGCGGAGCTGGAGGGCATCCGCGGCGTGGTGACCTGGTTCGTCGGCGACAGCATGCCGGACCCGATGGGCTTCATCGGCTGGGTGGAGGCGGTGACGGCGCGGGGCATCCCGGTCGTCGTCATCGGCCAGACCGGCATCGGCGCCGACATGGCTGGCCGGGCCACGCCGCAGGCCGACCAGGAGCGGTTCTTCCGGGCGCTCGGCTTCGACTACGACGGCGACAGCACCTATCTGAGCTACGGCGTGAAGGTGCTGCGCAAGGATCCCGCGCTCGTCGAGTTCGAGCGCCCGCTGCCGCCGGTCCTGCCGCCCTTCCTGCATCTGCGCCCGCTGCCCGGCGCCGAGGCGGGGTCGTTCCTGGTCGTCGGCCGGCCGGACAATCCGGAGAGCGAGAGCCATGTCGTCGCCCTGACGACGCGCGGCGGCTACGTCGCCACCGGCTTCACCCACTATTTCAACGAGCGGCTGCAGCAGCTCCAGTGGTACCTGAACCCGTTCGACTTCTTCCGCCGCGCCTTCCGGACCGACGCCCTGCCCAAGCCCGACACCACCACCCTGTCGGGCCGGCGCATCTACTACAGCCATGTCGACGGCGACGGCTGGAACAATGTCAGCGAGATCCGCGACCCGGACAACCGCGAGGAGCGGCTGACCGCGCCCGAGGTGATCGAGCGCTTCGCCGTGGCGCCCTATCCGGACCTGCCAGTGACCATGGGCATCGTAGCGGCGGAGGTGCATGCCGATTGGCAGGGCACCGAGCGGGGGCGCAAGGCGGCGCGGGCGCTGCTGGCCCACCCGCAGGTGGAGGCCGGCAGCCATTCCTTCTCCCACCCCTTCGAATGGTCCTTCTTCGCCGAATACAGCATCGAGAAGGAGCTGCCCTATCTGGAGCGGACGGGCGCCGCCGAGCGCTTCAAGCAGCGCTATCTGGCGAAGCTGGGGCTGACGGGCCGGCCGGTCGGCACGGCCGAGGGCACCGACAGCGGCCGCTACGACGTGCCCCGCGCCTATCTCGACTACCCCTTCGACATGGAGCAGGAGATCACCGGCGCCGTGGCGGTGATCGAGGCGCTGGCGCCGCCGGGCAAGAAGGTGGAGCTGTTCCAGTGGTCGGGCGACACCCGGCCCTATCCGGCCTTCCTGAAGCGGCTGCGCGAGGTCGGGCTGCCGAACATCAACGGCGGCGACACGCGGCTCGACAGCGAATACCCCTCCACCGCCTGGGTGGCGCCGCTCGCCCGCCAGGTGGCGGGCGAGCTGCAGGTCTATGCCTCGAACAGCAACGAGAACACCTATACCGACCTGTGGCACGACCGGTTCTTCGGCTTCCGCGGCCTCGTCGAGACCCTGCGCAACACCGAGCTGCCGCGCCGGCTGAAGCCGGTGAACGTCTACTACCACACCTATTCCGGCGAGAAGCGGGCGAGCCTGAAGGCGCTGACCGACAATCTCGACTGGGCGCGCGGCCAGAGCCTGGCGCCGATCCCGGCCAGCCGCTTCGCCCGCATCGTCGAGGGCTTCTTCACGACCGAGCTGGAGGCGCTGGGGCCGCGGCGCTGGCGCGTGGCGCAGCGCGGCGCCCTGAACACGCTGCGCTTCGACGGGGCCGAGGCCCTGGCGGTCGACCCCGCCGGGTCGGAGGGCGTGCTCGGCTGGAACCGCCATGCCGGCAGCCTCTACGTGGCGCTGGACCCCGCCGCCCCGGCGCCGGTCGTGGCGCTCGGCCCGGCGGCGGGCGGCCCCTGCGTCGCCGGCGTGCCCAGCCTGATCGAGGCGCGCTGGCCGGTGCGCGGGCTGGAATCCATGGCCGGGGGCTTCGCCTTCGAGGCCCAGGGCTTCGGCGCCGGCGAGATGCGCTGGTGCGCCGGGGCGCCGGGGCGCTACCGCATCGCCGCCGACGGCGCCGAGCCGCTGGCCGCCGAGGCCGGGCCGGAGGGCGTGCTGGCCTTCACCCTGCCCGGCGGCGGGATCGACGGCGTGGCGGTGACGGTGGTGCGGGAGGCCGGCTCTTGAGGAGCGTCGCCGCCGCCTTCCTGGTGATCGCCGCCGGCAGCCTGGGGGCCAGCCTGCTGCTGATCCCGAGCGACCGCAGCGTCGCGCTCATGGAGCTGAAGGCCAAGGATTTCGAGGAGGCGGCGGAGCGCTACCGGGCGCTCTACGAGGCCGGCGACCGCTCGGTGGACGTGGTGAAGCCGCTGGCCGACCTGTCGCTGATGGATGGCGACGTCGACCGCGCCGTGGCGCTGATGGAGGAGTACGTCGCCGCCAATCCCGGCCGGGCCGAGGCGCTGATGCTGCTCGCCCGCTACTACCAGTACGACCAGCGCCACGACGACCATCTGGCGACCCTGGAGCGGGTCAACGCGTTGCAGCCCAGTGCGGAGATCCGGCGCTCCCTGGCGGCGCTCTACAGCTTCCGCGGCCGCTACGCCGACCAGGTCCGCATCCTGGAGGCCCTGGCGGAGGCCGGCGAGGCCAATGCCGCCGAGCTGATCGACCTCGCCCAGCTCGAGGCCGCCATCGGCGATCCGGCGGCGGCCGCCGCCACCTTCGCCCGGCTGGACGCCATCGATCCCGGCGCCGGCGACCTCACCGTGCGCCTGCTCCAGCTCGCCGTGACGCTCGACGCCGGCCGGCCGGCCGAGGCCCTGGCGGCGGCGCAGCGCTGGTTGGAGCACCATCCGGAGGCTCGGACCGGCGCCGCACCCCTGGCCGCCCGGCTGCGCCAGAGCGGCCAGCCGGCGCTTGCCGTCGCGCTGGTCGAGCCGCTGCTGGCCGCCTACCCCGGCACGGAGGACCTGCTGGAGGAACTGGTGCGGGCCGAGGCGGCCGCCGAGCACACCGCCCGCGCCTTCGCCCGGCTGCCCGGCCCGGCCGAGCTGCCGCCCCGGCTGGTGCCGGTCTATATCGAGCTGGCGCTGGAGCGCGGCGATCTGGATGCCGCCCTGGCCGCCGCGACGCCGCAGCGCCTGCCCCTGCTGCCGCGCTGGATGCTGCTGGCCCTGGTGGAGCGGGCCGAGGCCGCCGGCCGCACCGAACCCCTGCGCGCGCTGGCCGCCGGCCTGCCGCCCGGCCTGCTCGACCATGCGCCCTTCGCCGCGGCGCGGCTGCATCTGGCGCTCGGCGACCGCGCCGCCGCCGAGGCCGCGACCGGCCGCGCCGCCGCCCTGGTGGATGGCGGCGAGCGGGCGAGCGTCGGCGACGCTCTGCAGCTGATCGACCTGCTGCGCCGGCTGGATCGCGAGGCGGAGGCCTTCGAGCGGCTGGCGTCGCTGACCGGCCGGCCCGACCTGCCCCAGGACCAATTGCCGGAGCTGGCGCGCTTCCTGCTGCGCGCCGGCCGCTTGGCCGAGGGGCTGGAGCGGCTGGCGCCGCTGCGCGGCCGCGGCGCCGATGCCGACTACGCCTGGGCCCTGCTGGCCGGCGCCGCCGGCCGCGACGGCGAGACCGGGACCTGGCTCGCCGCGGCGCCGGACCTGTCGCCGGATCGCTTGGCCGAATTCTCCTTCATCGCCGGCGAGGGCGGCGCCAGGGCCGCGGCGCTGGAGGCCGCCCGCCGCCTCGTCGCGGCGCGCGGCACGCCCGAGGACCGGCTCCGGCTGGCCGACGCCCTGCTACGCGGCGGCGCCCGCGACGAAGCGGTGGCGGAGCTGCGCCGCGTCCTCGACGCCCGGCCGTCGCCCGACCTCGCGGCCCAGGTGGCGCAGCTCCTGCTCGACGCCGACCGCGCCGCCGAGGCGGTGGCGGTGCTGGCGCCCTTCACGGACCAGCTCGCGGGCGACGACACGCTACTGGCCGCCTGGGTGAGGGCCGAGGCGGCGGATGGCCGGCCCGAGGCGGCGCTCGCCCGCCTCGCCGGCCGGCCGCTGACGGGCGAGCTGGCCGTGGCGCGCGTCGATCTCGCCCTGCGCCTCGGCCGGCTGGCGGAGGCCTTCGACGCCGCCATCGCCATGGGCCCCGCCGCCCTGCCGGACTGGCTGCTGACCGGCCTCGCCGAGGCGGCCTCGGCCGAGGCGGCGCGGGCGCAGCGGCTGCTCGCCGCCGTGCCGCCCGCCTGGCTGGAGGCCCGGCCGCTGCTGGCGGCGCGGCTGCATTTCGCGGCGGGGGACCGGGCCGGCGCGCTAGTACGGCTGGAGCGGCTGCCGCCGGCCGAGGCGATGGTGCCGGCCGAGCGCTTGGCCGCCGCCAATCTGCTGCTGGCGCTCGACCGGACCGAGCGCGCCCTGCCCCTGCTGGCCGGCCTCGCCGACGATCCGGCGACGCCGCCCGCCGCGCTGCTCGACCTCGCCCGCGCCTATCTCCGCCTCGAGCGGCCGGCCGAGGGCTTGGCCCGCTTCGCCGCCCTGCGCGCCGCCCGCCCCCTGCCGGAGACGGGGCTGGGCTGGGCGCTGCTGGCCGCCGCGGCGGGCGACGCCCCGGCGCTGGCCGCTTGGCTCGACGAGGCGCAGCCGGAGCCGGCGGTGCTGGGCGAGCTGTTCTACGCCGCGCAGGACCGCAGGCAGGCCGCGGCGGCGCTGGCGGTGGCGCGCCAGCTGGCGGCCCGCCAGCCCGGCCCGGCCAACGACCGGCTGCTGGTGGAGGCGCTGCTGGGCGCCGGCCAGCCGCGCGAGGCCCTGGCCGTGGCGCGCGGCCTGCCCGGCGCCGAGGGCCGGGCGCTGCACCGCACCGCGCTGGAGGCGGCGGCGGCGGCCGGGATCGTCGTGGCGAAGGAGAGCATCGCCTTCTGGACCGCCCGCCTCGCCGAGCGCGGCCTGACCCTGGCCGAGCGCGAGGAGGCGGCCTATGCCCTGGTGGCGGCCGGCGCCGCCGGCCGCATCCTGCCCCAGATCGCCGCCCTGGCGGAGGCCAAGCCGGCGGAATGGGCGGCGCTGCACGAGGAGCTGCTGGCCGCCGCCGGCGACAAGGCGGGGCTGATCGCGCTGGTGTCGCGCCGCGCCGCGACCGGACCGGCCGAGGCCCGTCACGCCGCCGCCATCCGCTTGCTGGAGCTGGGCGCCAAGGACAAGGCGGAGGCGGCGCTCCGCCCCCTGGCCGAGGCCGCCCGCCGGATCGACGAGCCGCCGGTGCAGGACCTGCTCTATCTCTGGGGCCCCCGCCCCGGCCCGGCCCAGCGCGACTGGCTGGCCGCCCGCGCCGCCGCCGTCCAGGGGCCGGACCGGGCGGGCTGGCTGCGCCGGCTGCTCGACGTGGGCGCCGCCGACAAGGCCGCCCAGATCGCCGCGCCCTTCGCCGCGGCCGAGCCGGCGGTGGCCGAGGTCTATCTCGACGCCCTGCTGGCCCGGCGCGACCGCAAGGCGCTGGCGGCCGAGCTGGCACGGCAGGTCGCCGCCGCCCGGGATCCGGACCGACTGGAGCGGCTGGCCGCCATCGCCTATGGCGAGGGGCTGCGCGTCACCGCCCGCGAGGGCTATGAGCGCCTGCTGGCGCTGAAGCCGGACCTGCCGGAGGCCCATCGCCGCCTCGGCCTGCTCGCCTATTCCGATACACGCATGCCACAGGCGCGCGAGCATTTGCGCGTCTACCTCGAACGTAGCGGCGGCGACGGCGAAACCCATTATACTTACGCGGAAATCCTGCGCCGCGACCGCCAGCCGGACGCGGCGCGCCGGCACTACGAGACCGCCCTGGCGATGCTGCAGCGCGATTCCGCCGACCCAGCCCTGGCCGAACAGGCCGAGCGCCTGCTGCCGCTGGCGCTGTACCGGACCGGCCGGACCGAGGAATCCTTCGCCGGCTTCGACCGCCAGCTCGCCCGCCGCCCCGACGACGCCCATCTGCGCGCCGATTATGTCGGCCTGCTGATGGAGGCCGGGCAGAGCGGCCGGGCGCGGGCGGTGCTCGACGGGGCGCCGCGCTCATGAGGCGTGCCCTGACCGTCGCCGGCCTCGCCGCCGCGCTCGCCACGCTGGGCGGGGTGTCGAGCCTCGCCCTGACGGTGGTGGTGGACGCGGCGCAGCAGGTGGAGCGGGCCGAGGTGCGGCTGACCTTCGACCAGCCGGTGCGGATCACTTCGGAATCGCTCGGCCGGGAATTGCTGCTGCGCTTCGACCGGGCCCTGCCCCCCGCCGATTGGGAGCGCCTGGCGCGCCAGCTCCCCGATTGGCTCGCCTATGTCAGCACCGGCTATGACAGCCTGCTGCTGGTCGCCGAGCGGGATGCCCGGTTCCAGGTCTCCGCCAGCGGCCGCTCGGTGACGGTCGCCCTGGAGCCGCCGGCCCCGGCCGACCCGGAATCCGGCCCGGCGCCGCTCGACCCGCCCGCCCCCGAGGGCGACGGCGATGGCGGCCGGCGCCGGCTGGCCCTGCTCGACACCCAGCTCCTGGCCGATTCCGGCGCGGTGGTTCGGGCGCGGGACAAGCTGCGCGGCCTCGTGGCCGCCGATCCGCGCGACGCCGACGCCCGCACCCAGCTCGGCCTCGCCGAGGGGCGGCTGGGCCGCTGGCCGGCGGCCGAACGGGAATTGCTGGCCGCCGAGGCGCTGTCGCCCGAGGCGGAGACCATCGCCGAGGCCCGGCGCGAGCTGGGCCGCGAGCTGGACGACCATCTGCGCGCCGATTGGGATTGGCGCTCGACCCGCGGCGGCGACACCCGCCGGACGGCGCGGGCTTCGGGCCGCCTCCATGTCGGCGAGGATCTGGCGGTCGCCGTCGAGACCGACATCCGCGATGTCGAGGCCGGCGCCGCCATCCGCCGCGCCGACGGCACCGCCGCGCCCTTCCGCGGGCGGCGGGAGCAGGCGACCCTGGCGCTCGACGGCACGCGCGACGACGGCGACCGCTGGCGCGCCGCCCTGCATCTGGCGGAGGGCGGGGCCGGCCTCGCCGCCGCCTACACCTGGCGGCACGAACTCGGCGGCAGCACGACGCTCGGCGCGGAATGGCGCCGCCCCTATTGGGAGACCTTGGAGGGCCTGGTCGACGACGGCCGGCGCGACCGGCTGGAGCTGCGTCACGAGCGCCCCCTGGGCGCCGACCTCAACCTCGCCGCCAGCCTCGCCGCCAACCGCTACGGCGTGGGCGGCCTCGACGGCGCGGTCGAGAGCGTGCAGTTCGCCGGCCAGCTCTTCTACACGCCGCCCTGGTTCGACCGGCGCCTCGGCCTCGGCTACATCGTCGACGGGGAGTACGTCGTCGACCGGAAGACCCCCGCCGCCGCCGAGGGCGGCACCTTCCGGCCGCTGGGGCTGGTGACCCGGGAGGTGCATTCGCTCCAGCTCGAAGGCCGGTTCGAGCCCTGGCCGGGGCTGTTAACCAATCCTTTTGTCGCCTACACCTACGATCGCTACGGGCAGCGCGGCCCCGCCCTCGGGCTCAACATCCGCGCCGACCTGCCCTGGGACGCCGAGCTGGGCGGCCGTATTGGCCGCGCGCTCTCCGCCAGCCGCGACGGCGGCGGGATCGTGACCTATGGCGGCCTTTACCTGCTCAAGAGGTTCTAGCCCATGACCGCGCAGCCGCTCGAACACGGCGCCGCCCCGGCCGCCGCCGCGGGCGGGCGGAAGGTGCTGGGCCTGCGCGTCTCGGCCCTGGTGGAATGCGCGCTGTTCTTCGGCCTCGCCCTGGCGGTCGATTTCGCCTTCCTGGACGGCGGCCGCTTCGCCGATGCGGCGCCGCATCCCTTCTGGCTCGCCGTGCTGCTGATGAGCGTGCAATACGGCACGGCCGAGGGCCTGCTGGCCGCCGCCCTCGCCTCGGCCGCGCTGCTGATCGGCAACCTGCCGGACCGCACCATCGAGCAGGACGCCTTCGCCTACGCCTTCACCCTCATCGCCCAGCCGCTGCTGTGGCTGGCGGCGGCGGCGACCTTCGGCGAGGTGCGCGGCCGCCAGATCCGCGAGCGCGACGAGCTGCTGGCCGAGATCGCCACGCTGCGCCAGGAGCGCGACGGCATCGGCGCCGGCTTCAAGCGGGTCACCATCGCCAAGGAAAAGCTGGAGGCGCGCGTCGCCGGGCAGATGCGCACCGTCTTCACCACCTATCAGGCCGCCAAGGCCATCGAGCGGCTGGGCACCAACGAGGTGCTGAGCGGCATCGCCGACCTCGTCCATGCGGTGATGTCGCCGCGCAAATTCTCCCTCTACCTCCATGTCGGCAACCGCCTGGTGCTGTCGCGCGAGGAGGGCTGGGAGGGGGATGACGGCTATCTGCGGAGCTGGCCGGTGGACACGGCGCTCTATCAGGCGGTCGTCGGCGGCCAGCGCACGCTGGCCATCGGCCGCGGCGACGACGAGCGCATCCTGGCCGGCCAGGGCGTGCTGGCCGGCCCGCTGGTGAGCCGCGACAACGGCGAGGTCGTAGGCATGCTGAAGATCGAGGCGATGGACTTCCTCAGCCTCAACATCTCCAGCGTCGAGAACTTCCGCGTGCTGTGCGACTGGATCGGCACCGCCTACAGCAACGCCAAGCGCTTCGAGGCGACGCGCAACGCCACCGCCTTCGATCCCGAACTCAACCTGATGTCGGCCTCGTTCTTCCAGCGGCAGACGCGCTTCCTGCGCTCGCTGGCCGAGCGGGTGGGCTTCGACGTGTCGATGATCCACCTGCGCCTCGCGACCGACGGCGAGCCGACGCGCGAGAGCCGGATGCGCTTCGCCCAGGCCATCGGCACGACGGTCGAGACCGTGCTGCGCGCCACCGATCTCGGCTTCGACCAGCCGGATGGCGGCCACACCTTCGTCGTCGTGCTGCCGACCACCAACCTGGCCGGCGCCGAGGTGGTGGCGGAGAAGCTGAAATCGGGGGTGCGGGCGCGGCTGATCGACCAGGGCGCCACCGGCGAGATCGTGCTGCACACCTCCGTCCAGGCGCTGCACAGCGCCGATGCCGAACCGGCCGCCCTCCATGCCTGAGACCCCGCAGGACAGCGCCGCGCCGCGGATGGCGGAGCCGGGCCTGGAGCGGCGCGACCGCCTGGTCATGCTGCCGCTGGCGCTCGCCGCCGCCCTGGCGGAGACGCTGCTGACGCGCGAACTGCTCTATGGCCGCATCGACCTGCTGAAGACCGGCCTGCTGCACGCCCTGGTCGTCGGCGTCGTCGGCGCCGGCTGCTGGCTGGCCGCCCGCGGCCGGGAGCCGACGCTGTGGACCCTGCTGCTGCCCCTGGCGATCCTGGCCCTCGGCCCGTTCGGCGCCTGGGGCCTTTCGGTCAACCTCGCCATCGCCGGCGCGGCGCGGCGCAATTCCGTGCCCTTCGAGGAGTGGTACGAATCGCTCTTCCCCGAGCGGGAGGAGGACGACTCCACCCTGCTCTACGAACGCCTGCAGGAGGGCCGCACCGGCGACGGCGACACCACGGCGGTGGCGAGCTTCGTCGACATCTTCGGCCTGGGCACCTTCAAGCAGAAGCAGGCGGCGATCACGGCGATGAGCCGGCGCTTCCAGCCCGCCTTCACCCCGGCGCTGAAGATGGCGCTGAACGACGAGAACCCGGCCATCCGCGTCCAGGCCGCCACCGCCGTGGCGAAGCTGGAGCACGATTTCCTCACCGCCGCCGAGGCGCTGCACCGCGCCGCCGACGAGCGGCCGGAGGACCCCGCCGCCGCCCTGGCGCTGGCCCGCCACTACGACGACTACGCCTTCACCGGCCTGCTCGACCGCG
>Ga0196963_10002016_pt1 | contig 12699 bp, 10 predicted proteins | sample S1_5metaG_FD_148600 | JGI IMG/M metagenome (GOLD analysis project Ga0196963, IMG submission 148600) | Soil microbial communities from Anza Borrego desert, Southern California, United States - S1_5 | ecosystem: Environmental > Terrestrial > Soil > Desert | place: USA: California | collected... | reverse complement strand
TCGGCTTCGGAGGGCATGATGGAATTCGCGCATCACCCTACGAGGTGACGCTGGAAAAGCCAAGACTTCAGGGCTTCAACGAGGAGGCCATCGCGCGCCCGGCGATCCACCCGGTGGTCCAGGCGGACTGGAAGTTAAACCCGCCTGTGATCCCATCTATATCCAGGAGTTCCCCTGCGAAATAAACGCCCGGTGTGATTCGGCTCTCCATGGTTTTGAAATCCACTTCCTTTAATGAAACTCCCCCGCATGTAACGAACTCATCCTTGTTCAAGCTTTTGCCGCTCACCTGGAGTTCCGTTTTTTGGAGCGGTTCCGCAAGCAGACGCGTGTTTGCTTTGCCTAATTGCGCCCAGCGGGTTCGTGGGTCCAGGCCCGTCACTCCGATCAAGGCTTCCCAAAGACGGGCGGGCAGCGGGGCGAAACTCGTGTTCATCAACATTTTGGCGGCGTCTGTTTTAGCACGCTGCTCAAGCTGAGACTGCAGGTCGTGCGCTGAGAGCCTGGGCAACCAATTCACGTGCAGCACAAAGCGATAATCGAAACGACTCAGTTCTCGCGCGCCCCACGCGGATAGGCGCAGAATCGCCGGCCCGCTAAGCCCCCAATGCGTGACAAGCATCGGGCCGCGCTCGCGCAGCTTAGAACCTTGAACCGAAGCCTCTACCAAGGGCACGGACAGACCTGCCAGCGCACGAAGCCATGGCGCTTCGATCTGAAAGGTGAAAAGCGACGGCACCGGGTCTTGCAGCGTGTGCCCGAGCGAAAGAGCCAAGGCGCCTTGCGCAGGTGTTCGGCATCCGCCGGTTGCGAGCAAAAGCCTGTCGCAAGGAAGCTGCTCTCCGTTGGTCAATCGAAGGCGAAATCCGGCGTCTGTTTTTTCCACGGCTTCGACGCCGCAATGTGCGCGCAGCTCTACCCCAACTTTTTGTGCTTCCCGCAGCAGGCAGTCGATGATGGTTTGGGAAGAGTCCGTTGTTGGAAACATGCGGCCATCAGGCTCAGTCTTAAGCTTCACGCCACGCTCCTCAAACCAGCGCACCGTGTCTGCTGCCTGAAATTGATGAAACGGGCTGATCAGTTCCTTTTCCCCGCGCGGGTAACGCTTGGTAAGCTCACGTGGATCGAAGCAAGAATGCGTGACATTGCAGCGGCCCCCGCCGGAAATGCGGACCTTCTGCAAAAACTGCGGCCCTTTCTCGAGAATCACGACGTGCGTGTCTGGTGAATGCGCGGCCAAGGTGATGGCCCCAAAAAACCCCGCCGCCCCCCCGCCCACAACCGCTGCTTTGTGCCGCTTCATGGGCTGCAAATAGAAGAGGAGGAAATCCGCAGATTGCGCAGATTACGCAGATTAAAACCGGGGATTCGCATCTAACTCTTCGAACACGCGGCGTGACGAAACGAAGCGGCGGTATTCGAGGTTGGCTGCTCCGAAATTGAGCAGCAACGCTTTGTTCAGTTGCGCAGCTTTAAGCTGATTTAGCACCTGCGCCTCGTCCGCGTTCGTGAGTTGCGCTATTGCTTTTAGCTCAACGATGACTGTTTTTTCACAAACGAAGTCTGCCCGGTACGTTGAGGCGAGCGTTACCGCTTTGTAGTTGATTTGCAGCGTCACTTCACGTTCAAAACGGATTTTCCGAAGCGACAATTCATGAGCTAAGGCTTCCTGATAAACAGCTTCAAGAAACCCGCAGCCGAGCGTGCGATGAACTTCCATCGCACAGCCAATGATTGCGTATGTGAGTGGATCCCCTTTCGTGCTCCCGACAGGGTTGGGAGTTCGCTGTTGCCGCTGCAAAGGGTATTCCATGCCTCGTTCCTCATCTGCGTAATCTGCGCAATCTGCGGATCTCCTCTCCTCTTTCTCAGGTAAGTTTCTTCAGCTTCGGATTCTCGATTAACTTCCGCACGAGATCCTTTATCTTCTGCGCCTCGCTCTTCTGCGCAACAAGCATCGCATCATCCGTCTGAACGATGATTGCATCCTTGATCCCGACCACCGCGATCGGGGTGCGGTTGCGTGTGCGCGCGTCGTAAATCACATTGCGCGCCGCATCCACATGGATGAACTCACCGACCGCTGCGTTGCCTTCGGGGTCTTGTTTGACATGGCGCGCCAGGGCGGTCCAGGAGCCGAGGTCGTCCCAGTCAAAGTCACCAGCAGCAACGACGACATTTTGCGCGTGCTCAAGGAGCGCGTAATCAATGGAGATTTTTTTAATCGCCGGGTACTCCTTTGCTAAAACGCGCGCCAGCTTGGGCGTGTTGGCCACCTCAAACCAGCGGCGGCAGGCTTCAGCCATTTCTGGCTGATGCTTTTGCAGCCCCTCCGTGACCGTGACGAACGACCAAATGAACATGCCAGCGTTCCAGCGGTAATTTCCGCTGTTCACATATTCCACCGCTTTCTCATGGTTCGGCTTCTCAACGAACCGCTCCACTTTGTAGAAAGGGGTTTTGGCAGCCTTAGCTCCAGCAGGCGCGGGCAAATCAGAACCAACCTGGATATAGCCGTAACCAGTGGCCGGCTCAGAGGGCTTGATGCCAATTGTCACGATCACCCGGCCGCGCTCTGCCAAATCGAAGCAATCGGAGAGCACACGCTGGAACTTTTTCTCTTCAGGAATGACGTGATCAGCCGGAAGCACCGCCATCACACCTGTAGTCGATCGTGCGCCGACGATAGCTGCGCCAAGCGCAACGGCGGCGCAGGTGTCTCGCCCGATCGGCTCGGCAATGATGTTCCCCTTCGGGAGCTTGGGAATCTGCTTCGCGACCTGCGGGGCCTGGACACTGTTCGTGATGATGAGGATATTTTCGATAGGGACCACGGGCAGAACGCGATCCACCGCTTGCTGGAGAAAACTGCGCCCGCCAATCAGCGTGATGAGCTGCTTCGGCGTTTTCTCCCGGCTGACAGGCCAAAAGCGTTCCCCTCGCCCGCCAGCCATAATGATGACGTAGCGGTCACTGTTCGATTTGCGAGGTTTGGCGGAAATGGGGCGTTTGGCGGGTATGCTTTTTTTCATTTGGGCATTGGCTGTTAAGCCCGGGCTTTCACACTCTTCACAGCTTCGATCATAGGCCGGACAAAGTCGCTCACTCGGCTGGTCAAATTCGGTTCCTTACCATGCGCGGCGATTTGGTTAACGATTGCGCTTCCAACCACAATGGCCTCAGCGCTTTCAGCAACAAGCCTGGCCTGCTCGGGATTGGAAATGCCAAACCCCACCGCGATTGGCAATTGGGTGTGCGCCCTGATTTTAGCCGTCATCGTTGCGATGTTGTCCGCCACCTTGGCCTGCATGCCGGTGACCCCTTCGCGTGAGACGTAGTAGATGAAGCCTGTGGCCCGGCGCGCAATCAATCCCATGCGCTCCTCCGGCGTCGTGGGGGCGATGAGGTAAACAACGGACAACCCAGCCTTCTTCATGAGGCTCTCGTAATTGCCCGATTCCTCAGGAGGCAGATCCAGCGTGAGCAACCCATCGACACCCGTAGCCGCCGCGTCGTTAATGAACTTCTCCAGTCCGCAGCGGTGCAGCAGATTGAAATAGATATAGAGAACGATTGGGATCTGCGCGCGTTGCCTGACGCGACGAATCGTCTCGAGGATTTTCGGCGGAGTCGCGCCGCTTTCCAGCCCTCTTTGCGCCGCTAATTGGTTTACAATGCCATCAGCAAGCGGATCGCTAAACGGCACGCCGATCTCAAGAACGTCCACGCCGAGCTTATCAAAGGCCACGGCGAGTTCCTCTGTGGCTTCCAGGTTCGGGTCACCGCCGCCAATATAAACAACGAAACCTTTGCGTCCGCTCTGGCGGAGGTCTGCAAAGCGTTTCTCAATCCGGTTCATCTGCCCCGAGAATGTCAGGGCGCCCCTTGAAGCTCAAGAGAAGTGAGCGATTCGCAACCAGTTGCTGCGTGGTTATGGAGCAGCATGCGGAATCTCGCGAAACTCCACGCCCTCATCTTCCACAATGCATTCCGCCTTCATTGTCAGGCTGAGAACTTTGAGCAATTCCCATGAGCTAAGATCGTGCGCGCGGAAATAACACCGATAGAAATGAAAGGACTTGGGATCGCCAGCAGGTGGGGAAACTTTGACCTCGGTCGCCTGGAGCGCCTCGCCATGGAAGCGCTCCCACGGCTGGTCCAGAAGCAAAAGGTCTTTTGGCGCAGCCTTGGCTTTAAGCTTCTCGACTGCCCCCGCGCTGCGAACCTGCATCCGCGCCAGCAGAGGTTCCTCGGGCATGTGAATGAACAGGAACCCAGCCTCAAAGGTCGCTTGCAGGGAGGTGCGATTCGTTAGCTCCGTGATCGCGCCAAGAACATGCCTGCTCACCCGCGGCAACTCGAAAGCCGTTCCCTGGTGAAAATAGATGTAATCCGTTGCCCCGGGCAGGAAGATCAATCCTCGGAGCTGTTCGCCGCCCTTAAACGCCCGCAGTAGCGCAGTTGGCCCTTTGAACTTTTGGAACTCAAACTTTCCTTCCTTGAACGGCAACTTCTTCAAGGCTTCCTCCCATTCTTCAGCCGCGGAAGCTGCGATTACATTCCCCAACAACGCCAGGCCTGCGACCAGGACACGAAAAAAGAAGGCCGCAGTTTCCTGCGGCCGCGCTGGGAGAAAAACTAACACAGCGTTATTTGACGTCTGACTTGGGCGCCTCTGCCGGGGCTCCTGGAGTGGGAGGCGGGAAAGGAGATGGAACCGGATCCAGGGTCGGTGGCGCATTCGTGGCGCCTGGAGCTGGAGTCTCCGGCTTCTTTTCCTGCAGCAGGTCCTGGCGGCTCTTTTGGAGCGGCTCGACGGTCCATTTCGCCACAAGATAGACATGTTTCGAGAGCGCTTTCTCGGTCTTCAGCTTTTCCTCAAGCTTCGCGATTTTATCTTTGTGCTCCTTGTCGAGCTTCTCTTTATCCTCGGGCTTCTCATCAGCCGCAGCCTTGCGTTCTGCATCGATCTTGGCGGCCACATCCATTGCGAAGTAATAGTCTTCCCCCGCTGTGGGCTTCCCGACCTTGATGGTGTAAGTGAAGTTGTCGAACGTCTCGATGGTGGCGAGGAACGGCTTATCAAGGCCGGTCACTTCTGGAGCTATGTTCGTGGCGACGTCGTTGAAGCTGGGGGAGGAAAGCACCCAACCTAACCCGCTTGCTTTGCCGGTGTCAATCTGCTCCCCTTCCTTCGCATCCGCCAGCTTGAACTCGCCAGACTCGCTCTCGCGGGTGACCTTCCAGGAATTCGTCTCGGTCGTCACAGCGACCGATCGCACCTTCTCCACCTTGAAGAAGTCTTTGTTCAACCACTGCGCGGGCTGTGCTTCGACGCTGCTGAAGGTTTCAGAAACGAGGAACACCTTAGGCTCCGTGTCGCTCACCATCACGTAGCGCCCGACCGGCATTTCACCGCCGCCGAATGGTGACGCATTTTGCGATTCGCGCACATGCTTCTTGCCAAGGGTGAGCGCGCTCAGGTTCTTGCCGGAGCCATCCTTGAATTCTACGAGCGTCGCGGTGTTGCTGCCGCCTTTCTCGGGAGGATTGAAGTGCAAACGCCCAAGCTGTGACGGCCCAACGGTGATGCGCTCAGCGGGTTTCAGTTCCCAAACTTTGCGTAAGAACTCGCTGACTTCCGCAAAGTTGGCCGGATAATTATTCCGCTCGCGGACCACCCACTGGTCCTCCACCTTCGCGATGTTCACCTCGTTGGTGACTTCCTTGATCCGAACGTGCGTGACGTCGTTCAGTGGAAACTTCGGCAGAACCCGGTCACCCTTCGTTGCATCCGTTGCCTGATAAGAGGCCTTCTCCTTCCGGAGCACGGAAAAGGCGACAGCTCCAACAACGATCCCAAGAACAAGAACAATGGTTAATTGTTTTCGGTTCATTTCGCAGCGGTCCTTTTGCGTTTAAAGATAGCAAGCGTCAGCCCTGAAATCGCCACCAGAGCGGGCATTCCAGCGATGTTCATCCATTTGATGCGATTCTCCAGGGAGTCGATATCGCGCCGCAGGTTCTTGCGCACCTCGCGCAACTCCTTCTGCGACTCGACCTGCTTCTGCTTAAATTTCTCGATCTCAGCCTGCTGCTCTGGCGAAAGAATAAAGCGTTGGCCGCCCTCCTTGTTTTGCTGCAGCTGGTTCAAGCGATTCTGGGTGTCCGCCAGGCTTTGCTCCAGTTCGCGGATTTTCCCACGGAAACGCTCCTGCGCGTCCGCTTCCATCTTGCGAACAACCGTAAACGGCCGCGTCATGGTGGCGCGACCCCGGATAGAGATCAGGTTCACGTCACCGCCGAGTTGCTCCACGGCGCTTTGCACAAAGGCCAGGTTGCCGTTGCGCGGAATTGCGATGCGCTGGTTGAAGATCTGCTGCACCTGCGCCGCGAATTGATCAAAGAGCATGTCCGAATCGCCGACCAGAACGACAGCGCCATCCTTCGCCGATTCCTTGAGTGGAGGCGCTGAGGCTGGGGATTCTTCTTTCTTGGCGTCATCGTTTGGAAGCGCCGCGCCTGCGGGTGCGCCGTCTGGAAACGCGGTTTTGAATTTGCCCGTCAGGCGAACGGCCAATGCATGCTGCTTGTTGGCGGAGGCAAAGTCCTTGGAGACCTGCTCGCCTGAGAATTCCGCCATCATCTTCTCAATCGGTTGTGATTGGGCGCTGCTGTGCAGGAGCACTGTTTGGGTCAGGCCTTGGGCCGGACTCCCAGCGAAGAAACCGCTGAAGGGAACGAGCAAACTATCGATTTGCGCTGTGAGCACATCATTGGTGTTCACACCTTCGGCTGTCACGGAAAGCACGGCTGGAGCTTGCTCAGTTTGGCTTGGGCCTCGGGCGATTTGGGTCGCGAACACCATGTCCGCCACAACCTTGCTCGCGTCGAATTCAATACCCCACGCCTTCGTGAGCTTGTCCAGGTTGGAGCCGCCTTGCGCCGCCGCTTGCAATGGGTTCATCCCTGGCGCATTCCGATTGTCGATTACCGAGAGCGGATCGATGAAGGCTAGGAGCTTGCCTCCGCGCAGCACGAATTGGTCAATGGCGAACAGCGTCTTGTCGGTGATCCCTTTCGGATGCACGACAACGAGAACATCGATATCTTCCTCGATCTTGTCCGCAGTCATCTGCAGCTCTTTCACCTCGAAGTCTCGCTTCAGCTCATTGATGAACAACCAAGGCTCCTGGCGTTGCCCGCCCCCCTGCATCATCATCATTGGGTTCATCTGCTGCCCAAACACCGGCAGCGCGCTCATCACCCCGACCGTGGGCTTTTCAGCGCGGGTGACATTCGCAATCGCGCGGGTCAGATCGTATTCCAGCAACCGCTCGCGGCGTGGGTCCAGGAATGGCAGCGTTTCTGTCGCATCGAGCATTTTGACACTCAGGCCGAGGTAAAGCTTGTCACCGCCAATGCCGCCAATAGCTTGCCCTTCCACCCCGTCGAGTGTGGCCAATTCTTCTGCATCCGAGTCGGGCTCTGGGCTGTAACGCTTCACCTCGATCTTCCCGTTCGAAGCTTTCGCATATTCGTTAAGCAAATCCTCGACGCGCCGAGCATACGTCTGCACCGGCCCAAGTTCCGCGGGCAGATCGCGCGTGACGAAGAAGTTAATCCGCACGGGGGTGTCCAGTTTGGAAAGGATCGCCCTGGTGCCATCAGACAGCGTGAAGGCCTTGTCAGCCGTCAAATCCACCCGCACCGGGCGGGCTGCCGTGACAATATAAAGGCCGACCAATAGCGCGAGCATCGCCAGGATGCCCACGGTCGAGAACAGGTAGGCTTGAACGTTCTTTTGGTTCATACGCTTCAGGAAATTAACCAGCGCGATGCGCGCGAATGATGACGCTTGTGCTAAACAGGCAGAAGACAATCAACGCGACGAAGAACAGAATGTCGCGTGAATCCAATAGCCCCTTTTGCAGGCCCTCGAAATGAGTCATGACGCTGATGGCCGAGGCAAAGCTGACCAGGGTGGGAAAGCGTTGCAGCATCTCCGTCACGGGCGGCCAACCGGAAAGGATCAGGAACAAGCACGCCACCACGGAAACAATGAAGCTCACCACCTGGTTGCGTGTCATCGCAGACGTGAGGCAACTGATCGCCAGGTATGCTCCCGCCATCAGAAAGCTCCCCACGTACGCCGTCGTGATCACCCCATTGTCGGGATTGCCCAGGTAATTAACCGTGAACACCACCGGGATCGTCAAAATCAAGCAGAGCGCCAGGAACAACCAGGATGCCAAAAACTTTCCGACAATGGCTTGCCACGCTGTTATTGGCATCGTGAGCAAAAGCTCGATGGTCCCCAGCCGCCGCTCCTCCGACCAGAGGCGCATTCCCACTGCCGGCACGAGGAACAAGTAAAGCCATGGGTGCCACATAAAGAATGCGGCCAGGCTTGCTTCTCCGCGCCGGAAAAACCCGCCGGCCATGAAAGTGAAGAACCCAGCGAGGAGCAGGAAAATTACAATAAAGACGTAAGCAACGGGCGAAGCGAAATACCCGCTCAACTCACGTTTTGCGATGGTTTTGATGTTATGGACGCTTGTCATGGGCGAGCTGCCTCCTTTTCAAGAACTTGTTCCTTGCTTGCGGGGGCGCCGCCCACCGCGGTCTCTGGAAGGGTGATGCTGCGGAAGACCTCGTCCAGCCGCCCCTCCTCTGTGTGCAGTTCGATGACCTGAAGTTTTTCTCGAAGGATCGTTTCGGAAAGTTGCCGAGCCAGGTCGCCTTCCGTGTAGCGCGGTTGCGCAAGGACGCGAACCGTCGCACCATTGGCATCCTCTTTCAGCACATTCACGCGCCGAACGCCAGTCACGGATGCAAACCGCTGCCGCGCCTCCGCGCCTGTAAGACCAATAATGCGCATCAGCACCGCGCCTGCGCTTTCGGACCGCCGCTTCAACTCATCCGGTGTGCCGTTCGCCACAATCTGTCCGCGATCAATAATAATCGCGCGCGAGCAGACCGCCTCCACTTCCTCAAGAATGTGCGTCGAGAAAATAATCGCCTTCTTCTCGCCCATTCGGCGAATCAAGGTGCGAACCTCATGCTTCTGGTTTGGATCCAAACCATCCGTCGGCTCGTCCAGGATCAACACATCAGGATCGTGGATGATTGATTGGGCGAAGCAGGTGCGGTGACGGTAACCCTTGGAAAGTGTGTCGATGCTCTGGTGCGTTACTGCTTCCAGGAAGCACATCTCAATGGCCCGATTGACGGCCTTCTTCAAGGTGTCTCCCGTTAGCCCGCGCAATTCCGCGCTGAACTTAAGGAAGCCATGCACCGTCATGTCCGCGTATCCAGGCGCGTTCTCCGGCAAATAGCCGATGAGACGTTTGGCCGGGATCGGATTCTCCACCATGTCATGCCCGCCCACCGTCACTTTGCCGGAAGTCGGCGGAATGAACCCGGTGATCATCCGCATCGTGGTCGATTTACCGGCGCCATTAGGCCCCAGGAAGCCCAGCACCTCGCCTCGCTCCACGGAGAAACTCACCCCGTTGACCGCGAGCTTTGGCCCGAAGTTTTTAACTAAATTCTCAACTTTAATCATTCAAAGGTCTCCAAGCGCCGCGAGTAACCGCGGCTAAAAGCTGGCGTCGCCGCCATGCGTTCAGCAATGAAATTAGAGCAGTGCCTGCAACCCTTGTTTGAACGCGCCATTTCGTTGTCTGACCCTGATGCATTTGTCAAGAGTCTCTGTGGTGAACACCCCTTGGACGCGCGCAACCCTCCCTTGTTCAATTCAAGCGCCGCTAAAATCACCGGAACAAAGCTAAAATTTTTAGATTTCCGGGAGTCTTCTGGTAATCTGCCCGCGGAGATGACAAAGCCAGCTCTAGTTTCCTACGCGTTGGTGATCGGCGCCCTCATTATTGTGGGTTGGCTTGAGCTTGCGACGCCGTTTCTCACCGTCTTGTTTGCCTATTTCACTCTGAACCTGCTTTACCGCGCGACCAGCCGCTCCCATGCCAGCCGCTGGCTCACCATCATCGTCTTCCTCGCTTTGGCCGCGGGCATTAGTTACGGCTCTGTCGTTTTTATCAAAGCAGCCGTGAAGGAGCTGCCCGCTGTTCTCGACAGCGCCATGCCCCGGATTCAGGAATTCGCGCGGCAGAACGCCATTGAACTGCCATTCGCCAACACAGACGAGCTAAGGACCGAAATTAAGGACGTCCTCAGCCATCAACTCAAATACCTCGGGAACTTTGCCAAAATTGCGACCAAGGAGACCGCCTTCTTCTTTGTTGGCGTCGTCGCGGCTGTGAGCCTATTCCTTAATTCCACTCTGGATATTGAGCGTGGATCTTACCGTGTGCGGAACAATCTCTACACCCTCTCCTGCGCCGAAATCAGCAACCGCTTTTACAACTTTTACGGCAGCTTCGCGACGGTCATGGGCGCTCAGATCATCATCTCCACCATCAACACCGCGTTCACCTCTCTGTACGTGCTCGCTGTGGACTTGCCCTACCCCATCCTGATTATTGGGGTGACATTCTTTTGCGGGCTGCTTCCCATCATTGGGAACCTCATCAGCAACACCGTCATCACCTCAATCGCGTTCACCGTCTCACCCAAGCTCGCCGCAGTCTCCCTGGGCTACTTGATCATTATTCACAAACTGGAATATTTCCTGAACAGCAAGATCATTGGCGACCGCATCAAAAATCCGGTTTGGCTCACGCTGCTCGCTTTGATTGTGGGTGAGCGCTTGATGGGCATCCCCGGCATGATCCTCGCTCCGGTGATTCTGCATTACGTCAAATACGAGACTTCGCGCATTGAGGTCACAGACAAAACTCAGGAATTGGTCACGCACGAGTATCCCTAAACTTCGGGAGCCAATGCTGCATTCTTTCGCCACCCTTTGGCTTCAGCGCGCGCGCGCCCTGATGGCTCTTCTAATCATCGGGGCCTCCACGCATGCTGCTCCGCTGATTCTTAACGAGTACAACGCGGTCGCGTCGAACCGCTACCTGGGCGGAGACTCAGCAAACAGCAGCACGAACCGGGACACCTATTTCGGCCGCATTCGTGGAAACGGTGGCGACTGGTTCGAATTGGCGGTGATTCAGGACCATCTTGATCTTCGCGGCTGGAGTTTTGAGTGGGCGTATTCGGGCAGCCCCTTCGATTTCGGCGCGGGCAAGATCACACTGTCATCAGACCCGCGCCTGTCGGCTCTTCGCTCTGGCACGCTCATAACCATCACCCAGCCCACCACTGCGAACCAAAATCTTGCCACTGACCTCAGCTTCAATCCTTCCTTGGGCGACTGGTGGATAAACATCAGCGCCCATGATGCGTCGCTAATCTCCACAACCGGCGAAGTATCATCCGCGGGCATTACCTTCCCTCTATCCGCTGGCCAATTCGTTGTGGATCGTGATGCATGGACCTTAAGCATTCGCAACGCGGCTGGTGATCTTGTGTTTGGCCCCGCCGGGGAAGGAGCACCCCTGTGGACCGGCGAAGGAATCAATGGCTTGGAAACAGCCCAATTGCAGGACGATCCCTCCTTCTACACGAACCCACGCTCTGCTTATCGCGAAGCTCTCAACTCCAGCTTTGGCGCGCCTAACCTCTGGCTGGATGGCGTCCAGGATTTCACGCGCTTGCGCAGCTTCGCCACCACCGCTCCGCGCATCGTGGGCATTGAACCAGCCGGACTTTACGGTTTTTACCTGACCTGGACCAGCTTCCGAAACATCCCTTACCTTATTCAACACAAACGCCAGGTGACAGATCCCTGGTCTGATGTGCTGCACGTGCGCGGTAGAACGAATCTCACCGCCGCTGCGCAGTACGAAGGGGATCGCACACGCGGGTTTTACCGAATAGCTGTTCCTGGCCCCTTCACCGGTCGCGGCCCAACCCTCTCTATCCCTAGCGGAGAATTTGACGAGCCGATTACCGTTACGATCGATCCTGCCGGCGAGGTCACGCATTTCACTCTCGATGGCGAGGAGCCTGACTACACTACTCCGGCGCTCGCGGGGCCAATCACCCTCACACGGACCACCGCTTTGCGTGCCTCCGCCCTGCGGCCAGGACAAGAGCCCAGCACAAATGCCGTCGCGTTTTACGCGATTAACGAGCAACTTTCCCTTCCCATTGTCGGATTGGTCGTTGACCCCGCGGATCTGTACGACGCCGACTACGGCATCTACACTAATCCTCTGAAAACCGGGGAGGATTGGGAACGTCCCGCCACGTTCGTCTATTTAAACACCAACGGTGTTCACGCGGCGGCGGGTCTCCGCATCGGCGGAGCTTTTAGCCGCTCAAACCCCAAGAAGAGTTTCCGCGTTTCCTTTGAACCGCCTTACGGCTCGGGGCCCGTTGAGCAGCGTTTGTTCAGCGCAAAACCGAGGCGCGTCTTCGACGAAGTATTCCTCCGCGCCAACACTAACAATATTCTCCGCGATCCATTGCTCACGTCGCTCGCGCACGATGTTGGCGCAATCGTGTCAGCCAACGAATACATCAACCTCTTTGTAAACAGTGATTACTTCGGCGTTTACACGATGCGCGAGCATATCGATGGCCGTTTTCTGCAGGAGAACCTTGCAGTGACAAACGCCACCATGGTCAAGGCTGAGGACGAAATGATTGTCCGTGAATCCGGCGACCTGCAGGAATGGGTGGCTTTAACGAACTATTTCACGACGAACACCTTTG
>Ga0196963_10002015_pt1 | contig 12703 bp, 10 predicted proteins | sample S1_5metaG_FD_148600 | JGI IMG/M metagenome (GOLD analysis project Ga0196963, IMG submission 148600) | Soil microbial communities from Anza Borrego desert, Southern California, United States - S1_5 | ecosystem: Environmental > Terrestrial > Soil > Desert | place: USA: California | collected... | reverse complement strand
GCAGCAGATCGGCGCGCAGCAAGCCTTCGCGGTACAGCCAGAACGCGGCCAGCGCCAGGCCGAGCAGCAGGCCGGCCATGAGCCACAGCCAGGCCGGCGGGCCCGAGCGGGTGCCGGCGCGCCGCGCCTGGGCCTTGCGTGCCGCCATTACATCGTCTCCGGCGCGCTGACGCCGAGCAGCTTCAGGCCGTTGGCGATGACTTGGCGCACCGCGAGGCAGAGCAGCAGACGCGCGTTGCGCAGCGCCTCGTCAGCGACCAGGATCGGCACGGTGTCGTAATAGCCGTGGAACTCGCCGGCCAGCTCGCGCAGGTAGTTGGCGAGGATCTGCGGGCCGCGTTGCGCGGCGGCGGCTTCGATGATTTCCGGAAAGCGCATCAACGCGCCGAGCAGTTCCTCCTCGCGCGGCTCGGTCAGGCGCGCGCGCGCCGCGTCGGCCGCGGTGCGGTTGAACGACCACTGCTTCTCCGCCAACTGACGCAGCAAGGCGCAGACCCGCGCATGCGCGTATTGCACGTAATAGACCGGATTGTCCTTGGAATGGCTCTTGGCCAGCTCGAGGTCGAAGTCGAGATGCTGGTCGTTGCTGCGCATCACGTAGAAATAGCGCGCGGCGTCGGTGCCGACTTCCTCGCGCAGCTCGCGCAGGGTGACGAAGCTGCCGGCGCGGGTCGACATCTGCACGCGTTCGGTGCCGCGGAACAGGATCGCGAACTGCACGAGACGAATCTCGATGCGCTCGGGATCGAGGCCCAGGCCTTGCGCGGCGGCCTTCAGGCGGGCGATGTAGCCGTGATGGTCGGCGCCGAAGATGTAGATCGCACGCTCGAAGCCGCGCTCGAACTTCGACAGCAGATAGCCGAGGTCCGAGGCGAAATAAGTGCTGACGCCGTTCTCGCGCACGACGACACGGTCCTTGTCGTCGCCGAAGCTGGTCGCGCGGAACCAGGTCGCGCCATCCTGCTCGAACAGGTGGCCGCGCTCGCGCAGCGTCGCGATCGCGCGGGCGACGTAGCCGTCGGTCAGCAGCGAGCGCTCGGAGAAGAAGTTGTCGTGGTGCACGCCGAAGCCGGCGAGATCTTCGCGGATGTCCGACAGGCACCAGTTGAGCCCGGCGTCGAACACCGCCCGATAGTCTTCCTCGCCTAACAATGCCTTCGCGCGTGCGATCAGTGCGTCGACGTGCAGCTCCTTGTCGCCGCCCTCGCTCTCGTCGGCCGGCAGACCCTCCATGATCTCGAACGCGCTGTGGCGCAGTCGGTCGCCGACCTTGGCGCGCAGCGCACGGGCGATCTCGACCACGTAATCGCCCTTGTAGCCGTTGTCCGGGAAGCGGACGTTGATGCCGCCGAGCTCGTGGTAACGCAGCCAGACGCTGACCGCGAGGATGTCCATCTGCCGGCCGGCGTCATTGACGTAGTACTCGCGCTGCACCTTGTGCCCGGCCGCTTCCAGCAACGTGGCGACCGACGCGCCGTAGGCCGCGCCGCGACCGTGACCGACATGCAGCGGCCCGTTCGGGTTGGCCGATACGAACTCGACGGTCACCGACTCGCGCGATTCCTCCGCCTGCATGCCGTAGCGCTCGCCCTGCTCGAACACGCGGCGCAGCACGGCGAGGCGGCAGCCCTGGCTCAGATGGAAATTGATGAAGCCGGGGCCGGCGATCTCGACCTTGTCGACATGCTGCGAGCGCGGCAGCGTGTCGACGATCGCCTGCGCCAGCTCGCGCGGATTGCGCTTGGCCGCACGGGCCAGCAGCATCGCGATGTTGCTGGCGTAATCGCCATGCTCGCGCGAGCGCGTACGCTCGATGACGAACTCCGGTTCGCTATCGAGGGCCAGGCGGCCGGCGCGACGCAGGTCGAGCAGGGCCTGGAGCAGGAGTTCGCGGAGATGTTCTTTCACGGCTTCGGGTCCAGCGGGCTGAGAAAAGCCCGTCATTGTAGACCGAGCGCAGCGAAGGCGGCCCGCGCAGCGGGCGAACGAGCGCAGCGAAGGCGGCCCGCGCAGCGGGCGAACGAGCGATGGGAAAGCGTCCTGAGCTGCGGCGAACGAATCAGCCGAGGCGCGGCCCGCTGCGGCGGGCGCCGGCCTACGCCAGCGCGATACGCGCGAACGTCTGCACGACACCCTGGCCGGTCGCCGCTTCCAGCGCGCCGTTGGCAAAGCGCTGGCGCAGCGCCTGGGCGACCTCGCGCATCCGCGGGGCGTTCGCATCCTTGGTCGGCGCGAACGCGTTACGCCCCAGATCGGAGCAGAAGCGGTGCAGCTCGAAGAAATAGCGCTCCTGGCCGTCGCTCAGAAAGCCCAGACACGGCGCCGCCGAGGCGGTGTCGTCCAGGCGCCGTCCGGAGCGGAACTCGCGCTCCTGGCATAGCCGGCTGGCGCTCTCGGCCAGCCATGGAAAGGCTTCGCCGACATTGGCGGTATCGAGGTCGGAAGCGATCTGCGCCAAGGCCACGCCATGCACGGCGGCGGCATCGTCACGCCATGCCGGCAAGTCCTGGTCGAGGTGCAGGGCCAGCTTCGGCGCCAGCGCGCCAGCGCTGGCGACCACTTCCGCGGTATTGAACTCGTTGATCGGCGGGGTTGGGCGCGGGTCGAAGGTGGAGCCGGCGATCATCAGATCGAGCGCGACGTACAGGTCGCGATCGCGCACGCTATCGAAACCGCACAGCGCGAGGATGCGCCGCGTCTCGCAGATGCTCGCCGCCTCGTTGTTGCCGATCGGGTGCTTGAAATCCACCACCTCGCGCTGGCGCAGGTCGTGGCAGGTGGCGAACAGCGACAGCGCCAGCCAGTCGGCCAGCGGCAGCGCATCGAGGCCGGCGCTTTCGATCAATCGGCCGATCCGGCCGTCGAGAATCTCCAGGGCGTGATTCTCGTTGTGGTAGTGATGGAAGTCCTCGCCCCAGCTGCCGTGGCGCATGCCGAAACGGGCGAGGCTGAGCATCAGCGCGCGCTCGACGCGATCGAGCAGCGCCGGATCCGCGTCCTTGAATGCCGCGAGGAAGCCGGCGCGGCGCCGGCGCAACAGCTGCAACACGTCCGGCCGGCGCGCGCGCAGCAGCGCTTCGGCCGCCGGCGCGTCGGGCACGGCGCGCTCCACCGCATCCGCGGGAAAGGAATTGGCCAAGCGCAGGATCATCCGGTACCCGCTTGCTGCGGCGTGCAACCGCCCTCCGCGGCCGAGTATACGGCGCTGCCCGTGCCGCTGTCGTAAGCCGCGCCGAGCCGAGGGGGCTACAGCCAGCCAAGCTGGGCCAGCGACACCGGCGTGCCGTCGCCGATCACGAAATGATCGAGCACGCGGATATCGCATAACGCCAACGTCTCGCGCAGGCGTTCGGTGATACGGCGGTCCTGCGCGCTGGGTTCGGCGACGCCGCTCGGGTGGTTGTGGCCGAACAGCACGGCCGCCGCGTTATGCGCGAGGCAACGCCGCAGCACCTCGCGCGGATGCACCTCGGCGCCATCGATGCCGCCACGGAACAACTCCTCGAACGCGATCAGCCGATGGCGACTATCGAGGAACGCGCAAGCGAACACTTCCTGCGGGCAGTCGCGCAGTCGGGCGCGGAACAGCGCGGCGGCATCGTGCGGCGCGGTCACCGCAGCGCCGCGGCGCAGCGCTTCGTCGAGCTGGCGCTGGCCGAGTTCGAGCGCGGCCAGCAGCCGGCAGCGCGCGACCGTCGGCACCATCGGCGCGCTGCCGTCCTCGTGCCGCAACCGCGCCAGCAACCGGCGCAGCGAGCCGGCTTCGTGCAGCAGCCGGCGCGCCCAGGCCAGCGCGTCTTCGCCGCGTCGCCCGCTGCCGAGGAATACGGCCAGCAGCTCGGCGTCGGACAGGGCGCTGGCGCCGCGGCGCAGCAATTTTTCTCTGGGCCGCTCGTCCTGCGGCCAGTCGCGAATGCTCATGGGGGCAACGATGGATCGGGGTCGCGCTCATGCTCGCGTCGCGCCCGGCGCTGTGGCTGCCGGCGTCTCGCGGGGCATCGGGTAAGATTCGGCCGCGGGTCGGCATCGGAGTTTTCTGACATGGCAGAGGGCGAGCGCATCCTGCTCGGCGTCAGCGGCGGCATCGCCGCGTACAAGGCGGTCGAGCTCGTTCGCCGGCTGCGCGAGCGCGGCTGCGAGGTGCAGGTCGTGCTGACCGCCGCCGCCGCCGAGTTCGTCACCCCGCTGACCTTCCAGGCGGTGTCCGGTCGCGCGGTCCGCAGCGCGCTGTTCGACAGCGCCGCCGAAGCGGCGATGGGGCATATCGAGCTGGCACGCTGGGCCAATCGCGTCGTCATCGCGCCGGCCTCGGCCGATCTGATCGCGCGCTTGGCGCAGGGCATGGCGGATGACCTGCTGACCACGCTGTGCCTGGCCTCCAGCGCGCCGCTGACGCTGGCGCCGGCGATGAACCAGCAGATGTGGGCGCATCCGGCCGTGCAGGCGAATATCGCAACATTGCGCCAGCGCGGCGTGACCCTGATCGGTCCGGCCAGCGGCGAGCAGGCCTGCGGCGACATCGGTTTCGGCCGCATGGTCGAGCCGAACGACATCGCCGCCGCGCTGTTCGCCAAGCGCTGCCTGGACGGCGCAAGGGTGTTGATCACCGCCGGCCCGACACTGGAAGACATCGATCCGGTGCGCTTCGTCGGCAATCGCAGCTCCGGCAAGATGGGTTTCGCCGTCGCCCAGGCGGCGCGTGCGGCCGGGGCCGAGGTCACGCTGATCGCCGGGCCGGTGCAGTTGCCGACGCCACCTGGCGTGCGCCGCATCGACGTGCGCTCGGCACTGCAGATGCGCGATGCGGTATTCGAGGCGCTGCCCGGCCAGGACATCTTCATCGGCGCCGCCGCGGTCGCCGACTACCGCCCGGTCGAGATGTTAGGGACGAAACGCAAGAAGGCCGGCGAGCGCTGGCAGCTCGATCTCATGCTCAATCCGGACATCCTCGCCGAGGTCGCCCAACAGTCGCCGCGGCCGTTCGTGGTCGGCTTCGCCGCGGAAACCGACAACGTCGAGCGCCACGCGCGCGACAAACTGAGCCGCAAACGGCTCGATCTGATCGCCGCCAATCACGTCGGTGTCGACGGTCGCGGGTTCGAGGCCTGCGACAACGCGCTGTCGGTGTACTGGCCGGGCGGCGGCGAGGAAATCCCGCTGGCCGGCAAGGCCGAGGTCGCCACCCGGCTGATCGAACTCATCGCCCGTCGTCGGGCCGGCGCATGAGCGCGCCACGACGGGTCGAATTCAAGCTGCTCGATCCGCGGCTCGGCCGCGAGTTCCCGCTGCCTGACTACGCCACCGCCGGCGCGGCCGGCATCGATCTGCGCGCTATGCTTGACGCGCCGCTGACCTTGGCCGGCGGCGACAGTGCCCTGGTGCCGTCGGGCATGGCCGTTCACATCGCCGATCCGGCGCTGTGCGCGGTCATCCTGCCGCGTTCGGGCCTGGGCCATAAGCATGGCCTGGTGTTGGGCAACCTGGTCGGGCTGATCGACAGCGACTACCAGGGGCCGCTGATGATCAGCCTTTGGAACCGCAGCAGCGCGGCATACACGATCGCGCCCGGCGATCGGATCGCGCAGCTCGTGTTCCTGCCGGTCACGCGGGCGAGCCTGGCACAGGTCGACGATTTCGAAGCCAGCGCGCGCGGTAGTGGCGGCTTCGGCCACACCGGCACCCGTTGATGGAGTCCGCATGACCCAGGGCAAGTTGACCCTTCCGCTCGAGAAGCTGCCGATTCCCGCGCAGCTGCATCGACCCGTGATTCTCGGCCTCGCCGCCGTACTGGCGCTGCTCGGTGCCTGGCAGCTGTGGAACGGCTGGCGTGTGCTGCAGCACGTCGAGGCGGCCGATACCGCGCTCAGCCAGCGCGATGCCCTCGCCGGCAGCTTGGCGAACCGCGTCGATGAGCTGCGCCGCCAGTTCGAGACGGTGTTGGCCGACCCTTACCTCGACGCCGATCTGCGCGCCGGCGCGTACGACGAAGCCGTCCAGCGCATGCGCCGTGCTTGGCCGGCGCTGCGCGATGCGGCGGCCTATCACGGCGAATTGAACGAGGCGTACGAAGGCGAGCGCCGTGTCGGTTTCGATCGGCTCGCGGTGCTCAGCGCGGCGGTGGCCGAGGATCAGGTCACGGTGGGCGTGACCGGCGGGCAGCAGGCCGGCGGCCTGGGCTTGGCGCGCGGATTGCGCGATGGCGAGCGCACCGTCGCCGTCGCGTATGCCGAACTGCCGCTCGAGGGCGTGATCGCGCCGGTGCACGGCGCGGACGTCGGCCAGGGCTACCTGGAGCTGCGCTTCGGCAAGCAGGTACTGCTGGCGCGGGGGGACGCCGGCTTGAAGGACTTCGCCGTGCCGGTCGTCGTCCGCAATACCCCGTTCCTGTTGGCGGCGGCCTCGGCCGCGGCTGGCGGCGGCGCGCAGTCGCCCTGGCTGCACCTGGGCATCGGCGTGGTCCTGCTCGGTGCGGCCGCGGCGGCGACGCAGCTGCTGCGCCAGACGAGCGGCACCCGTTCGGGCGGCGGTGCCGAGCCGACCCTCGCCGAGGCGCTCGCCCAGCAGCGCGCCGCGCCGCTCGAGGCCGAGGCCAAGACCAAGCGCGCTGCAGACGCGCCGGCGCCGGCCGGCAATTCGGTGCAGGTGCAGCGCAGCATCTTCCGCGCCTACGACATCCGCGGTGTGGTTGGGCAGAGCCTCGACGCCGGCGTCGCCCGGTTGATCGGCCAGGCGGTCGGCAGCGAACTGCGCGAACGCGGCCTGCGCGAGATCGTCGTCGGCCGCGACGGCCGCCTGTCCGGGCCGATGCTGTCCGCGGCGCTGATCGAGGGCTTGCGTGCGGCCGGCTGCGATGTCATCGACATCGGCCTCGCGCCGACGCCGCTGGTGTATTTCGGCACCTACCAGCTCAATACCGGTTCCTGCATCGCCGTCACCGGCAGCCACAACCCGCCGGACTACAACGGCTTCAAGATCATGGTCGGCGGTGAGACCTTGTCCGGCGACGCGATCTCCGGCCTGTACGTGCGCATTGCCGAGAACCGCCTGCTGAGCGGCGGCAACGGCGGCCTGCAGGTGATGGACCTCTCGCGCGACTACATCGATCGCATCGCCTCCGACATCCAGCTCGAGCGGCGCATGAAAGTCGTCGTCGACTGCGGCAACGGCGTTGCCGGCGCGCTCGCACCCGACGTGCTCGAAGCGATCGGCTGCGCCGCCGAGCCGCTGTTCTGCGAGGTCGACGGCAATTTCCCCAATCATCACCCCGACCCCAGCGACCCGCACAACCTGCGCGACCTGATCACCGCGGTGCAGCGCACCGGCGCCGAACTCGGCCTCGCCTTCGACGGCGACGGCGACCGCCTCGGCGTCGTCACCCGCCAGGGCGAGATCATCTATCCCGACCGCATCCTGATGCTGTTCGCGCAGGACGTGCTGTCGCGCAACCCCGGTGCCGCGGTGATCTACGACGTCAAATGCACCGGCCATCTGTCCGGGCAGATCCTGCGCCACGGCGGCAGCCCGATCATGTGGAAGACCGGGCATTCGCTGATCAAGGCGAAGATGCGCGAGACCGAGGCCGAGCTGGCCGGCGAGATGAGCGGCCATTTCTTCTTCCGCGAGCGCTGGTTCGGTTTCGACGACGGCATCTACTCGGCCTGCCGCCTGCTCGAGATCCTCGCCGCCGACGAGCGCGCGCCGGAGGAGATCTTCGCCGAGCTGCCCAAGGGCGTGTCGACGCCGGAGCTGAAGGTCGAGATGCAGGAAGGCGAGCATTACGCCTTCATCGAGCGCTTCCGCGAGAAGGCGCGCTTCGAGGGCGCGAAGATCGTCACCATCGACGGCGTGCGCGCCGATTGGCCGGATGGTTGGGGCCTGGTGCGCTGTTCGAACACGACGCCGTCGCTAGTGCTGCGTTTCGATGCCGACAGCGAGGCGGCGCTGCAGCGCATCCAGACGGCATTCCGCGCGCAGATCGAGGCGGTGCAGGCGGGGTTGAAGCTGCCGTTTTGACCTACGCCGCCGCGACGACGCCCACGTAGGTCGACACCATCGTGCCGACCTACTCCCCGACCCGGCACTCGCGCAGCGGTTCGCTGCTCGCCGCTGCCCATTCCGCGTCGCTCAACCCGCGCTGCTCGCGCTGCGGCGGGAATTCGATCTTCGCGACCAGATTTTTGTCCGGTGTCGCGCGAATGTTGGACAGGCCGACGAAGCGCATCAGCCGCCGATCACTGTCGCGGTAGCTGACGTCGATCGCATCGGCGAACCAGCCGAGCATGCCGGACAGCGCGAGCCGGAACACGCTGGCCGGCTCGCCGTAGAGCGGCTCCTCGCCGACCTTGCGCAGCTTGAAGTCGTAGGCGGCAAGCCGGCTCGGTACCAGGAACCGCACCGGCACCGACTCGCCCGCCTGCAGCTGCTCCCAACGACTGCGGACGAACTCGTCGAAGCCGGCGTCGACGACCAAGGCGTCGTCGACCGCGACGGCCTCGCGCTGCATCGCGGCATCGCGCGAGCGCTGGAAGAAGGCGTCGGCGCCGCCCGGCTGTATCTCGAAACCTTCGATGTAGCCGAAGCGCGCATCGTCCATGCGGAACTGCGGCGCGTGGCTTGGCCGGCCGTAGCGCACGGTTTTGCGCGCGAACGCCTCGCCATTCGGGCAGCGGTACAGCACCAGGCGTTCGACCGGCGCCTCCTGATTGAGGCGAAGGTAATGGTGTTCCTCGTACAGCAGGGCGCCGGACTTAGGTTCGCGGGCCTCGCCCTGGTAGGCGACGCCCTCCAGCGCGAGCACGGTCGTGGGGGCGAGCAGCAGCAACGCAAGCAATCGACGCACGTTCCATTCCTCTGTAGGCCGGCACCAGGGGGCCGACATCGCGGCAGTACCGTGTCGGTGAGCAGCATACGTCGCCGCGATGGGGGCGACCTACCAGGGCAGCGATTGGCCTTGGTAGTCGAGGAAGCTGCCCGATTGCTCGAGCGCTGCCGCGTCGATCACGCGCAGCAGCCCGGCGGCCGATGTGGCGGCCGGCACCGGCGCCTGCGCCCCGCCCATCGCGGTCTGCACCCAACCCGGGTGCAGCGCGAGCACGCCGATGCCGTGTTCGCGCAAGGCCGCGGCGAGCAGCCGTGTGACCATGTTCAACGCCGCCTTGCTGATCGCGTAGCTCGGTGTGCGGAATTCGCGGGTCTCCGTGATCGAGCCCATTACGGTGCTGATGTTGGCGATCCACGCCTGTTGGCCTCGGCGCAGTAATGGCGTCAGCGCCTCGCTGAGTAGCAGCGGACCCATCGCATTGGTGCGGAAGGCGGCTTCCAGCGCATGTGAGTCGAGATGCCCGAAGCGCTCGCCGGATGGCAGCAGGCCGGCGTTGTTGATCAAAAGATCCAAGCCGTCGACGACCAGAGCCGCTTCCTTTGCCAATTCATGGATGCTGGCCGGCTTGGTTACATCCAGCGGCAGCACATGCAGATGGCCAGGATGTGCCGCCGCCTGCAGGGTCAACTCGTTGGCGCGCGCCGGATGGCGTACGGCGGCGACGACCTTGTCGCCGCGCGCGAGCAGGTGTCGCACCAGTTCCAGGCCGATGCCGCGATTGCCGCCGGTGACCAATACGCGTCGCATCGATCGTCTCCTCAACTGCCAGCGGGCAGACCGAGCAACAGAGCGGCGCCGAGCGCGATGCGGTACACGGCGAAGCCGGTGAAGCGGTGGTGACGGATGTAGCCGAGCAGAAAGCGCACGGCCAGGAAGCCGGTGACGCAGGCGGCGAGGAAGGCCAGCACCAAGGCGTCCGCGTCATCGCCGACGCCGTCCTGGCCGAGCGCCCGCAGCAACTCGTAGGCGGTCGCGGCGAACATCGTCGGAATGCCTACGAGGAAGGCGAATTCGGTGGCTTCGCTGCGATTGCGCGTGCCGGCCAGCATCGCGACGAAAATCGTCGCCGCCGAGCGCGACGTGCCCGGAAACACCCCGGCGACGACTTGCGCCAAGCCGACCAGGATCGCCACCAGCCAGGTCACTTCGCTGCCGCCTGGGCGACGCTCGGCTAGGCGCTCGGCCAGCAAAATCCAGACGCCGCCGATGATCAAGGCCCAGGCGACCGGCGTGACCGTGTCCGGCAATTGCCAGCCGGCTTTCTTGACGATCAGGCCCAGCACCGCGGTGACGCCGAACGCGGCGGCGATCTTCAGGGCATAACTGCGCTGCGCCGGCTGGTGCAGGCCGAACACGAGATTTCGCAGGCGTTCGCGGTAGATCAGGCAGACCGCGAGGATGGCGCCGGACTGGATCGCGATGTTGAAGTAATCCGGGCGCGGGCCGAGCCAATGCTGCGCGATCAACAGATGGCCGGTCGACGAAATCGGCAGAAATTCGGTGATGCCCTCGATCACGCCGAGCAACAGCGCGGCGAGCAAGTCGTCCATGGCCTTGTCCGCAAGCTGACGGGGGCGTCAGCATACGCGCTCGCTTTGCCGGAGTCCGTCATGCGCGCACAAAGCCTCATCGCGAGCGTACTGCTCGCCGCTGTCAGCCCTACCGCCGTCGCCGAGATCACACCGCCGCCGGCGTTGGATGCCAAGGTTCAGGCCTGGCGCCGCGACATCCATCAGCACCCCGAACTCGGCAATCGTGAGACCCGCACCGCCGCGCTGGTCGCCGAGCATCTGCGTGCGCTCGGTCTGGAGAACATCCGCACCGGCGTCGCCCATACCGGGGTCACCGCCGTGCTGCGCGGCGGCAAGCCCGGCCCGCGCATCGCCCTGCGTGCCGACATGGATGCGCTGCCGGTAACGGAAACGGTCGATCTGCCGTTCGCGTCGAAGGTCACGACGACGTTCCGCGGCGAGACCGTCGGCGTCATGCATGCCTGCGGCCACGACGCGCATACCGCGATCCTGATGGGTGTGGCCGAAGCCTTGGTTGGGATGAAGGCGGAGCTGCCGGGCGAGGTGCTGTTCATATTCCAACCGGCCGAGGAAGGCCCGCCGGAAGGCGAGGAAGGCGGCGCGTCGTTGATGCTGGAACAAGGTGTGTTCCGCGATTTCAAACCCGAGGCCGTGTTCGGCCTGCACGTGTGGAGTTCGCTGCACGTCGGCGATATCGGTTATCGCAGCGGTCCGTTCATGGCGGCATCGGACCGCTTCGGCATCGTCGTGAAGGGGCGGCAGACGCACGGTTCCAGGCCGTGGGCCGGCATCGATCCGATCGTGGTCTCGGCGCAGCTGATCGGCGCCGCGCAGCAGATCGTCAGCCGCGAGATGGACATCAGCCGCCTGCCGGTCGTGCTCAGCTTCGGCGCGATCAAAGGCGGCATCCGCTTCAACATCATCCCGGATCAGGTCGAGATGATCGGCACGATCCGCAGCTTCGACGAGGGCATGCGCGCCGACACGCAGGCGCGGCTGCGCCGCGTCGCCGAGCACGTTGCCGCCGCGCACGGCGCCAGTGTCGAGCTGAAGATTCCCGCCGATGCGGGCAATCCGGTCACGGTCAACAATCCGCAACTGACTGCGAAGATGTTGCCGAGCCTGGCCCGAGTGGTCGGCGCCGAGCGGGTCAAGGAAATTCCGCTGGTCATGGGCGCCGAGGATTTCTCGCTATACGCGCGTGAGGTGCCCGGGCTGTTCTTCTTCATCGGCTCAACGCCGCGTGACGTCGAACTCGCCAAGGCACCGAGCAACCATTCGCCGGAGTTCTTCCTCGACGAGGAGGCGCTGCGGATCGGGCTGCGCGCGTTGCTGCAGGTCAGCCTGGATTACCTCAAAGCGGGTTCCTAGCGAGGAACTCGCGCACCGCCTGCACCAGCTCGGCGGGCTTGTCCTCGAGCACGTAATGGCCGGCGTCCGGATACGCATGGACTTCGGCCTGCGGCCAGGCGCTGCGGAAGCCGTCGAGGAAATGCCGGTCGAAGACGAAATCCTTCAGGCCCCAGCCGAGCAGGGCCGGGCGGTCGGCGAATTCGCGCAGCCGCCGTCCGGCCTCCTCGACCAGCGGCCAGGCGCGGTCGCCGGAGGCGAGCGGGATGTCCTGCACGAAGCGCAGCGTCGCGATGCGGTTGGTCCAGCTGTCGTAGGGCGCGACATAGGCCGCGCGCACCTCGCGCGGCATCGGCTTCACCGTGCCGATCGTTGCTGCGCCGGCGGCGAAGGCGTTGACGCCGCGGATCAGCAACGCGCCTAACTTCGAGTCGCGCCCGAGCTTGAGTTGCCAGGGCATGCGCTTGGCCGCCGGCAGCGGAAACGCCCCGGTGTTCGTCACCACCAGCCGCCGCACCGCATCCGGATGGCGCAGCGCCCAGCCCATGCCGATCATGCCGCCCCAGTCGTGCACGGCGAGGGTCAGGTCGGACGCAAGGCCGAGGTGATCCAGCAACACGCCGAGATCCTCGACGCGCGAGGTCAGTGTGTACGCGTAGCGCTCATCCCCCGGCTTGTCCGACAGGCCCATGCCGACGTGATCCGGCACGACGCAGCGATAGCGCTCGCGCAATCCCAACACCAGGCGGCGCCAGTAATACGACCACGACGGGTTGCCATGCAGCATCACGACGACTTCGCCATCGCGCGGGCCCTCGTCGAGGTAGTGCATGCGAATGCCGGGGCGGACTTCGAGGTGGCGGCCGGTGAACGGGTAGTCGGGGTAGGTCACTCGCGCATCCGCTGTGGCTGGGGGCGTGCCGGTCAGGCGCGTGCAAGC
>Ga0196963_10002013_pt1 | contig 12712 bp, 10 predicted proteins | sample S1_5metaG_FD_148600 | JGI IMG/M metagenome (GOLD analysis project Ga0196963, IMG submission 148600) | Soil microbial communities from Anza Borrego desert, Southern California, United States - S1_5 | ecosystem: Environmental > Terrestrial > Soil > Desert | place: USA: California | collected... | reverse complement strand
GGCGCCGAGGCTCAGCGCCCAGATGGCGATGCCATAGCCGACGGTGGCGATGATGCCGCCGACGACGCCGCGCCACCAATGCAGGCGGAGATGGCCCAGGACGCGGCCGCGTCGCTGCAGCAGCGCGACGACCATCACCCACGGCCCTTCGCAGATGTTGAGCCAGACGATGTAGGCGAGCGGATCCTGCGAGACCTTGGCGCCGGTGCCGTCGACCACTGTGTATCCGGCGATGGTGAGGCCGGTCAGGACCGCGAAAGCGGTCGCACGGAAGTCGATGCCGCGCGGCAGTCCGTGACCGAAGGCGACGCCGGCGATGCCGATGGAGACGAGCAGCACGCCGATCGCCTCGCGGAAGGAAAGATGCTCCGAAAGCAGCGTGCCGGAGAACACCGCAACCAACAGCGGCCCCAGCCCGCGCGCGATCGGATAGACGAAGCTCAGATCGCCATGCGCATAGGCCTGCAGCAGGAAGTAATAGTAGAAGATGTGGATGACGACCGAGGTCAGCAGCCAGGGCCAGGCCTCGGCGCGCGGGATCTCGACGAAGGGCGCCATCAGAAGGCCCATCACCGAGCCGGCGCCCATGACCACGGCGAAGGTCACCAGCCGATCGGTGTCGGACTTGACCAGCGCGTTCCAGGTCGCGTGGATGATCGCCGAGGTCAGGATCAGCCCGATGATCAGCGGGTCGAGCTTGGTCGCGAAGGTCACGCGGCCCTCGGTGCCAGGGCCGCCAGGCTCAACGCGAGCCCTTCCAGTAGCCGATCTTGGACCCACGCGCCGCGATCTCGGCCGTCTGGTAGTCGGCCCCGGTCTTCGGGTCGGCGTTGGCCCAGCCGTTCCGGACCTGGATGTAGCTGAGATCCTTTCCTTCGGCCTTGCAGAAGGCAGTCGGTTTCTGATCCTCGGTCAGGCCTTTCTCGATGCACGTCACCAGCTTCCCTTCCGCCTGCTCGCGCAGATGGTTGTAGGCGGCGTTGCCGCAGAGCCAGGGAAGGGCCCCGGCGAGGCATTTCTGGTCCCTGGCCGGGCCGACGATGCCGAAGAGGCGGTAGCGCTTGCCGGAAACCTCGAGGGTGTCGGACGACAGGACCTTGGCAGGGCCGCGGATCTCCTCTTGCGCGCGGGCCGGAAACACCGCGACAAGGGCGATTGCCGTTGCCAGGATGAGGCGGAAGCCGATACGCATGACATAAATCCGTAACATGAGCTGGGTCGGCGGTCGAGCGCCTGCCAAGGCACAGATCACTACGCTGGGGAAAACCGACAATCCATGGACAAGGTGATGATCGAGGCGATCGGGCTGGTCGCCGTCTTCATCGGCCTCGCCTCGCTCGTGCCGCAGCTGGTCAAGACCTGGCGGACGAAGAGCGCCGGAGACCTGTCGACCGCCTGGCTGGCGCTCCAGCTCGTCGCGTATGTCTTCGGCTTCGCCTACGTCGTGCTGCTCGACGCCTGGGCGTCGATCTTCGGCCATATCGTCGGCGGCAGCCTGACCGTCGCGCTGTTCGCGCTCAAGCTCCGCTTCGATGGACGGGACGCCGGAAGACGGCTCGCAGCAGCATCGAATCCTCAGGGTGCTGCCTGATCTCGCAGCCGAGTGAGCGGCAGAGATCGAGCATGCGCGTGTTCTCGACGAGGACATCGCCATACACCTCGTCGAGGCCGCGGCTCCAGGCATAGGCGAGCAGCCGTGTCATCAGCATGCGGCCGAGACCAAGCCTTTGCCGGTCGCTCCTGACGATCAGGGCGAACTCCGCCGCTGAGGCCGCGGCCTCAGCGGAAAGCCGGACGACGCCGAGGATCTCCTCGCCTTCGCAGGCGATGAGCGCCATCTCGCGCTGATAATCGATCCGGCTCAGGCGCTGCGCCAAGGGCTGTGGCAGCCGTTTCAGCGGCTGCAGGAAACGCATGCGGACGTCCTCGGGCGTGAGCCGTGCGGAGAAGGCGTGCAGCCGCGTCTCATCCTCGGGCCGGATCGGACGGATGCGGATATGCCGCCCTCCGATATCGACCTCCTCCTCAAGCTCCGGCGGGTAGGGCATGGCCTCGGCCTAGCTGGCTGCGCTCTCGATGACGGCAACCTGCGCAGCGCCGAGCGGCAGGCGGATCGTCACCTGCGTGCCGCGCCCGACCTCGCTGTCGATCCGGATCTGGCCGCCGTGAAGCTCCGCCAGCTTCTTGCAGATCGACAGGCCGAGCCCGGTGCCGGCGCCTTCGCGTGCACGCGAGGTGCGCGACTCCGCATGCCAGAACGGCTCGAATACATGCCGCAGATCCTCTTCCGGGATTCCGGCCCCGGTGTCGGAGACCACAAGGCAAAGATCGGTACTGTCGACCGCGGCGGTGACCGCAATGCGGCCGTCGACCGGCGTGAACTTGACCGCGTTCGAGAGGAGATTGATCAGGATCTGCTTGATCGCCCGCGCATCGGCCCAGGGCCTCGGCAGGCCGGCGGGCACGTGATTCGCGATCAAGATTCCTGCCGCCCCGGCCCGCCCGGCGATCATCCGGCAGCAATCCGTGACCACGCTCGCGACGTCGACCAGATCCTTGCGCAGCTCGTATCGGCCGATCTCAATCCTCGACACGTCGAGAATGTCATTGATCACCGTCAGCAGATGGTGGGCGGCGCGCCCGATCGTCTCGGCATAGTCGACATAGCGCGGCGCCACGGGACCGACCAGCTGGGACTGGATGATCTCGGCAAAGCCGATGACGGCATTGAGCGGCGTGCGCAGCTCGTGGCTCATATGCGCGAGGAACTCGGTCTTGGCGCGGTTGGCGGTCTCTGCCTCCTCGCGTTGGCGGCGATAGTCCTGGGCCAGGTGCTCCAGCTCTGTCGCCTGCTCCGCCAGCCGCACATTGGCCTGCCTCAGCCGCTCGGCCGACTCCATTCGCTCGGTCATGTCGCGCGTGATGCTGACATCGTGCATCACGCCTTCGATCTCGATAATGGCTGCGTTTATGACGCAGGAGATAACTGCGCCATCCGCCTTCCTCGCGCGGAAATCAAAATCGCGGACGACACCGTCGCGCTCGAGCTCGGCGAGGAAACGCTCGCGATCGCCGAGATCGGCCCACCACTCGAAATCGACCATGCGCCGCCCGACCAGCTCGCGCAGCGGACGGCCGATCAGGCGGCCGAAACCTTCATTGGCCTCGACGATCATCGAGTCCACCGACCGGATGATCGCGATCGCATCGGGGCTCTCGTGGAAGACCTTGGCGAACTTCTCCTCGGTCTGGCGCAGCGCCGCGATCGCGGTCCTGATCTCGGTGATGTCGGTGCCGACCGTGCCGACTGCGGCGATACGGCCGCCCGGGCCGAAGACCGGGAAGCGGGTGAAGACGAAGTGCCTCGGGCCGCCGCGGCTCTTGAAGCCGCGCTCGATGACCATCGGCCGCCGCGTCGTCAGCACGTGCCTGAATTCGAGATTAGCCGGCGCGGCGATCTCGGGCGGGAAGATTTCGTCCGGTGTTTTTCCCTTCAGATCGGCCTGCTTGACGCCGAGCAGCTCCTCGAACATGGGGTTGGCGAGAATGTAGCGCCCATCGGCACCGCGCATATTGATGGCGGTGGTCGAGTTGTCGACGAAGGCGCGCAGGAAGGCCGAGATCTCGAGCTGGCGGCGCACGAGCCGGGTGATCACGGCCGAAGCAACCACGACGCCGAGGATGATCACGGCAAGCATTGCCGACTGTCGCAGCGCCTGGTCCTGCCAGCGTGCGAGCGGAAGGCTGGTGTCCGCTTCGACCAGCACGGCCAATGGCCGGCCGCGCAACGGTATGGCGACGGCGACCCGCCCTTCGACGCTCCATCGCCGCACGCCCTCGCCGGGATGATCGGCCGCGTCGGTGCAGATCGGAGGACCGACGGTCCGCTGCCATCGCGCCAGAACCTGACCATCGGTGGCGATGAGCGCGGCGCAGACCACCTCCGGCGCCGCCGCCGGCACGACGAGTTCGTCGAAGCTCCGCGCCGGCACCTCGCCGACGACCACGCCCGCCAAGCGGTTCTCAGCGTCGATGATCCGGCGACTCAAGCGGATGCCGCCGCCGCTTTCCCGCGCAACCGCCGAAAGGTGATGCGCGCGGCCGTCGCGATGGAGAGCAAACAGCTCAGGGTCGAGCGCGGATCCGTCCGCGGCGCGGCCGTCGGCGTCGTAGACCCGGATCGCATTCATCTGCGGCGCATAGGCCAGCCAGTCGAAGATTCCGAGGCCGAACAGCTCTTGCGGCGCGCTGCCAGCCGGCCAGGCACGGCCCAGCCCGGCAGCGAGCGTCTGGAGCACCAGATCCGCCTTGTCGAGGCCGTGTCCAAGCGTCTCCGCAAAGCTCGATGCCGACCGGTCGGCCAAGCGCGAAACTTCGGTCAGCTCGAATTCGCGCTCGCGCGCCAGCGAGACGGCTACGACCGCGGCGAGCGCGAGAACCATCAGGGCGGCGAGCGCGATCACGACGCGCAGCGCCGGCACACTCGGGTTCTCGGTATCGAGCTCGAGAAACGCTCTCATTGAGCGGGTTCCGCCTCGGCGTCCCACCAACGCCGTAATCCGGCCGTCATCATGCGGATCGTCGCATGCCGGGCGGTGCGGTGCCAGCACCGCCAGGCTTTTTGGTTAATAATGCCGGTGTCGATCGACGAGATGGAGAAGCGGCTCGCCGGCGAGCGCGCGCCGATAGTTCTCGACGATCTGCGGCGCCGCCGTCTCGGCGCGAGTCAATGCCGAGACATGCGGCGTGACCACCACCTTAGGATGCCTCCAAAATGGATGGCTCGGCTCCAATGGCTCCTGGCGGAAGACATCAAGCGCGGCGCCGGCCAGGTGATCCGAGTCGAGAAGGGCGAGCAGATCCTCATCGACGATCAACCGGCCGCGGCCGGCGTTGATGACGTAGGCGCCGCGCGGCAGCCAGGACAGGCACCTGCGGTCGAGCAGATTCTCGGTCGCCGGCGTCAACGGCAGCAGAACGACCACGATGTCGGTGCGCGCGAGGAATGGCTTAAGTCCATCCTCGCCGGCGAAGGTCTCGACGCCTTCGATCGGCTTCGCTGTCCGACTCCAGCCGGCGAGCGGGTAGCCGAAATGACGCAGCCTGGCGAGCGCATGACCGCCGAGCTCGCCTAGGCCCATGACGCCGACCCGGCGGTCGCGCCATGAAGGCGGCGGCAGCTCGTGCCAGCGCCCCTCGGCCTGGAGCCGGCGATAATCTGGATCCTGCTTGTGGAAGCGCAGCACGTTGAGCATGACCCACTGCGTCATGTCCTCGGTCATGTAGGGATCGACGATGCGCGCGATCGGCAGATGCTCGGGCAGATCGGCATCGCGGAAGACGTGATCGACACCGGCCCCGAGCGACTGCAGACCCCTCAGGTTCGGAAAGCCAGCAAGCGATCCGGGCGGGAAGGCCCAGCCGACGCAGAACTCGATCTCCGCCCGGTCGCCGATCTCCGGCCAGATGCGGATCTCGACACCGGGCAGCCGTCGCGCAAGCTCGGCGGCCCAGCCGCGCGTATCTTCCGGATCGGATTTGAACAGGATCGCCACCGCAACGCGTCCGTCAGCTCGCGCGCTTCCAGGTGGTTCCCCCGGCCGTATCCTCAAGCACCACGCCCTGGGCCTTGAGCTCGTCGCGGATCCGATCGGCCTCGGCGAAGTTCTTCGCCTTCCGCGCCAGCAGGCGGCGCTGGATCATCCCGGCGATCTCCGTCTCCTCCAGGCTGTCCGCACCGGCAGGCTGCCAGCGGAACCAGGCGACCGGATCGCCGCGCAGCAATCCGATCAAATCGCCGGCGGCGCGGAGCTCGCCTGCGAGGCGCTGCTTCTCCGCCGGCGTCGTTGCCTTGTTAAGCTCGGTCGCGAGCTCATGCAGATGCGAGATGGCAAGCGGCGTGTTGAGGTCATCCTCGAGTGCCGCCATGACCGGGAGCGGCACGTCCTTCGCTGCCGCCGCATCGTTCCCCTGGAGCGCCTGATAGAGCCGGTCGAGTCCGGATCGTGCTTCCTTGAGGCCCTCGTTCGTCCACTCAAGCGGCTGGCGGTAGTGGCCTGTCAGCATGTAATAGCGCAGCGCTTCACCCGGCGCGTCGCGCAAGAGCTCGTTGACCGTGCGGAAATTCCCGAGCGACTTCGACATCTTCTCCGAACCGAAGTTCAGCATGCCGTTGTGCATCCAGTAGCGCGCCATCGGCACGTCGCTGGGGAAGGCGCAGCAGCTCTGCGCGATCTCGTTCTCATGATGCGGGAAGATCAGGTCGAGACCGCCGCCATGGATGTCGAAGGTCTCGCCAAGCAGGGTCACTGCCATCGCCGAGCATTCGATGTGCCAACCCGGCCGGCCGCGGCCCCAGGGGCTGTCCCAACCCGGCTGGTCATCGCGCGAGGGCTTCCACAAGACGAAGTCGGCCGGATCGCGCTTGAACGGCGCCACGTCGACACGGGCGCCGGCGATCATCTCGTCGCGATTGCGTCCCGAGAGCCTGCCATAGGCCGGCATCGAAGGAACGTTGAACAACACATGCCCTTCGGCGGCATAGGCGTTCCCACGCTCGATCAGGATCGTCGCGATGCGGATGATCTCGGCGATGAACTCGGTCGCCCGCGGCTCGTGGTCCGGCGGTAGCGCCAGGAGCTGGCCCATGTCCTCGCGGTACTGCGCTAGCGTGCGCTCGGTCAGATTGCGAATCGATTCGTTGTTCGCCGCGGCCCGCTGGTTGATCTTGTCGTCGATGTCGGTGACGTTGCGGACATAGGTCACCTTCGGATAAAGGCGCTTCAGCAGGCGATAGAGCACGTCGAAGACGATGACCGGACGCGCATTGCCGATATGGGCGAAGTCGTAGACGGTCGGGCCGCACACATACATGCGCACATGGTCCGGATCGAGGGGCTGGAACTCCTCCTTCTTCCGCCAGAGCGTGTTGTGCAGCTTGAGACCCATGACGATCTACGCCTCCTTTCCGAGAAGCCGGGCGAGCGCGCGCGCGCGGCCGATGAGCACTAGCAAAGACTTGAGTTCGGGTCCATGCGCGAGCCCCGTAAGCGCAAGGCGGAGCGGCAGATAAAGCTCCTTGCCCTTGCGCTTCGTCGCGTTGCCGACGGCCTTGGTCCATGCACCCCAGGTCGTCTCGTCCCAGGGCTCGGGCGGCAGCAGCGCCGCCGCGGCTTCGGCGAAAAGCGGATCGTCGATCGAGGGCTTCAGCGGCCCGTGGACGACCGGCTGCCACGCCGCCGCTTCCGATACCCGCGTGAGGTTCGGCCGGATCGCAAGCCAGAAGCGTTCATCCGCGCCGTCGGGAAGCCGATCCTTCACCGCCGCGAAGGGCAGGCGCTGTATCAGGCGATGATTGAGCCGCGGCAACTCCTCCGGATCAAATTTCGGCGTGGCCCGGCCGAAGTGACCGAGATCGAAATGACGGACGAGCTCGTCGAGAGACAGGTAGGGCTCGACCGCATCCGAGGTGCCGAGATGCGCGAGCAGGCTGTTGATCGTCATCGGCTCGATGCCGTCTTCGCGCAAGCTCGCGATCGACAGGCTTCCGATGCGCTTCGACAGGCCCTCGCCGGCGGCATCGGCGATCAACGTCGTATGGCCGAAGCGCGGCACGGCGGCGCCGAGCGCTCTGAACAGCTGGATCTGGATTGCGGTGTTGGCGACGTGGTCCTCGCCGCGGATGACGTCGGTGACACCGAGGTCGATATCGTCGACGACGGTCGCCAAGGTATAGATGGGTCGACCGTCGGCGCGGATGAGGACGGGATCGGAGAGGTTGGCGGCTTCGAAGTGAACATGGCCGCGTACGCGGTCCTCCCACTCGATCCGGCCCCGCTCGAGCAGAAGGCGCCAATGCGGAATCACGGCTTTGGCGAGCTCGGCCTTCTCGGCATCGCTGAGACGCAGCGCGGCCCGGTCATAGACCGGCGGCTTGCCGGCATTGATCTGTGCCTTGCGCTTGAGCGACAGCTCCTCCGGCGTCTCGAAGCATGGATATAGGCGGCCGGCAGCCCTGAGCCGCTCCGCCGCATCCGAATATCGGTGCATACGGTCGGACTGACGGTCGAAGAGATCCCAGGCGAGGCCGAGCCAGCGCATGTCCTCCTCGATGCCGCGCGCGAATTCCGCGGTCGAGCGCTCGGTGTCGGTGTCGTCGAGGCGCAGCAGGAAGCGTCCGCCCTGCTGACGGGCGAAGAGCCAATTGATCAGCGCGGTTCGGACATTGCCGACATGCAGCCGGCCGGTCGGGCTCGGCGCGAAACGGACGAGAGTCATCTATTTCTGGAACGCGTTGACGATCGGGTAGCGGCGATCGCGGCCGAAGGCACGACGGGTGATCTTGACGCCCGGCGGCGCCTGGCGGCGCTTGTATTCGGCGCGGTCGAGCATGCGCCAGACCCGCCGTACGGTCGCTTCGTCATGGCCGCGCGCGACGATGTCGGCGACGCGCATCTCGCCTTCGATCAGGCAGGCGAGGATGTCATCGAGCGCGTCATAAGGCGGCAGGGTGTCCTGATCGGTTTGGTTCGGCTTGAGCTCGGCCGAAGGCGGCTTGGTGATGACGCGTTCCGGCATCACGCGTCCGGCCGGACCTTTGCCGCCCTGCGGCACCGACTGGTTGCGCCAGCGCGACAGCTCGAAAACCGTGGTCTTGTAGACGTCCTTCAGAACCGCGTAGCCGCCGCACATGTCGCCATAAAGCGTAGCGTAGCCGACCGACATCTCCGATTTGTTGCCCGTCGACAGCACCATGTGGCCGAGCTTGTTGGAGAGCGCCATGAGCGTGACGCCGCGGGCCCGGCTCTGCAGGTTCTCTTCCGTGATGTCAGGCGGCCGGTTCTCGAACAGCGGCTTCAGCATGTCGTCGAAGGCGCGCATCGCCGGCTCGATCGAGACGTTGTCGAGGCGGATGCCGAGCAGCCGCGCACATTCGGCGGCGTCTTCCAGGCTTTCGCGGCTGGTATAGGGCGAGGGCATCATCACCGCGCGCACGCGATCGGGCCCGATCGCGTCGCACGCGACGGCGGCCGAGAGCGCCGAGTCGATGCCGCCCGAAAGCCCGAGGATCACGCCGGGGAAGCGGCTCTTCTCGACATAGTCGCGAAGCCCCAGCGTCATCGCCTGATAAATGGATTCGAGTCCGTTGGCGACCTTGGCGACCTCGCCTTCAGGCACCCACCTCTCGCCACTGCGTGTAAAGACGACGCGGCTCACTGCCTCCCGCCAAGCCGGCAGCTGCGCCTTCAGACGGCGATCGGCACCGAGGACGAAAGACCCGCCGTCAAAGACGATCTCGTCCTGCCCGCCGACCTGGTTGACATAGACCAGCGGCAGACCGCTTTCGACGATGCGCGCGACGGCCAGATTGATCCGCTCGTCGAGCTTGTCGTGCTCGTAAGGCGAGCCATTGGGGACGATCAGGAGCTCGGCGCCGGATTCCTCGAGCGTCTCGGTCACGTCCGGCGTCCACATATCTTCGCAGATCATGACGCCGAGGCGGACACCGCGGAACGCGATCGGCCCCGGCATCGGTCCGGCGGCGAAGACGCGCTTCTCGTCGAAGATGCCGTAGTTCGGCAGGTCGTATTTGAGGCGGGTGGCGACGATCTTGCCGCCATCGGCGAGAAGTGCGGCGTTGTAGGTCTTGCCGTCGACGCGCCACGGCGTGGTGATCAGGACCGCTGGCCCGCCATCGGCAGTCGCCGCGGCGATCTCGTTGACGGCGGCCGCCAGCGCATCGAGGAAAGCCGGCTTGAGCACAAGATCTTCAGGCGGATAACCGGAAAGGACCAGTTCGCCCGGCACCACGAGATCCGCATCCAGCGCTTTGGCTTCGGCGCGCGCCGCTAGCAGCTTGTCGCGGTTGCCCGCGATATCGCCCATCGTCGGATTGAGCTGGGCGAGCGCAAGAACGAGCCGCCCCTTCGTCGTGTGGGCGGTCATGGCTTCCTCGTGCTCCACGCGGCGCGGGCGAAGAGCCGGTCGCCGGCGAGGTATCGCTCCGCCGCCTCTGGATGATCGAGCGCTGCCTTTAGCGCCAGGCCGAGCTCGAGGTCGCCTTCCCCATAACCCGCTTCGACCAGCGCATCCTTGAGGCCCTTGTCGAGAGCGATGCCGATCAGCCACGGCATGTTCCAGGCCGGGATCTCGGTCGTCGAGCCGCCGCTGAAAATCTGCTTCTTGCAGCTTTCCGCGTCATAGGAATTGAAGGAACGGCAAACGAGAGGACGCACCGCGTGCACGGTGCAGGCTCCATTGACCAGCAAAGGACATGCGAGCTGCGACATGCTCCGCTGGCTCTGAGTCATCTTCTCGACCTTCTCCTCATAGGCGATGAGGCGCATGTCGAGCAGCATCCGATCGGCCGGGTTGAAGTTCTCCCGGATGTATGTGGCGATGCGCAGCGTGGTCGCGCCGTCGGTCAGCACCGTCTGGTGACAGCAATGGGTGCAACCCTGCTTGCAAGCGAGCGCTTTCTCGGGAGGCGACAGCTTCTCGAGGCCCGTCACGGCCGAAGCGAAGGCGTCCAGGGTCGCATCGGCGATGGCGCGAAGCTGCTTTTCGGTCCGATGTGCCTTGAGGTTCTCCGCCGTGGTTCGTGCGAGATGCTGGCCGAGCTCGTCGAACAGCGGCTGCAGTGGAACGGTGGGCTCGCCCGTCTTGTCCTTGGTCATGCCCTCATCCCGGCCGGCGCAGCAGGAATTCGCGTCCGACCTTCACCAATGCCTTGCCGTCATACTGGACGATATCCGAGGTCGCGTAGGTCTCGCTCCAGCTTTCGGGCAGGTAGGAGCCTGTTCCGATCGCATCCACCGGTGCGCGGGCGACGGCCATGACCTTGCACTTGGCCGGCGTGAAGCCCGAGGAGGCGACGATCTTGACCTTGGGAAAGCCGGCACGATCGAGCTGCTCGCGCATGTGCCAGATCGCGGCTGCCGAGACGCCAGGGCCGATCAGGTTGCGGAGCTCCGGCTCCGAGCGATAGCCGCGGATGGATTCCGGCGCATTGCGCTCGAGCACGGCATAGGAGGCACCGACATCGAGTCCTTCGACGTAGCGACCACCATGGGTATCGATGCGCACCGAAAGGTCGCCGCGCCCGGCGAGATCCGGAAAGCGCCGGCTCACGGCGAGCGCATCGGTGACCTCGAGACCGAAATAGTCGACCAGCACGGTCATGCTCTCGGCAGGATGCGTCTCGTGGAACATCTCGGCGGCGCGCAAGGTCGTGCCGGCATAGCCGATCAGCGCATGCGGCATCGTGCCCCGGCCCTGCTGCTGGCCGAAGTAATGCGCCGTGGCGTCGGTGGCGTTGGCGACGAAGCCGACCGCGCCCATCTTCGCTTTCGCCTTGGTCGAGCCGACGGAGGCGCCGTAGGCCATCAGCTCGGCCATCTCGCCGCCGGCGCAGTGACGCGCATCGAACGCCATGAAGGCGGTCTTCGGCAGATCGACGCACATGGTGTAGGCATTGTAGGCGGCAACGCAGGCGGCCCCGAGCTTCTGCAGATAGATGGTCTCGAGGTCGACGAGATGGAAGAAGGAGCCGGTAAGATAAAGGATCGGCTCGCCGGCACCGACCCAGGACCCTTCCTTGTAGCGCAGGTCGATCTCGATGGGAGTGCCGCGCGCGGCCGCCATCGACTGGATCCATTCGACTGCCAGCCGCGGCGCCGAGGTGACCGGCCGCCGCATGAACACGGCATAGGTGACCTTGGTATCGCCGAAACGCTCGACGCAGGCCTTGGTCTTGTTGAAATACGCGTCGGTGTAGCGCGGCACGTCCTCGGGACGAGGCTGCATGGCGGGACTCGCTTGCGGCCGTGGGGAGGCCGTCACGGGTGAACGGACGAGATCCGTCTAACCTGCCAACGCGACCTTCGGCTGCGCCAGGGCCTCGCGCTCGCGCTTCAGGAGATCGGCGATCTCGAAGGCGAGCTCGATCGACTGGCTGGCATTGAGCCGGGGATCGCAATGGGTGTGATAGCGGTCGGCGAGCGCGTGCTCGTCGATGGCCTGGGCGCCGCCGATGCATTCGGTCACGTCCTGGCCGGTCATCTCGAAATGCACGCCGCCGGCATAGGTGCCTTCGGCCTGGTGCACGGCGAAGAAGCCGCGCACCTCCTGCAGGATGCGGTCGAAGGCGCGGGTCTTGTAGCCGGTCGAGGACTTGATCGTGTTGCCATGCATCGGATCGCAGGCCCAGACGATGCTCCGGCCCTCTCGCTTGACCGCTCGGACCAGCGGCGCGGCCTTCTCGACCTTGTCGGCGCCCATGCGGCAGATGACGGTGAGCCGGCCGGGCTCGTTCGTCGGATTGAGCGTGTCGATGATGCGCAGCATCTCGTCCGGCGTCAGGGATGGCCCGGCCTTGAAGGCGAGCGGATTCTTCACACCGCGGAAGAACTCGACATGAGCGCCATCCGGCTGGCGGGTGCGGTCGCCGATCCAGATCAGATGCGCCGAGCAGTCATACCAGTCGCCGGTGGTGGAATCGACGCGGGTCAGCGCCTGCTCATACCCCAGCAGCAGGGCCTCATGGCTCGTGTAGAAGTCGGTCTCGCGCAGTGTCGGGATCGTCTCGGGCGTGAGGCCGCACGCCTCCATGAACCCGAGGCATTCCTGGATGCGGTCGGCGAGCTCCTTGTAGCGCTCGCCAGCCGGACTCTTGGCGACGAAGCCGAGATTCCAGGCATGCACCTTCTGCAGA
>Ga0196963_10002012_pt1 | contig 12720 bp, 8 predicted proteins | sample S1_5metaG_FD_148600 | JGI IMG/M metagenome (GOLD analysis project Ga0196963, IMG submission 148600) | Soil microbial communities from Anza Borrego desert, Southern California, United States - S1_5 | ecosystem: Environmental > Terrestrial > Soil > Desert | place: USA: California | collected... | reverse complement strand
CTGGACGTAGTCGGCGTAGCCGTGGATCACGACGGCGACGTCGGTCGCGACGACCGCGGCGATGTCGGGATCGGCGGTGTGCTCCCACGCGAACACGCCGTCGCACGGCAGCGGCGACGCCTCGAGCGCGAACCCGGGCGAGTTCCAGTGTCCGCCATGCGCCGGCGGCGACGGGAACGCCGCGTAGTACGGCCAGGCCTTCCACGGGAACACCGGCATCGCGTCGAGCTGCGCGCAGCCGACCACGGCGAAGACCAGGCGCTGCGCCTCGTTGGGCGGCGACGACGGCACCGCGTCGTCCTTCATGCCGGTCGTGGCCAGCGCCTGCGAATAGGAGAGGCGGCCGCCATCGTCGAGGAGGCGCGCGATCTCGTCGCCATCGCTGTCGAGCCGGCGCGCGATCGTCTGCGGCAGGGGGAACACGCCGGTGCGGTACGACGAGACGCGGCGCTCGAGATCGTTGAGGTGCGCGCCGTAGGCGAGCGGCACCTGCCACGGCACCGGCGCCTCGCCGTCGACCTGCGGGCGCACGGTCGCGGTCGTGGCGAAGGTGTCGACCAGCTCGACGGCCTTGGCCGCGGCGTAGAGCTGGAACCGCGCCGCGCTCTGCGCGCGGATGCCCGCCGGGAAGAGCAGCGCGACGCTGGTGATCGACACCGCCACCAGGGCGAGGGCGATCGCGATCTCGAAGAGCGTCATGCCGCGCATGGGATCGGGACGCGAGGCTGAGCGCCCGACCGGACAGGCCAATTGCTGTAATAGCAACGATGCCCGAGCGCTCCGGGCAATCCCCATGGTCCGTCGACCACTGCGGGCGATTGCCCAGACGTTGTCGCGTCACGGTTTACGTGGAGCGCGGCGGAGCGGGGATCGGCGTCCTCGCCGCCAACGCCGCGCGCTTTCAGCCCGGAGGCGGCGCGGCCAGCAGGCGCTCGATCTCGCCCGCGCAGGCCAGGAGCAGGCGCTCGTTCGCCTCGGTCAGCGCCTCCTTCGCTCCCGCGAGCGCGAGCCCCAGGCGCGCGGTCGTGCCTTCGACCGGCACCGCGAGGCTGAAGCGGCCGTCCGGGTGCTCGATCAGCGCGCGCCGGCGGCGCTGGGCCGCGAGCAGGCGTCCGATCGACGACTCGTCCACCGGGTAGACGTTGCCGAAGCCGCGCATCACCGTCGGTTCGTTGGAATGGAACAGGTACACCACCTGCCGGTTCCAGACGAAGCCGAGGGCGACGACGCAGCCCGTCGCCGCGATCAGCGCGCCCATCAGCGGCGCCGCCTTGGCCAGCGGCGAGGCGCGCAGCCCGAACGCGCCGATCGCGAACAGGCCGAGGTGCGCGCGCCAGCGGCCGCGGCCGACGCGCTCGACGTAACCGTCCTCGGCGAGCGTGAGCATGAGCCGGCTGCAGGTCGACTTGTGCAGCTCGAGGCGCTCGGCGATGTCGCCGGTCGACGGCGGCGTCGGCGCCAGCGCCACCAGCTCGAGCGCGGCGAAGCCGTGGCGCAGCGAATGATTGCGCTGGGGGGTCCGCACGCCGCGATCATGCGGGATCGGCCGCCGCAAGTCACGCGCGCCGCCGCACGCCGCCATCGCCGCGCGCGCGTGACTTGCGGCGGCCGCGGCGCTACTCGAAGCGCAGGGTCCCGAAGGTCTCCGGCGTGTGGAAGTTCGGCCACGGCAGCGGCCGCCACGTCAGGTAGGTCGCCTCGCCTGAATCGTAATCGATGCGGAACAGGTTCGCCCGCCACGTCGCGCCGCTGGTCGGAGGCGCGGCCATGCCGGTGAACGCCGTGAACGGGATGCGGATCTCGGCGGTCCAGCCGGCGACGGCCGCGCCCGGAACCTTGTCGCCGCCGCGCACGGCGGTCGCGCGCGTGGTGCGCCGCGGCTCGTCATCCGGCGAACGCCAGGTGCCCATCCCGGCGCCGTCGGCCTTGAGGATGAGCAAGCACAGCTCGTGGGCGACCGGCGACCACTGGTATTCGAGATACGTCGCGACGGCCGGATCGGGCTGGATGAACGCCTCGACGACGTCCTCCGTGAACAGCAGCGTGCCGTCCGCGAGCGCGGTCGTATTCAGGCGCTCGTCGTCGCAGTCGAAGAACAGGTAGAGCGCGTTCTCATCGTACGCGAGGCGGGCGCGCGTCGCCGGTCCGGCGGTGCTGCCGGCGCTGGGCGTGATGTCCTGCCAGGCCGCCGTCGCCCATCCGGCATCGTCGCCGAAGCCGTCGACGGCGATCGCGCCGGCGCACCGGACGACCGCGAGCGTGGCGTCGTCCGCCGGTCGCGCGGCGTCGGCGCCCGAGAGTCCGGCGAGGACGAGCAGCGCGCTGGCTGCGCGGGCGGGCATCAGCGCCGACACGCGCCGACGGCCGCAGGGGGGAGGCGAGGTCCGGGCGTCGGGACGATGCGCTGGCGCGCCTTCGCCGCTCAACGCCGACCGGCCTGGGCGCGTAGGTCCTAGCACGCGCTAAACAGTACCTCTCTCTCGCCCATGGGAAACGAATGTCCCAGTCCGCCGAGCATGCGAATCACCATCCGGGCGCGGCGCGCCCGCAGACCGCGATGGACAGCTCCGATCACCGCGGGCATCGTCAGGCCATGCGCACCTGGATGGTCTGGCTCGTGCTCGGCATCCTTTGCGTCGCGGGCTCGATCGCCCTGCGGCGGCATCGCGAGGCGCTGACCGCGCAGCGCGTCCTGGCCGAGGAGCAGGCGCGCGCCGCGGCCGCGGCGTCGGCTCCGGTCGAGGCTCCCGTCGATGCGCCCGCCGCGATCGCCGCACCCGCGCCCGCGCCGACGCCGGCCGCGCCGCAGGTATCGGCGACCGCCGCGCTCGTCGAGACCCAGGCCGACGGCACGCGCCTGATCGATCGCCGCTTCGTCCTCGCCGGCCAGGGCACAGCCGCCGCTCCCTTCACGCCGGCGTGGGACCTCCTGCTGTCCGCGCAGGAGACCTACGCTCCGGCCGCCGGAAGCTGGGCGCTGCCGCCGCGGCTCGATCTGCTCGACGGGAAGACGGTGCAGATCATCGGGCACATGACGACGCTGGTGCACGCGCAGGTCACCGATCGCCTGCTGCTGACCTGGGCGCCGCTCGACGGCTGCCACGGCCAGGCGGTCGAGCCGTGCCAGGGCATCGAGGTCCAGCTCGACCAGCCGGTCGATTACGATCCGCACGCCAAGATCGTGCTGACCATCGTCGGCACCTTCGCGCTCGATCCGCGGCGCGAGCGCGGCTGGAAGGCGACGGTCTACCGCCTCGACCACGCGCGCATCGTCGCCTTCGAGGATCCGCGCACGCGCTAGACGCCCGCGCGGCGACCGCTGCGGCGGGCCGCGGAAGCGGTCGCGCCGGCCCTCAGGTATACTCGGCTCCTGCTCAACGCCGTCCGCCGGCCCCAGTACATTTAGCACGAGCCAATAGACCTTTTCCCGCGTCGCCTGGAAAAACCCATGTCCCAGCCCGCCCCGCAGCACCAGGTCCTCGAGTCGGTCGCCGCGCTGAAGAAGGCGCGCGAGGACATCCTGCGCGAGGTGCGCAAGGTCATCGTCGGCCAGCAGGACGTGATCGACGACGTGCTGTGCTGCCTCTTCAGCCGCGGCCACGCGCTGCTGGTCGGCGTGCCCGGCTTGGCCAAGACCCTGCTGATCGCGACCATCGCCAAGGTCCTCGACCTCAAGTTCAAGCGCATCCAGTTCACGCCCGACCTCATGCCGTCGGACATCACCGGCACCGACGTGATCGAGGAGGACCCGGCGACCGGCAAGCGCGGCTTCACCTTCATCCCCGGGCCGCTGTTCGCGAACATGGTCCTGGCCGACGAGATCAACCGCACGCCGCCCAAGACGCAGGCGGCGCTGCTGCAGTCGATGCAGGAGAAGGAGGTCACGATCGGCGCCAAGACCTACAAGCTCGACGAGCCGTTCCTGGTCCTCGCGACCCAGAACCCGATCGAGCAGGAGGGCACCTACCCGCTGCCGGAGGCGCAGCAGGACCGCTTCATGTTCAACATCCACGTCGGCTACCCGAGCGAGGAGGAGGAGATCGAGATCGGCCTGTCGACCACGGTCGACGACAAGCCGACCATCAACACCGTCCTGACCGCCGCCGACATCATCCGCTTCCAGGCGCTGGTGCGCAAAGTGCCGGTCGCGCGCCACGTCGTCGCCTACGCCGCGCGCCTGGTGCGCGCGACGCGGCCGTTCGAGGCCTCCGGCTGCGCGACCGCGAAGAAGTGGATCCAGTGGGGCGCCGGCCCGCGCGCGGTGCAGAACCTGATCATCGGCGGCAAGGCCAAGGCGGTGCTGCGCGGCAACCTGCACGTCGCCACCGCCGACATCCGCGCCTGCGCGATGAGCGTGCTGCGCCACCGCCTGCAGGCGAACTTCGCCGCCGAGGCGGAGGGCTACGACATCGTGCGCATCATCGACGAGCTCGTCGCGTCGGTGCCGGAACCGAAAGAGTAGGCGCTGGGCCTCGGCAGCACGCCATGAAGATCGTCGGCTCGCACTACCTGGATCCCGCGGTGCTCGCGCGCCTGCCGAACCTCGAGCTCGCGGCGCGCCGCCTGGTCGATGGCGCGTTCGTCGGCTACCACAAGAGCCCGAAGTTCGGCTACTCGGTCGAGTTCGTCGACCACCGCGACTACGCGCGCGGCGACGACTCGCGCTCGATCGACTGGAAGGTCTGGGCGCGCAAGGACAAATTCTACGTCAAGCGCTACGAGATGGAGAGCCAGCTCAAGGCGACGGTGCTGCTCGACGTCTCGCGCTCGATGGACTTCGGCGACGGGAAGCTGACCAAGCTGGCCTACGGCTCGTACCTCGCCGCCAGCCTCTGCTATCTGGTCATCCACCAGAACGACATGGCCGGGCTGGTGACGTTCGATGAGAAGATCCGCCACTTCATCCCGGCGCGCGGCAGCCGCGCGCACCTGCGCGCGGTGCTCGGCGCGCTCGGCTCGGTGAAGCCCGGGCCGAAGACCGACGTCGGCAGGTCCTGCCACCACCTCGCCGAGACCATCACCGCGCGCGGGATGGTCATCGTCATCAGCGATCTGCTCGACGAGCCCGAGGCGGTGCTCTCCGGGCTGCGCCACTTCCAGCACAAGAAGCACGACGTCATCGTCTTCCACCTGCTCGACGACGCCGAGCTCGACTTCGGCTACGACGAGCTGGCCAATTTCCGCGACCTCGAGGGCGGCGCGCGCGTCGCCGTCGATCCCGCGACCTTCCGCGACCAGTACCGCGGCCGCATCGGCGCGTTCTGCGACGACATCAAGGAGGGCTGCCGCAAGTCCTCGATCGACTACGTCGCCGTCCGCACCTCGACGCCGATCGAGAAGACCCTCGGCGACTACCTCCGCTTCCGCGCGCGCCGGAGCGTCTGAGTGGGCTTCCTCAGCGCCGCGTTCCTGCTGGGTCTCGCCGCGATCGCCGCGCCGATCGCGATCCACCTGATCCATCGCCAGCGGTATCCCGAGCGGCCGTTCACCACGCTGCGCTTCTTCGACACGACCGTGAAGCACAACGTCATCCAGCGCCGGCTGATCGACCGCGTGCTGCTGGCGCTGCGCATCGCCGCGCTCGCAGCGCTGGCGCTGGGCCTGGCGCGGCCGTTCGCCGGCGCCGGGCTCGGCGGCCTCGGCGAACAGCGCCTGTCCCTGGTCATCGTGCTCGACAACTCGCCGAGCATGGGCCGGGAGCGCGACGGCGTGACGCTGTTCGCCCGCGCGCAGGAGGCGGCGGGCGCGCTCGCCGCGAAGCTGCAGGACGGCGACCGCGCCGAGCTGGTGCTCAGCGCCGGCGCCGGCGGACCGCGCTTCACCGCCGATCGCGGCGAGCTGCTCGGCGCGCTCGGGCGCCACGCCGGCGCGCCGACCGCGCTGCTGGTCGACGGGCCCGAGGCCGCGAAGCGCTCGCTGACGGCGATGACCAGCGACCACGCGCGCATCCGCCAGGCGCTCATGGACCTGCCCGACGGGACGCGCGCCGCGCTGGTCGGCTGGGACGACGCCGACCAGCCGCGCCTCGGCTACGGCCGCGAGCGCCTGGTGCGCGCGATCGCCGACGCGACGGTCGCCGCCACGCCCGGCGACGCGCGCGCCGCGCTGGCGGTGGCGGCGCGACTGCTGGCGGGGTCGCGCGACGGCGACCGCCAGGTGGTGGTCTACAGCGACCTGCAGCGCGGCGAGTGGGATGCGGGGGCGGACGCTCCGGCCATGCCCGACCTCGACGGCGTCGGCCTCTCGCTCGTGGCGATCGAGCCCGGGGCCGGCGGCGTGAACATCGCCGTGACCGGCGTCGAGCTCGACGAACGCGACGCGAGCCTCGGCAGCGTGGTCGGCGGCACGGCGCTGATCGCCAACCGCGGCGACGCCGACAGCGGTCCGGTCACGCTGACGGTCGGCGCCGGCGACGGCCGCGAGACCGAGGTCGCGCTCGAATCCATCCCCGCCGGCGCCGCGGTGCGCGCCGCATTCCCGCTGCGCGTGATGGGGCGCGGCCGCGACCTGACCTGCACCGCCGTCGCGGCGTGCGCGCGCGACGCGTTCGCCTACGACGACCGCTGGCACTTCCAGGTCGGCATGCGCCCGCCGATCACCGCGCTGTGCCTGAGCGGCCAGGGCGGCAGCGGCGCGGCGCGCTCGTCCTTCTACCTGGTCAACGCGCTGTCGCCGCGCGCGGGCAGCAACCAGGTCCAGACCCTGGCCGAGCCGATCGAGCGCGAGCTCGCCGCGCTGACCGATGAAGCGGTGTTCAAGTACGCGGTCATCGCCGTGGTCGGCGCGACCGCGCTCGACGCCGCGCAGCGCGAGAAGCTGCGCCACTTCGCCGCCGACGGCGGCGGGGTCATGGTCTTCCCGCCCGCCGGCGCCGCGCCCGAGGAGTACAACGGCTGGGGCTTCCTGCCGGCGCGCGTGTCGTCGGCGCAGACGACGTTCACCCACATCGCCGCGCTGGCCGCGCGCGAGCCGGCGGTGGCCGAGCTCAAGGCACGCGGCGCCGGCGCGGCGACCGGTCTGAGCTGCGACGCGTGGCTGAAGCTGGAGCCGGCAGCGGACGCCACCGTCCTCGCCTGGTTCGCCGACGGCTCGCCGGCGCTGGTCGAAGGACGGGTCGGGCGCGGCCGGGTCATCCTCGCCGCGGCGGGCGCGCACCTGCGCGACAGCGACTGGCCGCTGCGTCCCGCGTTCCCGCTGCTCGTGCGCAACCTGGTCAAGGCGCTGGGCGCGCCGGACGTCGACCCGCCGCTGGTCGCCGAGCATCCGGTCGGCGGCGGCGCCGCGGCGCTGATCCCGGCGGAGCTGCGCGGCAGCGCCAGCGGCTCGTTCCGCGTCGGCGACGGCGGCGGCTTCATCCCCACCGCGTTCCTGCGCGCCGGCGACGCGCTGGTGCTGCCGCCGACGCGCGCGCCCGGTCACTACCTGCTGGCGGCGCGCCCGGGGGCCGCGGCGGTCGCGCTGGCGGAGCCCGGCCTCGGCGCCGCCGTGCTGCCGGTGTCGGTGAACCACGGCGCCAGCGAGAGCGATCTCGCCGCGCTCGGCGTCGAGCGCGTCGCCGAGCTGATGCCGTCGGCGACAACGTTGGCGATCGACGCCGATCCCGCGGCGACCCTCGCCGCGCTGCGCCGGCACGGCGAGCTCTGGCGCTGGCTGCTGGTCGTCGCGCTCGTCGTCCTGGTCGTCGAGAGCGTCATCGCCTGGCGTCAGGCCAGCACGGCGGCGGCCTGACATGGATCACCTCGTCACGCGCTTCGTGCTGCTGATCGCCGGCGCCTGGGACGCCGTCGGCGCGTCGATCGCCGCCGCCACCTGGACCTTCGCGCCCGGCGGCGAGGCGCTGCTCGGCATCGGCGCCGCGCTGGCCCTGGTGCTGGTGATCGTCGTCTACCGCCGGACCACGGAAGGCCTGACGCCGCGCGCGCGGCTGATGCTCGGCGCGTTGCGCTGCGCCGCGCTCGTGCTGCTGCTGGCGATGGTCAGCGGCGCCGCGGTGTCGCTCGACCTGGTCAAGCGCCTCAAGCCGCGCCTGGTGCTGGTGGTCGACGATTCGGCGAGCATGGCGCTGCCGCACGCCGATCGCGCCTCGTCCAGCCGCGGCGACACCGCCGCCGCCGCGCTCGCCGACGGCCTGCGCGCGCGCCTCGACGACGCCTTCGCGGTCGACGAGCACGGCACCGGCGCGGGGGCGACCCAGGACCTCGCCGTCGGGCTGATCGGCGCCGCGACCGGCGCGGCGACCCGGCCTCCGGCCGCGATCCTGGTGATCTCGGACGGCGCCGCGCTGGGCGCCGCCGCGCTCGAACGCGCCGCGCGCGAGCTGCCGGCGCCGGTCAGCGCGCTCGCGGTCGGCGCCGACGCGGTGCGCGACGTGGTGCTGGAGCGCGTGCAGGTCCCGTCCTTCGTCTGGGCGGAGGACCGCGCGCTCGCCACCGCCGAGCTGCGTTCCCACGACGTCGCCGGCGACGCCACGGTGCGCCTGTTCGCCGTCACCGCCGACGGCGCCGAGAAGGAGGTCGCCTCGACCAGCGTCGCGCTGGTCGCCGGCGAGGCCGCGCTCGCGCGCATCGAGTTCCGCACCGCCAAGCCCGGCCTGTGGCGCTACGCGATGCGCGTCGACGCGCGCCCGGACGAGCTCAGCGCCGACAACAACGCCGCGGCCTTCGATCTCGACGTGCGCGGCGAGAAGATCCGCGTGCTGTTCATCGAGGGCCAGCCGTCGTGGGAATACAAGTTCGTCAAGCGCGCGCTCGAGGCCGATCCGGCCATCGATTTCCACGGCCTGGTGCGCATCCCCGAGCAGGACTGGTTCTACCAGGGCAGGCCGAGGCGCCCCGACGGCAAGGCGGTGCTCGTCGAGGCGGCGAAGGGTTTCCCCGCGACGCTCGACGAGCTGGCGTACTTCGACGTGCTCATCATCGGTGATCTCGAGCGCAAGCAGTTCGAGCAGGCCGACCGCTACGCGATGGTCGAAGCGTTCGTCACCGGCCTCGGCGGCGGCCTCATGACCATCGGCGGCTTCCACGTCTACGGCGACGGCCAGTACCAGGACACGCCGGTGGCGCGCCTGCTGCCGGTGGCCTTCGGCGACGAGCGCGCCAAGCAGCTGGTCAACCGCTTCAACGTGCGCGTCGCCGGCCAGGGCCTGCTGCATCCGGCGATGCAGCTCGAGTACGACCCGGCGGCCAACCAGCGCGCGTGGAACGAGCTGCCGTGGGTCGAGGGCGGCAACGCGCTGAGCGGCGTGAAGCCGGGCGCGACGCTGCTGCTGACCCACGATTCGCTGCGCGTGCGCAACGCGCCGCGGCCGATCGCCGCCGCCTGGCAGCGCGGCAACGGCCGCGTGCTCGCCAGCGCGCTCGACGGCACCTGGCACTGGGGCATGGCGCGCACCACCGAGACCGACTACCACCAGCGCTTCTGGGGTCTGACCGCGCGCTGGCTGGCGGGCGATCCGCGGGTGAAGAAACCGCAGGGCGATCTGATCGCCGAGGATCCGTCGCTCGAGGTCGGCAAGCCGGCGCGTTTCCACATGACCGTGCGCAGCCCCGAGGGGGACCCGCGCCTCGACGCCGCCGTCGAGTTCACCGTCATGCCGCCGAGCGGCGGGCCGGTCATCGCCCGCGCCAAGGCCGATCCGCGCGTGCCCGGCCGCTACGGCTTCGCCTTCACGCCCGCCGTCGCCGGCGAGCATGCCATCGCCGCCGTCGTCACCACCGTCGGCGACGCGGCCGAGCCCGCGGCGCCGGCGGCGCCAGCCGCCGCGACCCGTTCGTGGCGCGTCGCGCCGGCGCGCGCGGAGCTGCTGCGCCCGGCGGCCGAAAGCGAGGCCCTGGCGCGCCTCGCCGCGGCCGGCGGCGGCGCGAGCGCGCCGTTGTCCGCGTGGCGCGACCTGCCGCTGCCCGCCGGCGATCCGACGCTGGTGCGCGAGGCGCGCGTGGTCGCCGTCTGGCAGTCGCCGGTCCTCTTCGCCCTGCTCATCCTCTGCCTGGTCGGCGAGTGGCTGATGCGCAAGCGCCGGGGCCTGTCATGAGCGCGACGATCGCCGAGAACGTCGAGCGCGCGTACGCCGCGGTGCGCGACCGCGTGCTCGCCATCGCCGCCGCGCAGCGCCGCTGCGTCGTCGCGGTCGGCGCCGGGCGCCTGGTGTGGCTGGTCGGCGCGCCGCTGCTGATCGCGATCGCCGCGCAGGCCGCGTTCGGCATGCCGCTGATCGTGCGCGCGCTGGTGCTGCCGCTGGCCGTCATCGCCGCGCTGTGGCTGGCGTGGCGCGGCGTGATCCGCCCGGCGCTCAAGCGCACGACGCCGGTCGCGGCGGCGCTGCTGGTCGAGCACGCGCGTCCGGGCCTCGAGAGCCGGCTGGTCAGCGCGATCGAGACCTATCCGGACCTCACGGCGGAGAAGCCGCGCTTCCACCGCGATCTCGTTTCGGCGCTGGTGCTGCGCGCCGGCGCGGACGTCGCCGCCGCCGATCTCGACGCCGTGGTCGATCGCCGTCCCGCGCGGCGCCAGCTGACCGCGGCGGCGCTGGCGCTGGTCGCCTGGATCGCGGCGGTCGCCAGCGCGCCCGGCGCGATCGGCGGCGGCTTCCGCGGCCTGGTCGACGCCTGGCGCGACCTGGCGGATCACCTGCGCGGCGCGCTCGGCGCCGGCATCGCCGTCGAGCCGCTCGAGCGCGCCTACCTCGCCGGCAGCGACGTGACCGTGCGCGCGCGCCTGCACGGCTTCAGCGCCGCCGAGACCATCGTGCGCTGGCGCCTCGCGGACGACGCCGAGTGGAGCGAACGCACGCTGCCGGTCGACGCCGACGGCCGCGCCGCGTTGCTCATGCCCGCGGCGACGCAGCCGTTCACCTGCTGGTTCTCGGTCGGCAAGCTGGTCAGCGAGCGCGTCTCGGTGGTCGTCACCGAGCGCCCGCGCATCGCCGTCCTGACCGTCGAGTACGCCGCCCCCGACTACGTCCGCCGCGCGCCCGAGGTCGACAGCCGCAGCGACGGCGATCTCGACGCGCTCTACGGCTCGACCGTGGTGCTGACCATCGAGGCCAACAAGCCGCTCGCCGGCGCGACCCTGGCCGTCGCCGGCGCGACGCCGATCGCCTTCAGCGTCGGCGACCGCTTCGCCAACGGCGTGCTCAAGCTCGACGCCGAGGCGTGGCTCGCTTCGGCGAGCGACGTCGAGACCGCCTACACCCTGGCGCTGGTCGATGAGTACGGCTTCGCCAACGACGACGCCGCGCGCGCCTACCGCCTGGTCGTGCGCAAGGACCAGCCGCCGACCATCGCCTTCAGCGGCCTGCCGCACAGCTCGCCGGCGCAGGAGCCGACGCTGCTCGCGCCCGATCTCGCGCGCGTCCCGCTGATCATCAAGGCGAGCGACGACCAGGGCGTCGCGCGCGTCGCGCTCCACTGGCGCCTCGAGTCTCTTCTTGAAACCGAAGCGCCGCGCAGCGGTGCGGGTAAAGAGCGCTCGTTCGTGTCGCCGCCGCGCCAGGTCAGCGGGCTGTCGCTGGCGCGCCTCGCCGATCTCGGCGCGACCGTCGGCGACCGCATCGTCTTCTGGGCCGAGGCCGCCGACGCGTACGACCTCGGCCCCGAGCGCGCGCCGCACATCGCGCGCACGCCCGAGTACCGCATCGCCGTGGTCTCGCGCGAGGAGATCATGGCCGACGTGATGTACGCCGGCACCTGGACCGTCGACCTCTACAACCGCCAGAAGCAGGCGGCGCTGGCGCAGCGCGAGAAGCCGCCGCGCAACGACCCGCCGCCCGAGCCGCCCGGCGTCGTCCAGGCGCGGACCATCGACGTGTCGCAGGTCGACGACGCGCTGTCCGGCATGGATCAGGAAGTGTACCGCGCCTACATCGGCAGCCTCGACGCCGAGGGCGCGCCATGATCCTGCGCATCGTCCTGACCGCCGCGCTGGCCGCGCTCGCGCTGCCCGCGGTCGCGCTCGAGGACTGGGCCGCCGAGGGCGGCGACGAGAGCGGCGTGCTCGGCATGAGCGCCGCCGAGCTCGACGACTACGCCGCCAGCCAGGGCGAGGGCCCGCAGGCGGACGACGAGAAGCCGCAGGCGTTCGTGCGTGGCCGCCGCCGCTTCGTCATGCGCGAGTTCAAGTTCAACTCGGACTGGGACACCGATCCCACGTCGCTGCCGGCGATGGTCGAGCAGTTCAAGCGCCTGACCGGCATGGACGCGCAGGCGATGCAGCCGCGCCAGCCGCTGACCATGGACGCCGCCGAGCTGACCGACTGGCCGTTCGTGTTCATGACCGCGCACAACGCCTTCACCCTGTCCGAGGCCGACATCGCCAGCCTGCGCACCTGGCTGGAGCGCGGCGGCTTCCTGCACGCCGACGACTGCCTCTACGGCTTCCCGTTCGGCCCGGCGTTCCACGGCGAGATGCGCAAGGTCTTCCCCGAGCAGGAGCTCCGGCCGATCCCGGTCGACAAGCCCGAGCTCGCCAACCTGATGCGCCAGAAGTACGCGATGAGCGACAACGAGGCCGGCCTGCCCAAGCAGCTCGGCACCAATCCGTTCGAGTTCATGGACGTCGGCGGGCGCATGGCGGTGCTCTACACGCCGCCCGACATCGGCTGCTTCTGGGAGATCTCGACCCCGCCGACGCCGTCGAACCCGCTCGGCGGCGGCATGCACAACATGGGCAACGAGCCGCGCGCCGTCGCCTACCGCATGGGCGTCAACATCATCTTCTACGCGA
>Ga0196963_10002011_pt1 | contig 12720 bp, 26 predicted proteins | sample S1_5metaG_FD_148600 | JGI IMG/M metagenome (GOLD analysis project Ga0196963, IMG submission 148600) | Soil microbial communities from Anza Borrego desert, Southern California, United States - S1_5 | ecosystem: Environmental > Terrestrial > Soil > Desert | place: USA: California | collected... | reverse complement strand
GCAAAACACATCAACCCTTCGTGTTTCACCACGAAGGAAAATTGATCTACGTGGCCAACAGCCGCAACTTGAAAGACGGAGAACTGGTTGACCGAACAACGCCGCTCGGCAATCCCTACAAGCTTGAGGGCGAAGACACGCCGACCGCGCGCGCGGCGGTGATCGAGCAATACCGCCAGCACCTCTGGCGCGAACTGCAAAACCCAGCGAGCGCGGCAAGCCAGGACTTGAGCAAACTGCGAGAAATCTGGCTTGAAAACGGCTCACTGATTTTGCGCTGCTGGTGTACGCCTCGCGCGTGTCACGGCCAGGTGATCGCGCGTGCGCTGATCTGGCAAGTAACCACACAGCAGCAAACCACTGCTGCATAAACAACCACCAACACGAAAGGAGTCACCTTGAAAGACGCAACCAAACGACAACGAGCTAAGCAGGAGGACTTGCCCGGCATGGAGCAAAAAGAATTACCACTGATTGAACAACTCGCCAGCGACTATTACGAGACCGACGCAGAGCGGCGTGAATTGACCGTGCTCGCGGTCAGCAAGCGCCAGGCGCTAGAAAAAGCGATGGAGCAAGAAGGCGTGCCCGTCTATCGCTTTCGTGATTTGGTCGTGAAGATCAACGTCACGAAAAAGGCCAGCGTGCGGCGCGCATCAGACGAGGACTCGGAAGAGGTGGAAGCTGAAGCCAGCAAGCGCGAGACGCAAGAAATCATCGAAGACTTGAAGGCCACAGCCGAGACGCCAGCCGAGCCTTCCGCCGAAGAGAGCGCATCGAACGTCAAGAGTTTTCTCAAGGGAAAACAGAAAGCCGAGGCCGCGAAGGATCAGACAAGCGACGAAGCCAAAGCGAGCGCCTTTGACCCCAAAGCCGCCAACGATAAGGGCTTGAGCTACGAAGACTATTACAGGTGGGCGACCGGAACCGAGCAGAAGAACCCGGCCAGCGTCGCGAAGATGGCGCAAAACAAGCGCGACCGCGACGAAGAGGTGATGGACTGGTTGTTCAAGCAGGCTAACGGGAGCACTCCGAGTGAATTATTCAACGATGTCGCTATGGTCGTTGCTGAAGACCTCATCCCTACCAACCCGAAAGAGCGCGCGCTTTATCTCGCGCTCCACTTGCAGCCGGAATCGGCCTCGCGCTGGGCCGCGCGTCGCACAGAACGTCCGTCAAACTTGAGTGACGAAGCGCTGACGCAGGCTATTCGCTTGGAGTTCGGAATTGACGAGCAATCCACTCACGCACAGAGCGGCGTCTCATTCGCGGTGGACGGCAACAAAGTGCCGAAGTTCTGGTTCGGCACGAAAACCAACGCCAAACAACAACCGACACTGCAAGGCGCGCGGCTGCTCGCTGAAACGCGGCGCGTGCTGCAACTGCCAACGCCGAAGCGGGCTTCAGTCAAAGTGGCAGAAGCGAAACCGACGCCGGTTGCGCGGAAGGGCGCGGGTGTGGTGACGAAAGGCGGTGCGCGGTAATGGCCTGCAAAGAAACGCAATTCGCGCAAGCCTTACTAAACGCCGATGCCGTTGCGCGCGCACGCGGCGAGAAGTATGGGCTGTGTGATTGCGTGGATAAGCGCGGCAATCCTTACCCGTCGCAGTGGTTGAGTAATCTGCTCAACGAAGCGCGCGAGCAGATGGGTTTAACAGCCGAGGCAAAGCATCCCGTTCTCGGCAAATGGATGACGCTCTCCCAGTGGGAATCCTGGGAGCGCGAGATGAAGGCAAAGAAACAGGATGCCTGAATTATGCCGCCTCACAATCCAGACCGACGTGCAGCAGTGCTCGCCAAATAAGCGCGATCATTGGGGCAAGTTGTCAAAGGCCAAAAAGCATCTGCGCTGGCTGGCTCGTCGGGAGTGGGAGGCGGCAGGTTGTCCGGTGAGTTGGGAGCCAGTGAAGGTGCGAAAATAAAACGATGAAAAGCGAGAAAAGACCAATAAAGACGGGCATTTTAGCGTATAATGCGGTAGTGATAAGTTGCTCCCACGGATGCGCTAACATCCTGGGAGCGTGGACACCAACCTTACGGAATGGGAGGTCGGTATCAATGCCTATCCTATACGCCACCCCGCTTTTCTCCAAGACTGGCGAAGACTGGTCAAAGAAAGAAGACCAGCTTCTTCGCGATCTCTATCCCACTCACACCCGCAAAGAAATCGCGCAAATTCTCAATCGCAGCAAGGGTAGTGTCCGTGCGCGTTGCTGGACACTCGGCTTAAACACTAAACACGCCGACGAATGGACAGAGGAAGAAATCGCCGAGCTAAAGCACTACTACCAAGCCACTAAAGTTCTCAGGCTGGACGCGCTAGAGCAACGGTTCAAGCGACACAGAACTAATATTGCGCGCAAGGCTCGCCAACTCGGATTAACCGATAAAAAGCGCATTAGATGCGAGCAGCGTAAAGACCGAAGAAAATTCCGAACGCAGGCTGAATACAAGGAACATCTCAGCGCACGCACTAAAGAGAGGTGGGCCACCAGAGGTCATCCGCGCGGGATGTTAGGCAAAAAGCATCCGCCTGAAGCTATACAACGCATCAGCGAAACCTCTAAACAGCGCGCGGCTGAATACGGAGAAGAAAAACGGCGAGAGATCGCAAGGAAAGCTACTATGACCAAGCTTCAGAAATACGGCACGGGCAATCCGGCGTTCAGAGGCCAAAACGCATACAGCCGGTGCAAGCGCGGCAAACGCGCAGACCTAGGTGACATCTTTTTTCGTTCGGCGTGGGAAGCCAACTATGCGCGGTTCCTGAATCTGCTGAAAGAGCGCGGAAAGATAGTTGAGTGGGTATACGAACCGGAGACTTTTGTATTTCACGGAGTAACGCGCGGGGCGCTCACATACACACCTGATTTCCTGGTTGAGTATCCAGACGGGCGCAAAGTCTACCACGAAGTAAAAGGATGGTTGACCAGTCAAGCCAAAACAAAGATCAGACGTTTTCGCACATTCTATCCGCAACATGAACTGCGAATTATTGACAGGGAATGTTACCGGATAGTCGAAGAAGTTAAACACCTGATTCCCAATTGGGAGTAACAGAAAGGAACCTTATGCTGACTAAATGCGCAGAGGAACTTATCGGTAAGCAAGTCAAGCTCGTTGGCACTGTAGACCAAGTTATTATGCACGGCCACACGTACCGGCTTCGCGTTGTTTTACCGGGTGGTCACATTCAGGAGTTTGCTCAATCACAGGTTGGCTATTTCATCGAAGGTCTGCAAAAGCCACTCAACTTCGACCAGTTACGACTAGCAAACGTTCAGCGGTGTGAAGAGGTCTTCCACCCGCTTCACGATTGGTCACCAACGGATTGGGCAACCGCTCTGGCTGGTGAAGCTGGCGAAACCTGCAATGAAGTCAAAAAGCTTCGTAGATTGGATGGGGCAGATGCTTCAATTGATACGCCTGAAGAAAGAGAGCGTTTGCGCGTAGCAATCGGAAAGGAGATCGCAGACTTGATTATCTACGCCGATCTACTCGCGGCCCGGCTAAATATTGATCTAAGCGATGCGGTTGCCGGGAAGTTTAACGAGGTATCCATCAAGCGTGGCTCTGCCGTGAGACTCCCACATGACAACGTGAGAGACGAGTAGTGGCGCTTTTCAACGACGCAATAACCCCGTTCGATTCGGCGCAGTGGGTGAGTTACTACCCGGTGAAGGTCGAATCAGGGAAGCAATGGAAGTTACAACCAGAGGTCGAAGTGATCGTGGAGAACTGAACTATGACTGATTGGTATTACAAGAAACTCGGAAGCGCCGGCGCAAGCGGAGCCATCTTCGACAAGGACGGCAACGAGTTAATTTCGCTGCTCACCCCAGAAGAGGCCAAGCTGATTCTTGATCTGCGCGAGTCGCATCAAGAACTGATGGGCGCTTTGAAAGGCTTGCTTGAACAGCCTTCACGGAACAATCAACAACACGCGCGCTTTATCCTTGAGCGCGCCGAACAACTCACACAGGAGCAAAAATCATGACCACAAAGGAAGCTTTAGACGCACTACTGTCAACCAAGTGTCATTGCGGAGCGGCTAAGAAAAGCCGGATGTCGCATTGCCGCCGTTGCTATTTCAGCCTGCCGCTCAAGATGAGGCACGCGCTCTACAAAAAGATTCGAACAGGCTACGAAGAGGCTTACGAGCAGTCATGTCAATGGCTCGACGCGAAGCGAGCAACGGCAGGGGCGGTTTGATGGGAGCCGATTGGCTAGCGCACGAAGATGTGCGCCGTGATGAAGACGAGGAAGGAACAGACGATGAACACGAACAACATCACCCTTGAAGACATTCGCAAATTCGGCGCGGAGAAATTAGCCGACCCGGAAGTAGCCGAGGATAAGAAGCAAATTCTGCAAATCGTCCTTCATTTGCTTGGCATCATCGAAGCTCAAGCCGCCGCAATAACACTGGCTGACAGAGCTGCAACGGGCCTACGCGAAGACCTTGAGCAGATCGAGCGAGAAATAAATCAAGCCAAAGCCGATGCTGCATTCGCCGCCTTCTATCGTGCCCGGCTCGAACAGATCGCCACCAAGCAGCCGAGCCATTGGGGAAAATCTTCTTACGCGCTCGCACAGGAAGCGATTGATACGACCGACGCGGGCGCGGCCTTGCTTGCCCGCTTGAGCAATGCTGAGCAGGAAATAGAGCGGCTGCGGGCTGAAGCGTGCAAATGGCGCAATTTCAAAACGAATGAAGCCGCACGCTATCTACTGACTACTGGCTTTGTGCCAAACGAACAGCACAACGCCTTAAAAGAGAAACTTCAGCAAACCGAACGCGAGTGCGACGAACTGCGCCAACAAATCGAAATCGCCCGCGCCACCGATACTGAGCCGCTGCGCCGTCGCTATTGGAGCGCGCTTGGCGAGGTTGAAGAGGCCAAGAAGCAAATCGCGGTGAAGGATGAGGCGTTGCGGCGCGTTCGACATACCGCTTGGGAGGCCGATGTAACGTTGGGACATTCGCCAGCGTGTAACGATCTGCCCTTTGGTCACTACGCGCCCGATTGCGAGAACATCAAATGCGTCACCTTGCGCGCCATTGACGCAGCCCTAAACCCTTACTCGTCAAACAACCAACCGGTGCTAAAGGAGCAAAACCCGAATGAGTGAAAAACGCGGACTCTTTGCCTGGATTATCTTCCTGGTGATTTACCTCGTGCTGGTGGGCGGCATCGCCTACGCAGGAATGGCCGTCTATGGCGCCAGACTGGGCGCGTGGGTTGCCGCCTCTGCCCTGATCGCGGGCTGCGTTTCGATGTACCTCTTTCACGAGGAAGTGCCAGGCGAAACGTTTATGAAAGTAGTGCTCGGCCTCACCGTCGCGCTCAATGCCGGATACCTCGTCCACAACGGAGCGCGCGCCGCCGGCGTGGACGCCTTCAATTCGGCCCAGGTGAAAAAGTTTGAAGTCGGGATGGCTGCCGCCGCGCGCGCCGGCACTCGAGCCGTAGCCAAGCAACTCGGTGTGAGCGTGAAGGACGCCACCGAGCTACAGCGCAGCTTTGGCGGCGATGTGGCCATTGTCGCCGCCCTGCTCGCGTTTCTTGAACTGGCCAGCGCCATTGTGATCTTTGCGATTGCTTCCCGGCGGCAACCGGGCAAGGCGGCTGAGCAGCCAGCGGAGACAAGGCAGACCAAACCAATAAAGCGCGCCTATATCAACGGCGCCGATCCAGAGGGCGACCGCCCAAACTGATCGCCCCGTCCGCAGAGGTAGGCGAGACGGGGGCAGGGAAGTCGGCAGCGAGGATCGAGGATCGAGGATTGAGGATCGAAGATGGACAAGACGCATTTGTTACTTCTGGCAATCTTTTGGATGTTGGCAGCCATCGCGTGCCAGTTACGGAAACGCGAGGACACGGCAGTGATTCTGTACTGGCTGAGTATCGTCCTGGTGATAGTGGGAGCCAATTGGCCGAAATAGCTGGGGAGCTAGTTGCTGCAGCAGCCCCAGAAGCGGGGATGCTGTCGGCGGAAATTGACCTGACAAAAAGCCCGGGCACCTCCCAGCAGGCAAGCACGGCATCTCGTACAGCAATCAGCACTTATATAGAGAAGCCCGAACAGTTGCCCGATGCGAAGCCCGTAGAGTTGCCCGATTGGATTGGCTTTGAAAACCCGATCTACCGACACGAGGTTGAATTCAACCAAAAACCCGATGGCACGTGGATGCAAGTTAGGCTTCGGGCAAAAGACGGCTCGCGGCACTCAATCTATATCGGGCAATTTCGTATTGGCCGATTAACCGACAGGCAGTTAAAGAAGGTGGGCAAGCGCACCTTACCCACTGACGTAAAGGAGGCAATCGCCGATGGAGAGCTTGAATATGACCTTATCCGAGAAATCCTCACCCGGCCCGGTAAAGGCGGCAACCGCGCCAGCCAAAAAGGGAAGAAGAGAGTTTCAGCTAAAGGTGCTCGAACAGGTAGCACGCCAAAGCGCACAGATGGGCTTGGCAGAGTTGATCGAACGGCCGGACGGAAAACTACAGATCGTTTTCCAGCCATTACCCAAAGCCAGCGCATCAATTGAGGAGGCCGCATGAGCACAACGAGACAATTGATTTATGTCTATGCGGAATATTGCCCTGGTGATTTCTTTTGGGGCTGGTGGTTGTACAAAGTGCCAATCGAAGAAGGCAAGGCCGACCGCCGCAACGGGGAATACGGCAACTACCACTGGTTGCACTATGACTGGCTACTGACGCGCCTAATGGAAACGTTGGGACTGCCCACTTACCTAGATTATCGCGGGGCCAATCACGCGAAGTACACGGATGCCTTCTTAGAGAAGTACCCCAACGGCGTCATCTTGTGGGAGGTATCAGAGAACGGCGGACTTGAAGAATTCGAATTGCCGACAGAGCAGTTAGAGATTCAGGCTTGGCAGTGCCTAAAAGCCGTGCGCGAGAGCCAGTTGCTTGACTGGAAGAACAGCGACGAGAGCTACCTGGGGAAACGGGAGCGGAAAATGGAGGCAGCCTAGTGCTCGACCCAACCACTTGCCGCTACTTCACCGGCACTGCCAACAAGGTCTGCGAAAAAGGCATTCCTTATGAATCCGTGGCGCAACTCTCAGGCAATGAACACGTCGCGCCGATGTACAAATTCGCATACCCGTGCCTACCACATGGCTTGCCGTTGAGTGGTGAAGTCCAAGCGTCGCTATGTTGTGCGCAAGCCTCTTACCCAACCAAAGAGGAAGAGGAAGAGGATAGGGCGCGCGTGATGGACATCATCAAAGCGGACTTTGAGAAGATCGCCAACAACATCTGTCCCAATCACAATATTGTGATAACCAAAGTGCAGATTAAGCGGTGTGTGTATGCCGAGCCGTGCGGCTGTCGGCTGTATCAAGGGAAGCTGAAGAAAGGGAAGTGAGATGAGCGCGACTTACGAACAACTACAAGAACGCATCCGGCAAACGCCGCTACTTGAACGTCTGGAATCAGCCCGCTCGATGATTGGCAAAATGTGCAGCGAGCGACGACCGCCAAAGATAACCATTCCGGTTCAGCATTACGACGAAGACATTTTTATCAGCACGACGCTTGGAGATGCCAAACGAGTCATTGCGGGCGGCTGGCGCAAGATCGAAACCGAAGCCGACTTGCCGCCAGTTGGCGAGTCCGTGCTGTTCGTGTGGCACGACCGAGGTAAGCCCATCATTGGCTTTGGGCATTACAACGCTGACGAAACGTGGACGGACGACGCGACCGTTGACCCACACGCAGAACCTGAGACGTGCCGCAACGTGACGCACTGGCAGTTTGTTCCGCAACTGCCGGAGATGGAGACAGCGGCATGAGCGCTACTGAAGCCCTATACAACCTGAGCACGACCACGAGCGACTATCCGCGCACAGCTTACGCTGTCGAACGTCATCACGGTGGGCAGTGGGAAATGATGGCTTGCAAGTGGGCAACGCTAGATGAAGCGATGGCGCACGCGCGCCGTATTGTTGGGTGTGACTGCCGCATCGTGCGGATTACGGTCGAAGCGGTGATGGGAGCATTTGAGAATAAGCAATGAGATTCCGCCACGTCGAACCCGACAACCAACACGCCACCGACCGCCCATCACGCGGCCTGATCGTCTATGACGACAACGGTACGCCGCGCAAATGGCTGCATTTCTTTGAGCATCAAGACGGTTCAATCGGCGTGTGGTTTTGCCAGAACGAAGGACATCTGCTGCACAGGTTGGATAAGGCTGAGCAGAACGAAGCGCGGCGGATTGAGCAAGCGCAGGAGATGTTGCAGACGTTTGAAGAGTTAGCAGGATAGATAACTCGGAGGAACAATGAAGCCGTTACCGAAACGCCCACATCTCGGCTGTGACCCTATGTGCGATGAATGCATGGATTCAATGGACGAACTACGCGAAGCGCTCAGGCCGGTTGTTGCCGAGGCGATGAAGGCCTTCTGGGATGTGATTGAAACGCGGTGTCCTGAGTGCTCGCTTGTCCCGCTGCCGTTACACCAGCAGATGACCCCCGACATTGCACTAGAAGACGCGCTGACGTGGGCATTTGAAAATCTGCCCATACAAAGCGCCGAACAGCGGAACGTGTGGGCTGGCAAGACAGCGCCAGAGTTGGCCGCGTTCTCTGGGCGCGTGCTGCCGTTTGCGCCTTTGAAGAGGTGAGAGGTTGAATGCGATACAGATGAGCAAGATTTTGTTTTTAGACTTCGATGGCGTCTTAGTCACGCGCCGCTCACTGCAAAGACGCACGCCTGTGGAGCACCAGACGCTAGATACTTGGGAATCAATCGCGCACAAGGCGGACCCGGCGTGCGTGACTGAACTAAACCGCGCGTGCGAAGCCACCGGCGCGCGCATCGTTGTCAGCAGTACCTGGCGCAAGGTGGGCGCACACCTCGATTCGCTCGAATACGTGACGGGCGTGTTGCGCGTCTGGGGCGTGGCGGCTGAAGTCGTCGGCGTGACGCCACAGTTAGAGCGCCCGGTTTACTTAATCGATGCAGGTGGTAACAAACGCACGATCTATCAAAGCGCCCTGAGAGGCACGGAGATCCAACGCTGGCTGACACTCAACGGTGATTTACCAGTGACACACTTTGCCATCGTGGACGATGAAAGCGATATGGTTCATTTGCTGCCGCGCTTGGTACAGACCGACTTTGAAGACGGGCTGACGAAGGCGCACGCGGATAGGCTGATTGAGATGTTGCAGGGGGTGAGCGATGAATAAGAGTTGCGCTTGCGTCTCCTTCGACGCAAAAGAATGTTTCGAGATGCGTCACCATTTGGATTCGGAAGACAACGACGAAGCTTGTTGCTGCGGGTGTCACGATCCCGACGATGATGACGACTATGACAAGGCCGACTTTGAAGCGATGTATGGCCCTGTGCGGCGACCGCGCCGCCGACGCTAAAACACGTAATATCTATTAGCAGACCTCGTAAATATTATCTGAGTCGCGTTGCTTTTATCAGGACGCACTTTTCTATTCCAAAGGACTTATGCCCTGCGAACCATTCAAATCAAACGACGGAAAGACAACTGGCATCATCTGCCGAGGTCGCACACGTCCTGGCAAGTGCGCCTCGTGTGACGGTCGCAGCGAGTATGAATGCGACTTCCCCTCTCACAAAAAGAGCGGCACGTGTGATGCGAAAGTGTGCGCGCGCTGCTCGCTCCATATCGCCGGGCGCTGGATGCCGTTAGGCACAGAGTTTCAAACAATGGACAGCTACGACTTCTGCCCAACGCATAAGCCGTTCGTATTCGTAACTGGCAAGCGGTTGATTTATGTCGTGAACAGCAGCCAGTTGAAAGAGGGTGAACTGATTGACCGGACAACGCCGCTCGGTAATCCGTACAAGCTGACTGGTGATGACACGCCCGCGCAGCGCGAGCAAGTGATACGGAAGTTCAAGGCGTATCTGTGGCAGCAGATGCAAAAGCCGGAGAGCGAGGTTAGCCGCGACCTGGCACGCTTGCGCGAAATCTGGCTGGAGAAAAACATCCTGACACTGCGGTGCTGGTGTACGCCCCGCGCGTGCCACGGCCAGGTGATCGCAAAGGCGCTGGCGTGGCAGCTAACACAAGAAAGGAGCTAAATGGCAAACACACACTGGAAAATCAAAATAGACATCAACCTAAAAGGTAACGAGTGGGCAATCTCGTTGACGGCTAGCGAGCAATCAGTGCTCACGATGCTGCGCGCTGGCTACTCCGTGTTTGAGAGTCAGCTTAAGCAGATCGCTGACGAGAAAGCCAGCCAGCGGCCAATGGGCTTGATTGATGATGCGCTCGTGCTGCTGCGGTGTCTGGTCTTCAACCGGTTGCAAGAGCACAATGGCAAGTTTGTGATTATTCAGCGCGCCTGAGCTTGACCAACGGAGAGTTTTGGCTAAACTACGCTCAACTCGCAGTGGAAATACCCTAATGGCTGAGGACGCTGCGGAATTTGGGAGACTGAAAAGTCTCCCTTTAACTTTTACTGGCCGCAAATTAATTCCACTGCCACCAGTTGAAATACTCAATCGAAAAAGAGTAAAACCAACCCTGCGCCAGTGACAGCCGGAGAACCCTATGGAATATACCGGCTTTCGCCCACAGGCAGCGGATGAAGAAGAACCCTCACCCTCTTTAGACCGGCTGCTGATCCGTAATCCCAACCTGTCATTCTTCGCCGTGATGCAGGGCAATGCGATGGCGCGCGCCGGAATTCGTCACGGTGACGTGCTGGTGATCGAGCCTGCCGAGGATTACCGCAACGGTGCTATTGTGCTCGCGCTGGTGAATCGTCAGGCTTTGGTCAGGCGATTGGAACGAAGCGCAACAGGCGCGCATCTATGCCCCGCTCATCCCAACTTTAAGACGATAGAGGTTGATGCCGATTGTGTGATTCGTGGTCAGGTGGTTGCGGCGGTGACGCTGCTGGCCAGGCCGCGGGTGAAGTTGCCGGTGGTTGGGTGAAGGCTAAGCTTCGTTCCGGCGACGGCCAGTTAATTGCCACATCAGCGCAGCCGCCGCCGGAACTTGGTCGAGTGGAGAGTAGCAGGGTTGAGCAGAGTTGTAACCCGTGGCGGCGAGATTTAATGTAGGGGCAAGATGCTTGACCGCGAGCGCGCGGCGGGTGTAGCCAGCTTAGTTGGCGATCCGCAGACATCTGAAGCCGCTGCCACACGAATCCGCCGCGCCCCGTGTCACCCGTTTGAGCGCGCCCGCTGTTACATCCCACAACAGAAAGCGCGTGTCATCTGCTGTACTCGATTGGTCGGCTTGAATTGCGTTCGTAATGGTCGTAGTTCCACCGCTCGGCGTGATGGTTAGATTACCGCTCGCGTTGGATTGTAGGTCGGTGTAGGCCGAGCCGTCCGTGTGAGTCAACCGCAGTTGCGGGCTGGCAGCGTCGAGCACGTCCAGCTTACGGTCGGGGCCGGTCGTGCCGATGCCGACGTTGCCAGAGGATACAATTGCCATCCTGGTGCCAATGCCGCCCTGCGTCCATACGAATGCTCCCGTAGAGTCGGCGGCGAGAATCCATTTCTCGACACCGCCAACCTGGAAGCTCTGTGCGGCCTCAGTGGAATGGTTGAGCGATATTTGCCGGTTACTGAGACCTGTAACCCCGCTGCCTGCCTCCAACCTGGAAGCTGCCTGAGCCACCTGTGTTACCACTAAGTCACCTGTCACAGTTGTCACTAGGCCACTCGACGCAATCGTGGACAAACCAAGATCGGTCTTAAACTGTGCGACGGTGCGATTTGTCCACGCGCCTGCCTTGCGCTGAATGATGTCGTCGTTATTTGGTGTCAATGCCGCAATCGCCGTCAAGTCCGCATCGCTCGCCTGCACCGTGGCGCACTTCACGCCCAGCGTTTGCGTGCTGTCCCACTGCAAGACCTCGCCGTTTACGCACGGCCCAAAATCAGCCGGTCTGCCGCTCGCGTTGGCTACAACGATTTCACCCTTCGTTCCGTAAATCGAAAACGTATAGATCAACTCTTCAAGCTGCGTGGCTGAAGCCGCTGGCACGGTGTACTGAGTGCCCGCCAGCGGATTGCGACTAATACCCGGAACGATTGTGATAGGCGAGTAGATCCATACTTGCGCGTTGGTGCGCAGCCGAATGCCCCGCTGCCCATCATCGCCAATAAAATACCCGCTGCTGTCGGTGTTGTAGGTCTTGGGCGAAAGCGAGACGATCTGCCCGGCGTAGACCACCTTGAAGACGGTTATATATGCCGATGTGTCGGGCTTGTTGTCGGGCGTCAACACTTGTTGAGTTGCGCCAAGCCGCGTGTAGGTTTGGCTGTACGCGGAGAGCGCGCAGGCCAACAAAATCAAGAGTGTGATCGTTGCTCGTTTCATTGTGCATCCTTCAAGAAAGCGTGATGTTATTGTCTACGTCTTGAATGGCGGCATTGCGCGCCGCAGTAGCAGCCGTTTGCGCTTCTGCCGCTTTTACTGCGCCCTTAATAATGTCGATCAATTGCGCCTTCGCGAACTGTGCCTTGGTTTGCGGATTCGGCTGGCCGTTGATCGTTTCCTGATAGCCGTAGTTCGTGGCAAAGCCGTTCAATACGCGGGCGGCGATGCTGTCTGGTATGTTGATTGTGATCGAAGCCATAAAAAGAAGTCTCCCTTAGTGAGCGATGCATGACCATGCGCCGCCGCGATAAATGCACAGCTTGTTGTTGGTTGTATCAAACACCATTGGCA
>Ga0196963_10002010_pt1 | contig 12721 bp, 8 predicted proteins | sample S1_5metaG_FD_148600 | JGI IMG/M metagenome (GOLD analysis project Ga0196963, IMG submission 148600) | Soil microbial communities from Anza Borrego desert, Southern California, United States - S1_5 | ecosystem: Environmental > Terrestrial > Soil > Desert | place: USA: California | collected... | reverse complement strand
AGGAGACAGGATCACCAAAAAACCGATTACCACTGGCCACCCGCGGGTTCCACGCACGAAAATAAAGCCGTAGTAGATCGCAATGGTTAAAATTGCGATTTCCACCACTGGCCGCCACACCTGTGTGATGATGTGCCAAATCATGCGTTTACTCGCGCCCTGAGCGCTTCCAATGTGCGAACCGCGCCGAGCGTCTCCTTCACGTCATGCACCCGAAGGATCCCGACGTTGTTTAACACCGCCCAGCTCGCGCAAGCCAAAGCCCCTGACAATCTGTCCTCGACCGGTTGGTTTAACAACCGCCCCAGGAAGGACTTCCGAGACACACCGAGCAGCATGGGCCGGCCCAGCCTGGCGAACCGCGCGTGATGCGCGATTAGTTGGAGATTGTGCTCCATTGTTTTCCCGAAGCCAATCCCTACATCCAAAACCACTTGTTCAGCTTGAACACCATTGCGCGCCAGAAACCCACGGCGCTCCTGGAAAAAGTCCGTGACCTCTCCCACGACATCCTCGTAAGCGGGGTCGTCCTGCATGGTCGCGGGCGTTCCTTGCATGTGCATGAGCACGTACCCCGCCTTCGTTTCCGCCGCCACTTCAGCCATCTCAGCGCCGGCCCGGTTCGCGCCCACATCGTTAATAACGGACGCCCCAGCCTCGACTGCGGCCTGAGCCACTTTTGGCTTCATTGTGTCTATGGAGATCAAAGCCGAGGTTTGGGCGCGCAGCTTTTCGATGACTGGCAAAACTCTCCGCAGCTCTTCAGCTTCCGAAACCGGCGTTGCTCGGGGCCTGGTTGATTCACCCCCAACGTCCAGGATCTCCGCGCCTTCCGCCTCCATTTGCAGCCCGCGCTCGACAGCCCGGCTGGAATCAAAGAACTGGCCCCCATCCGAAAACGAGTCAGGGGTCACATTCAAGACGCCCATGAGCATGACAGGACGTGGAAAACTTAGAACATGCTCGCGCGCGCGCCAGATCATCAAACCCCTTTGCGCCACTCTATAAAAGGCCCTCCCGAGTCAGCAAGCCGACTCCGCGGGTATTTCCTGCTCGCCAAGGCTTCCTCCCTCAGGCACTCACGTTCTCCATGAGTGTGCTTAAAGAATTCAAGGCATTTGCCGTGCGCGGCAATGTGGTGGACCTCGCTGTGGGCGTCATCATTGGGGCGGCCTTTGGCAAGATTGTAACATCAGTTGTGAACGACATTATTATGCCTCCCGTGGGGAAGTTGCTGGGCGGTGTTAATTTCGCGGATCTCTTTATCAACCTGGACCCCGGGAAGCTTGGCAAGGATGGGAAAGCCATCACTTCCCTCGCCCAAGCCAAAGAGGCTGGCGCGGCGGTGATTGCTTACGGCTCTTTTATCAATCAGGTGCTTGATTTCCTCATCGTCGCGTTTTGCGTGTTCATCCTGGTCCGCATTATCAACCGTTTGAAGGCTGCCCCGTCAGAAACCAAGCCACCGGCAGCCATGCCCGCGCAGGAAAAACTGCTGGTGGAGATACGCGATTTGCTCAAGGAGCGCCGCCCATAAGCGGCCCCTATTGCGAAAGCGAAACTCACGCTTATGTTAATCCTGTGAGAGAGGGGTAGCCTAAGCGCTCTCACAGGAAAGAAACGGTAGGCATAGCCTACTAGCAACACGCGCCGCAGGCGCGATCGAGGCTCGCCAATTGCGCGAGCCTCTTCCATTTCCGCTACAGATTGCCGTCTCGCGCTTTAACTCTCAGCGCCAAACCTGGCGCCGGGCCCCTCGCAACGAAAAAGGGGAGCCGAAGCTCCCCTTGCGTTCATAGTCCCACGAGGCTTTGCTCGGCTTACTGGGCGCGAGCCCGGAAGAACTTCCCTTTAGCCGCGCGGTCCACCGTTACGCTTGTGGTGAATGAGCCTGTGGCATTCGCGTGTGTGCTCACCGTGCTCCAGTTCCTCAGATCCGAGGAGCTTTCGAGAACAACCGTTTTGCCAGCGGCGCCAGTGAAGCTCAGGTTCAACCCGCCCGTCGCGTTTAGCTGTGCGTTCAGGGTCAGGATGGACGATGGGCTCAGCGGTTGCAGCGGCACAGCGAGCAACACTGTCTGCTGGGTCACGTCCACCGGTTTGATGATCACCCCGGCGACATCACCAGGCTCTGGTGTGTAGCAATCCGCATTGTTCAAGGCTTCCGTCACGATGGCCTGTGCCGTGGCGGTGAGCACTAGCGGCTGAGTGGAGGAGGCGCCAACGAAGTGCCAGATGGCCTTCTGAACATCCTCAGCCGTTCCGTTGAACGTGTGGTTCAGGATGTAGTTCACGCGGCGCCAGTCGTATCCTTTCCATCCATCCGGAGCGTTGCCGACCGAGTGCAGGGTTGCGGGCCAGAACACACCGGTCATCAGCGCGTCATCTTCCTCAATGCACCAGCCAACGAATTTTCCGTTGGAGATGCTGTAACCCGGCGGCACATTTTGCAGCTCAATCTCGAAGGTCGAGTTTGGCAGGGCGCTGTGCGCCTTGAAGTTGATCTGTGCCGTCGGAACCGTGATTGGCACCGCGTCTGGCGAGGTGTTCACCGCAGCCACGGTTGAGACTGACGAAATGCTGCAGCCGTTCACTGTTGCCGTGACCGTGTACGTCCCAGGCTGATTCACAACTACGTTCGCCGTGTCACCGCCGCTGACGATACCCGGGCCGCTCCAGCGGAACGTCGCGCCCGCGATTGAGGCAGTCGCCCGGAGTGTCACTGTCGTGTCGATGCAATCCAGAATCCCGCCGGTCACATTGACCGTGAACTGTGTCTGCGTCTGGGTCACCACAGCGGTGGCTGTCGCTGAGCAACGGGATGTGGCGTCCTTGGCCACAACTGTGTAGGTGCCTGGCCTGTTAACGGTCGGAGTGGCCGTGTTGCCTCCACTCACGATGCCTGGCCCGCTCCATTCAAAAGTTACTCCAGCCAGTGTCGAAGTCGCGGTCAGCCGGACGGTTGGCCGGTCGCAAGTGAGCGTTCCACCCGTAGCAGAAACCGTGAAGTCACGGCGGACGTCCGTGACGGTTGCGACTGCAATCGCGTCGCAGCCGCCCACGTCACGCGCCACGACCTGATACGTTCCCGCGCGATTAACCGTCGGTGTTGCTGTGTTGGCGCCGCTCACGATGCCTGGCCCGGTCCAGGTGTAAGTTAGACCCGTGGCGGTCGATGTGACACTCAGCTGAACGCTGGTCCGCTCGCAATTCAACTCCCCGCCACGCGCGTTGATTGTAAAGCTGCGGGCAGTATCGGTTACCGTCACTGTGGCTGTCGCGGTGCAGCCTGATGCGGTGTCCTTAGCTACAACTGTGTAGGTTCCTGCCTGGCTGACGGTCGGTGTGGCTGTTGTGCCGCCGCTCACGATTCCAGGCCCTGTCCAGGTAAACATAACTCCGGCAAGCGTGCTGGATGCGGTAAGTTGAACTGAGGTGCGGTCGCAGTTCAATGTTCCCCCAGTCGCTGTGACAGTGAACGTCTTTCGCCCATCGCTCACTGTCGAGCTGGCAGTTGCTTTGCAGCCAGAAACGCTGTCCGTCGCCACAACCGTGTAGGTTCCAGGCTTCGCCACAACTGGGTTCGCAGTATTCGCGCCGCTGACAATCCCCGGGCCGGTCCAAAGATACGAAACACCACTGAGAGTTGAACTCACCGAAAGCTGCACTGTTTCACGATCACATGTTATTGCCCCGCCTCGAGCCGTGATTGTGAATGCTCGGCTGGTGTCAGTCACCACAGCAGTTCCGATCACCTCGCAGCCCGATGTGCTGCGCGCGGTGACTTGGTATGTGCCTGGCTGATTAACAATCGGCGTCGCAGTCGTGCCGCCGCTCACAATTCCCGGTCCGGTCCAGGTGAAGGTCACCCCAGCGATGCTTGCGGTCGCGCTCAGTTGCACTGTGCGGATATCACAATTCAGCTGCCCGCCGCGCGTCGCGAGCCCGAAGGTTTCCACTTCCGTCACGAGGGCCGTGGCCCGGGCTTCGCATCCGGTGGCCGTGTCTTTAGCAATCACCGTGTATGTTCCAGGCTGGCCAACAGTCGGAGTGGCTGTGTTCCCGCCGCTCACAATGCCGGGGCCGCTCCACGTGAAAGCCACTCCCGCGAGCGTAGATGTCGCGGACAATTGAATCGTCGGGCGTGTGCAGGTCAGTTCTCCCCCGCGGGCGCTCACGGTGAAGGTCTTTCGAGCATCGACGACGGTTACGGTCGAAGTTGAAACACACGAGTTCAGCGAATGGGTGACCGTATATGTGCCCGGCGCGGTGACTGTTGGATTTTGAGCGGTTGACGTGAATCCGTTCGGGCCCGTCCAGCGAAACGTTCCCCCCGTGCCGGTGATCGCGGCTTTCAACTGCACACTGGTCGTGTCGCAGTCGATCGTGCCGCCCGTGGCCGCAAGCTGTGGGCACTCTGGCTCTTCATGAAAGATAATTGCCCACTCCTCAAAGCCAGCTTCCGCATCATCACTCTTAGCCGGTTCGAAGCTGCCGAATCGTGAGTAGAGGATGAAGTAATGATTCTCAGGGATGCCAGCGAAGAGGGACTTCGGCACAAACATGTACATGTCTCCGGAACCGCTGCCACTGTTTCTCGCGGCATCCAGCATAATCACGCCATCACCGCTGGACCAAATCAAGCGACCAAGATCGTCCAATCGCTTCGTCCGCTGGCTCGCAGTCGTGCTCGTGTACAACCGAATCTCGTCCAGAGAAAGAAGGGCCTTGGCGTTTCCAGGCTCATTAATGTCGAGGAGGAACTGGTAGTAAATCGTGCCATTAATGTTGGTGCCCGCCCCCAGATCTTTCATTTGAACATCGTGGGTGTAGTTTAGGGGTTCCTTCTCATCAAACGGAAAGGGCCGACCCGAAGTGTTGTAACCTTCTTCCACTCCGCGCGCTTGTATTCGCACGAAAGGGTCTATGTATCCGGTGCCCGTTGGTTGGGTGCTCGTCCATTGGAACAGGACCGGGCCAATTTGTCCGGAGTTCCCGTCAACCAAATCGACGGTCTGTGCCTGGGTAGTTGTTGCGAACAATGAGCACACGCCTGCAAGCAGCGCTTGTGCCGTTAGTTTTAGGTTCATGAGTGCATTTCCTCCTCTTCTGTCACGGCATTAGAGCGGAGGAACGCGTCTCCCAAAAATCAGGCAAAGAGCGGAAGTTTTCTCATAGGACGTTGCTGCGCTCCTTCAGCGAAGCTCAGTGTGTGCTCATTAGGAGCGTGCTGTGGGCGGATAAGCGTTTCGCTGAAGGAATCTCAGGTAGTTCAAACAAAAAGCCCGGCTTAACAGCCGGGCTTAAGAACGCATTGGAAAGGGTCGTTAACCTAAAAGATGCTCGATCACCATCTGATCGAGCGCTTGGTAATTCCGATCCGCAATCAGACTCTTCGCCTGCTTTTCATCAAAGGAACGCGCCTTTTCAACAAGCCTCAGGAATGTGGTTCGGCTGTTCGTGAGATGATCCACAGTATGCTCAACCTTTGTTGGCCTGAACGGATGGACATCGAAGCATACATACTCGCCTTTTGAGCCGTAGCGATTTCGCTCAAGAGCCCGCACCTGGTTGAAAGCGCTCCGCAAGTTCGTGCTGGCGAAGGGCTTGTCCTGGTCGAACTTCAGGCCGTTCTGATCATTCAAGTGCAGGGACCAGAGCTTCCCGAAGGCCATTGCGAAATCGATCTCATCAGCCGGATCCAGCCCGGCCAGAATGGCGTGCGCGCTCTCGATGAGGCATCCGACCCGCTTTTGGTCACGAGTGAGCTGGGCCACCGCGAGCGCATGCCCAATCGTTGGAATGTAGGCATGGTCCATCGGCTCGTTCGGCTTAGGTTCGATGGCCAGGCGGATCTTCTTGTCGTGAGCGAGCATTTTGTCGAACGCTTCGACCATCAACTCGACGCTGCGTAAACCGCTCTTCGACTCGCGGAGATACGTCCCTTCGCGCGCGAGCCAGAGAACCAGCAGGTCCGTTCCCAAAATGTTCGCGATATCAATCGACCGGAGGGAACGTTCAATCGCGTATTTGCGGTGTTTCGGATCATTGCTCGTGTAGGCGCCGTCAATGGTGTTAGGGCTGAACCACAGGCGAGGGGCAACCATCTCCACCGCGATTCCCTGGCCATCCAAGCGCTTCTTCAGCTCCTTGGCTTCTTTCCGAATCTGCTGTTCTGACTTGTTGTCGATGTCCGGCACCGCATCGTCATCGTGGAACATCATGGCTTCGAACCCAGCTTCCCGGAGCTTCTCCAGCTTCCAATCAAAGTTTTGGGGTGGGCGAGTGGTTGGGCCGTAAGGATCCTGTCCCTCACTAATATTCCATGGACCGAAACAAAAACGATACGTGTGCTCTTTTGACATATGAAAGAGCAGCAGGCTAAAAACTTTTCCCCGTGTTGTGAAACGAAATCGAGCAGCCGCGTTGCTCAGCTGCTCTTTTTCTTTATCACACTCAACTCACCGTTGCGCTCGATCTTTGCCAGCTGCACTTCATCCGCCTTTGACACGCTTCCATTCAGCCGGAGGTCTTCCTCAAGGTCATGGATCGTCACTGCGTTCCGCCGCATTTGCTGCTCGTTCAGCTTTCCATTTTCTATCAGCACATCGGCGCTGCCTTTGATCAAATGGCCGAAAGAATGCCAATGAAAAGCGATCGCTGCCGCCAGGCGATGCAGCAGCACGAGCACGAAGCCGCCCACCAGTGTAGGCACAAACGGAGCAGAGCCGTTTACCGCCCTCGCGAGGGTGGAGGCTAGAATCAGCCCGAGGACCGCGTCAAAAGCGCTTTTCTTGCTCAAGAAGCGTTTGTCAGCCATGCGAACCATGACGATTGCCGCCACAAACATGGCGACTGCCCGGAGCGACACATGTATGATCGTTAAATCCCTCGGCTCTCTGCCAATTCCCAAAACCGACGTGAGCGCATCCAATATCTCCATAACGTAATCTTTTGCTCCGGGCTTGTGAGAACAACCTGACCGCTCTGCTGAATCCAATCTCGGGGCGATTATCAGAACCGTGCGGAGGGGCCGTTATTTCCCTTGTGCGCAGGGGCCCCTTGCAGCATAGGTTTACGCCCTGATTTATGTTGAAAGCTGGGATTGTTGGCCTGCCTAACGTTGGAAAATCGACTCTGTTCAATGCGGTCACCCGCACCCGCAAAGCTGAGGCGGCGAACTATCCTTTTTGCACGATCGATCCGAACGTCGGCATCGTCACCGTGCCTGATTCACGGTTGGAAACGTTGGCCAAGATTGCCAAAACCAGCGTCATCATTCCTGCCGCGATCGAGTTCGTGGACATCGCCGGCCTCGTGAAGGGCGCCGCCGCTGGTGAAGGCCTCGGCAACAAGTTCCTAACTCACATCCGCGAGGTCGACGCTATCGTGCAGGTCGTCCGCTGCTTCGATGACGAAAACATCCATCACGTCGCTGGCTCGGTGGATCCGATCCGCGACATCGAGATCATCACCACGGAACTCGTGATGTCCGACCTTGAAGCCGTACAAAAGAAGATCGAGCGCGTTTCTAAAGACGCGAAGCGTGGTGACAAAGTGGCCAGCGCCGAACTCGAAGTGGCAAAGAAATTCGAGCCGCACCTGAACGAAGGCAAACCCGCCATCACTCTCGCGGGCTTAACTGCTGAGGACAAAGCGATTGCCAAAGGCTTCTACCTCCTCACCGACAAGCCGACGATCTTCGCCGCGAACGTCAAAGACACTGATCTTGCCACAGCCGACCAAAATCCGTACGTCCAAAAAGTCCGCGAATACGCCAAGGCCCATCACTCTTGCGACACAGTCGTTATCAGCGCCCAAATCGAGAGCGATCTCATCGACCTTGCTCCGGACGAAGCGACCCAGTTTTTGAACGAACTCGGGGTTAAGGAGTCCGGCGTCGGTGCGCTGATCCGAAGCACCTATCATATTCTTGGCCTGCGCACCTACTTCACCGCGGGCGAAAAAGAAGTCCGCGCCTGGACCATCCACGCTGGTGACACCGCTCCCAAGGCCGCTGGTGTGATTCACAGCGATTTTGAACGCGGCTTTATCAAAGCCGAAACCGTCGCGTACGAAGATCTTGTCTCCTGCGGTTCAGTCGCGGCCGCTCGTGAAAAAGGCCTTTACCGCATGGAAGGCAAAGAATACGTCGTCAAAGACGGAGACGTCCTCCTCTTCAAGTTTAACGTCTAGCCAGACTCCCGAACATTTGACGCGGGCTCGCATCGGCCCCTACATTCCTGCCTTTATTGCCCGGCATGGAAGTGCGCTATCATCGCGGCGGCGTTCATCTGCCTGAGTTCAACCTCTGGCTGGATTCGCACCTTCCGCAGCAAGGCCCCGAGCGGGTCTTCGTCAGCCACGCGCATAGCGACCATATTGCGCCACATCGGGAGATAATCTGCTCTGAGCCGACCTCCCGCCTGATGCATGCCCGTATTGAGGGAAATTGGATTGAGCACAAACTCCCCTTCCTGCAGAGCTGCGATTTCTCTGCGGAGAATCCCTATCGAATAACCCTTTTGCCAGCCGGCCACATCTTTGGAAGCGCGATGTCTTTGGTGGAGGGGAAGGGGAGTTCGCTCCTCTACACCGGCGACTTTAAGCTGCGCACTGGCCTTTCTGCTGAGAAGTGCGAGCCGCGCGAAGCGGACATCCTGATCATGGAGACAACTTACGGGCGGCCGGAATACAGGTTTCCGCCCACCGAAGCGGTGGTGTCAGGCATCGTTCGTTTTTGCCGCGAAGCATTGGATAACGAGGAGACCCCAGTTCTGCTCGGCTACTCGCTCGGCAAGAGTCAGGAAATCCTATGCAGCCTGGGCGAAGCCGGGCTGCCAATCATGCTGCACGGCACGGTTCATCGGCTCACGAAAATCTACGAACAGTTCGGCCACTGCTTTCCGGCTTACGAAAAATACGAAGCAGGCAACGCCCGGGGCAAAGTGCTTCTCTGCCCGCCGAATGTCAGCAACTCCGCCATGCTGCGGAATCTTGGCAAGGTTCGGTTGGCTGTTCTCACCGGCTGGGCGGTTGATCCGAACTGCCGCTTCCGTTATCAAGCCCACGCGGCCTTTCCCATCAGCGATCACGCAGACTTTACCGACCTCGTTTCCTTCGTTCACCAGGTTAAGCCAAAGAAGGTTTACACCCTCCACGGCTTTGCTGCTGACTTCGCCCGCACACTGCGCGACCTCGGCTACGATGCGCTCGCCTTAAGCGAGGAAGAGCAACTCGCCCTTCCATTGCTCGTGCCGGGCAGGGTGGCGTCCGCCATCGTCGAGCCTGCTCCCAGGCCACCACTTAAAGGCTCACCTGACGGACCGCTCTTTCGGGAGTTTTCCTTAACGTGCGCTGCCATCAGCAAGACGACCAAAAAACTGGAGAAGGTCCGCCTCCTGACAGAGTATCTCAAGCCGCTCGATTCTGCGCCGCTGCGAGCTGTCTCTGTCTGGTTTACGGGCCAACCATTTCCTTCCACAGAAAACAAAGTCCTCTCTCTGGGTTGGGCCATCATTCGCGACGCTCTCTGCTCAATGGGCAAGCTCGACCAAGCCCAATTCGGACAGGTTTACCTGAAGCACAGTGATCTTGGCGAAACAGCGCAGGAGATTTTTACCAACCTCGGAGCCACTGACGGAACACTCACGATCGAGCAGGTCCAGGACACTTTCGAGCGTTTGTATCATGCTCGCGGGCCGTTGGCGAAGCTCCCGATGCTGATGGAGCTTCTTCGCTCATGCGACCCGCTCGAGGCCAAATACGTCGTCAAAATACTTACCAGTGACCTCCGCATCGGCCTCAAGGAAGGCTTGGTCGAAGACGCTATTGCGAGCGCCTTCGGTGTTCCTCTTGACGAGGTGAAGAACACAAACCTTCTAGTCGGCAATATCGGTGAAACCGCTCTTCTTGCCAAACGCGGTCAACTGTCCGGCGTCACGATCATTCCGTTCCGCCCCATCAAATACATGCTCGCGTCTCCAGAGGAAACCGCTGCCGATATCTGGAACCGTGTGCTCGAGTGGCAAACCGGCTCCAAACGCAAAGGCGCTCAGCCGCCCCTCCTGACGGAGCCCACCTCCGTCTGGCTGGAGGATAAATATGACGGAATCCGGGCACAAATTCACAAGGTCGGCAACGTTGTCGCGATTTACTCGCGCGACCTCAAAGCCATCACCGAAACCTTCCATGACATCGCCGAGCGCGCGCGCAAAGTGGAGCACGACTTCATGCTCGACGGTGAGATCGTCGCGATGCGGGGGGAACAAATTCTGCCGTTTGCCGACCTGCAACGCCGCTTGGGGCGCCGCGAGAGCGACCTTTTCCTTGGTGAGGAAGTCCCCGTCGTTTTTGTCGCATTCGACTGTCTCTGGCTGGACAATCAAAACCAACTCGATCTTCCACTTAAGCAGCGCCGCGAAGCTCTCACGAAACTGAACGCATTCCGGCTCTCAACCATCACAGAGGCGCGTTCGGCCGATGAAATCGAGGAAGCGTTCACTGCTGCGCGCAACCGCGGCAATGAGGGGTTGCTCATTAAAGACCCGAACAGTGTTTACACGCCGGGCCGCCGAGGTCTTTCCTGGTTAAAACTGAAGAAAGCCTTCGCAACGCTGGACTGCGTCGTCGTTGGCGCCGAATACGGACACGGGAAGCGCAAAGGCGTCTTAAGCGATTATACCTTCGCGGTGCGTGATGAAGCCACGGGTGAGTTGAAAACTATCGGCAAAGCGTACAGCGGCTTGACGGACATTGAGATCGCACAACTCACGCGCCACTTCCTCTCCCGCACCATACGCCAACACGGACGCTACCACGAGGTAAAGCCCGACACCGTGCTCGAAATCGCTTTTGACCTGCTTCAGCCGAGCGACCGTCACACCAGCGGCCTGGCGATGCGGTTCCCTCGCATCGTTCGCATCCGCACCGACAAAAGCCCCGCCGAGATCGACACTGTTCAGGCGGCGCGCGCTCTTGCGCAACGCCGCGCCAGCGAAGAAACAACCTGATTTCGGTGTGTTAAGGAAGAGTTCGGATCTTTAAGTTCCGGAACTCAATTGGCGACCCTTCCGATTCCAGGCATAGATAACCCCACGCCGGTTTGCACTCTGTCCCGCCCGACACTTCCTCTCCATTGACCCAGAGCCGCACCTCGCCATTAATCGCCCGCACGTAATAGTGGTTCCACTCCCCACTCGGTTTCACCAGGTTTTTCCGTGGAAAACTCCGTTGCCCACCCGGGGCTGAAGGTGGAAACGGCTTCATCTTGGCCGTTCCGGTCGGAAACACATCACCGTGGCTTGTGAACCAATCCGGCTTCTTCTTGTGCTCCTTTTCGTAAGCCTCAGCGTAACCGAGGTCGAGCACCTGGACTTCAATCCCAATCGGCAGCCGATCTTTGCCATCTTCCAAAAGCTTGATGGCATCTGGTGTCGCCCAGAAGAACACCCCTGAATTGCCCGCTGGCTTCAAATGCTTCCACTCCACCGACAATTCCAGATTTGTGTAGAGCACCGTGGATCGAATCACCCCAATGGGCTGGCCGGTGCAAGAAATCATGTTGCTGCTGAACCGCCATGTGTCTGGCGCGCAGTTCACATTTGTGAAGTCGCTGCCCCCAAGCGGCCGCCACCCCAATTCCGTGCCCGAAATCATCGCTTTCGGAACAGCGCTCTCCTCCGCCTTCAGCATACGGCTCGTCAACCCCAGCAACAAAAGAACAGCAAGCGCAGCCCGCATCACAACCGGTGAATTCATCCCTTCACCCTAAAAGACCAAATCAGCAGAAACAACCCTTCCATTTAGCTGGGCAGCACATGAGGTTCAGCGCTTGCCTCACCACGGGCAATTCTCATCCAGACGGTCTAAGACGCATCATGACTTTCGGCGGTGGTTTGGTTAGGCTCCCGGCGTGGTGAACTTTCGAGCAGTCCTGGCGCTTCTAGGGATGGTTTTGAGCCTTCAAGCGAGTGAGTTGGTGATTCATGTTTCACCTGAAGGAGATGATGCACTGGACGGTTTGGCCGCGGTGCCTTCCGGCAAGTCTGGACCTGTGCGGCAGCTTTCGGTGGCGCTGAAACGAATGCAGGCGCTTCGGCGAGGCGAGCCGAGGCCCAGCGGGTTGCGTATTCAGCTGCAGAGTGGCTGGCATTATATAGCCGAACGGATCGTGATCACGCCGCAGGACTCGGGCTTGAGCGAGGCTGTCCCTTTAATCATCCGCGGGCCTGCCGGGGGCAAAGCAGTGTTGAGCGGGGGCGTGCGGCTGACGAACTGGACACGCGTGGATGGCAAGGACCTATGGGGAGCGACTGTCCCGATGTGGGTTGGCGATGCGACGGGCCCGCGCAGTTTATTTGTGAATGGAACGCGAGCGACATTAGCGCGAACACCTAATCAAGGCTTCCTGCGGCAGGACGGGGAGGCGTTATCGACGGAACCGTTTTCTTTCAAGTTTCACAACGATGAGGTTAAGCCGGAATGGGCGGCAGCGGGGGCCGAAGTGGTGGCATTTCATAAATGGATCGATCTTCGGCATCCGATTCGCAGCGTGAATTCGGAGAGCAGGACGGTAACGCTGGCAGGGAACATCGCCACTCACGTGAAGGAGGCGAACGCGCGCTACCTCCTGGAAAACTTTCCGCAGGCGCTGGATGCCCCCGGCGAATGGCTTTACGCGGCAAGCGCTCGGCAGGTCTTGTACATGGCTGCGGAAGGG
>Ga0196963_10002009_pt1 | contig 12728 bp, 9 predicted proteins | sample S1_5metaG_FD_148600 | JGI IMG/M metagenome (GOLD analysis project Ga0196963, IMG submission 148600) | Soil microbial communities from Anza Borrego desert, Southern California, United States - S1_5 | ecosystem: Environmental > Terrestrial > Soil > Desert | place: USA: California | collected... | reverse complement strand
CCCATCGATATTCTCTGGCTCGATGGCGCCGGGAGGGTTCTTGATATAAAGCGCAATGCGGTTCCTGAGAGCTACCCCGAGGTCTTCTATCCGCGTACGCCTGCCACCTTTGTGCTTGAGCTCTCTGCCAATTTCACGGAGCTCCACTCGGTTTCCATTGGAGATGTCGTGAAGCTTCCTCAAGCCGTGCTTCCTCCTGCACAGAGGTAGATGTGGATAACTTCTTTTTTCGCGCCTCTCCGGCAAGGAATGTTCCTCGGAAATTTTTCTCTTTACCGCCTCGGCTCTGTTTGAAGTGACCAAATTTAGGCGTGAGAAATGACAGAAAATTTTACACGCTCATATTTATGTTTCTCTCTGTAGTTTGCGGTGTGGAAATCCATATTGCTCTCATCTCGTGCGATGTAAAATGTGAAAACCTTTAGTAAATTAATCCACTGAACGCCTATGGCAAAGGTCGCTAAAGCACCACGAAAAAGTGCAACAGCAACACTCGAGAAGTCGGCTCCGATCACCGTGAAGCAGATAGAGGTTCGGAACGAAAAAGAGACGGCGATGTACCGCAAGTTCGTCCCCCAAGTTGAGAAGCGGGACGGCAAGATTGTTCCTTTTGAATTCGACAAACTTGTTCAGGCCATCCATAAGGCGATGATTGCCTCGAATGAGGGCTCCTATGAGGAGGCTCGTGCCGTGGCGCACCGCGTGATGGCAGAAGTTGTGCGTATCGCCAAAAAGTACAAGAACTTCATGCCGACAGTGGAGGGCTTTCAGGACTCCATCGAGAAAGAGCTCATTTTGGGAGATTACGTTGCTACCTCTAAGGCATATATTCTCTATCGCAACGAGCGCGCCAAACTCCGTACGCTTGGCGTCAGTGTTCCGGCCCATGTGCGCGAGCTTTCCGAGAAGAGCAGCGCCTACTTCAAAGGCAACAAGTTCGGCGAGTTTATCTACCTGCGAACCTACGCCAAGTGGGTGGATGCCGAGGGCCGTCGCGAGACCTGGATTGAAACGGTAGACCGCTATATTGGCTTCATGAAGGAGAACCTGGGCGATAAGCTCACGGCCAAGGAATACGCTGAAATCCGCGAGGCAATCCTCAAGCAGGAGATCATGCCGTCAATGCGCCTCATGCAGTTCTCCGGCAATGCCGCGCGCCGTTGCAATGTAACGGCCTATAACTGCTCGTTCATTGCCCCTTCCAAGATTGAGGATTTTGCCGAGATCATGTATGTCTCCATGTGCGGTACGGGCGTCGGTTACTCGGTGGAGAGTCAGAATATTCAAGAACTCCCGCAGATCAAATTTCAGATAGGGGATAAGCTTCCGACGCATGTCGTTGAGGACTCGAAGGAAGGATGGTGCAATGCGCTCACCTTGGGACTAAAGACCTGGTACGCCGGAAAGGATATCGATTTTGATTACTCGCAGATTCGCCCGGCTGGTGCGCGCTTAAAGACCATGGGCGGCAAGGCATCAGGACCGGAGCCCTTGCGTCAGCTTCTCGCATTCTCCCGACAAACCATTCTCGCGCGCCAGGGCAAACGCCTCACGAACCTCCAGGCTCATGACATCATCTGCAAGATTGGTGACTGTGTGGTCGCAGGAGGTGTGCGACGCAGCGCCATGATCTCGCTCTCAGATCTCGATGATGAGGATGTCCGCGATGCCAAGAAGGGACAGTTCTACCTCACACATCCGCACCGCTCCATTGCGAACAACTCTGCGGTGTATGACCACAAGCCGACGACGGAGGAGTTTCTCGACGAGTGGGTAGCGCTTATGAAAAGCGGCGCCGGCGAGCGCGGTATCTTTAATCGCGGCGGCTTAAGCCAACAGCTCCCTAAGCGCCGTATGGAGCACTTCAAGGCAGAGGGCTACGTGAGTCCTGATGGAACGGTGCGCGGCACTATTGGCACCAACCCCTGCGGAGAGATCATTCTGCAGTCCAAGCAGTTCTGTAATCTTACGGAGGTCATTTGCCGCGCCGATGACACCAAAGCCTCGCTCATGCGCAAGATGCGCCTCGCCACGATCTTGGGCACGTATCAGTCAACCCTTACGAACTTCCAGTATCTCTCTAAGGAGTGGAAGGAGCATTGCGAAGCGGAGCGCCTTCTGGGGGTATCGCTTACGGGACAGTGGGACAGTAAGGCTGTGCGGAATGCCGATGTACTCGATGAGCTGCGCGCTGAGTCGGTGAAGGTCAACAAGAAATACGCGGATCGCTTCAAGGTAAACGCTTCAACAGCGATCACCTGTGTGAAGCCGTCCGGTACGGTCTCGCAGATGCTCAACTGCGCCTCCGGTATGCATGCTCGTCACTCACCGTATTACATTCGCCGTGTTCGCATTTCAGCCACCGACTCGCTCTTCAAGATGCTCAGAGACCAGGGTGTGCCGTACTACCCTGAGGTAGGACAGACGCTCGAGAACGCGAACACCTTCGTGCTTGAGTTCCCTGTGAAGTCTCCCGATGGCGCAACGTATCGAGATCAACTCTCAGCCCTGGATCAACTTGAACATTGGAAGCTTGTTAAGAAGAATTATACGGAGCACAATCCGTCGGTAACGGTCTCAGTGGGGCCTGACGAGTGGCTTGGTGTTGCGCACTGGCTCTACGAGAACTGGGATATAATTGGAGGGCTTTCCTTCCTGCCGCGCTTTGATCACGTCTACCAGCTCGCACCGTTTGAGGAGATCGACGAGAAACGTTATCTGGAGCTCAAACAGCGTTTTGATCAGGTGGATTATTCTAAGCTCATCACCTACGAGCGCCAGGACGAGACGGAGATGAAGAAGGAACTTGCCTGTGCTGGTGGTACGTGCGAAATAGTCTAGCAATTAGAAGATAATGATATACAAAAGACCGCTCGCGAGCGGTCTTTTGTATTGCGTGACAATTGTATCTATTGTATAATATGAGTGCTCGTGTCGGATAGCTGCTGTGCGTCTAAACCGCATAGAGGAAAGTCCGAACACTCAGCTTATGCGCTGCATAAGCACAGGTAGCGGGTAACGCCCGTCTGGAGCCTGCCTGCGCAGGCAGGCAATCCAAGAGGTGCGAGCAGAGACGTTGCGGATCGAAAGAAACGCAACTCCCTTCGGGGAGAGCTCCTGCGGCAACGCAGGAGGTGAAACGGCAAAATCCTTACTTGAGTGCAAGGCCGTGTCCCCCACCGTTTTATGTACTTTGTATACATTCTGAAGAGCGCTCGGGATCAAAAGCTTTACACCGGATTTACTGCAGACTTACGCAGACGTTTGGTAGAGCACAATCAGGGGCAGAACATCTCGACGGCTTCCCGTGGACCATTTAAGTTGGTCTATTACGAAGCTTACAGCGCCAAATCAGATGCGATACGAAGAGAGTTGAGGCTTAAGCAGCACAAAGGTGCTTTTGCCCAACTTAAGAAACGTATTGAAGATAGTGAAAGTACATAAAACGGTGGGGGAAGTGCCGCTTGAGGTGTGCAGTAATGCGCATCCCAGATAAATAGCTATCGTCCCCCACCATTCTGATTTTTACAGAATGGTGGGGGATACAGAATTCGGCTTATAGACACGAGTACAACACATGACAAATACCGCCTCACGGCGGTATTTGTCTTTATAAATCCACATGATTCTCAACCATCAAGGGATGAACCTGCTATACTTATATGAATTAATCATTAATTAAAGAGGCGAGTGGGCTCATAAGTTCACTGGCCTCTCAATTCATGGAACCAGTCATAACTAGTCCCACCCCTCCTTTAACAACCGCTGAACCAGCCGAGACTCGTCGCGACGGCCCTTCACGGGAGCCTTCACTCGAACGAGTGGGGACTTATCTGCTCACAGGATTGGTGGCGCTCTTGCCTGTGCTCTTCCTTCCCATTCTCTCTGCGCCTTTTCAGTTCACAAAGACAGCGCTAGCGCTCACTATTACGCTCGTTGCCTTTGTTTTCTTTATAGTGGCGCGTCTGCGTGAAGGGGTGCTTGGTATTCCTTACAACCTCGTCTTTGGAGCACTGTGGGCTATTCCTGTTACATATCTCATCTCAGCGCTCTTTGCAGCTCCTAATCTTTCTGTAGCGCTACTGGGTCAGCGCATAGAAACAGAGACGGTGTTCTTCGTTGCGCTCATGGCACTGCTTACGACCTTTATTCCGCTTATGGTGAGAAGCAAGCAGAGAATACTCAGTTTCTACGTGGGTCTTCTCGTCGCGTTTGTCATTCTGGTCATCTACCAGGGTCTTCGTCTTCTGGCGGGTGCAGATTTTCTTTCCTTCGACATCTTCACGACGTCGACATCCAATCTCCTGGGTAAGTGGAATGATCTTGGTATCTTCTTCGGTCTTACGGCAATTCTCTCCCTCATTACGCTTGAGGGACTCAGGCTCAAACCGATTTCCCAGTCCGTACTCTACGGCGTCCTCTTGCTCTCGCTTTTTGTTGTAGCCGTCGTGAACTTTCAGCCAATCTGGATTGCCCTCGGCGTCTTTGCCCTCGGTTTTTTCATCTATAGCTTTTTCCGTGACAGACTGCACTCTACCGCAGGGGAAGCAGCTGGCGGCGGAATGGCGAAGCAGACCAAGATCTCTGTGCTTGCCGTAATCGTTCTGGCCGTCTCGGCTGTGTTTGCCATTTGGAGCGGCACGCTTGGCAATGTGCTCGCAAACTATTTTGAGATATCTCACCTTGAAGCACGGCCTTCGTGGGCAAGTACGGCGGATGTGCTCAAAGGTACGTATGCGCAGAATGCATTTCTCGGCTCCGGCCCCAACACCTTCGTCAATCAGTGGGTGACGTTTAAACCAGAACCGATCAACAGTACGCTCTTCTGGAACGTTGATTTCTCTTCAGGTATTGGTGCTATTCCCACAGCCTTTGTGAATACCGGAATCCTCGGTGCGCTTGCCTGGGTGCTCTTTCTGGGTGCGCTCCTTGCACTGGGTGTTCGTGCGCTTCTCCTGCGTCCTACCGGCGAGGGATTTGCCTATTACCTGACGCTCTCTACCTTCATAGCGAGTGTGTACCTGTGGGTCTTCATGGTCTTCTATGTGCCGAATGTGGTCATTGTCGTGCTCGCTTTTCTCTTTACCGGCTTGTTCCTGGCATCACTCCGCCATCAGGGCATGCTCAAAGAGAAGCGGTTTGCCTTTGCTGAAAATCCAAAGCTCGGCTTTGTTGCGGTTCTGGCGCTCACTGTGTTTCTCATCCTGAGCCTTGTCGGTCTGTATCTTGTGGGGCAGCGCTACGTCGCTGCGGCACAGTTCCAAAACGCTATCGTCACGCTCAACATGAATGGCGATATAGCCGCTGCCAAAGCGAGCGCCGACAAAGCGCTTGCCACGCTCGAGGTTGATACGGTGCACCAATTTGCCGCTGAGCTTCAGATCATGAAGCTCAATGAAGTAGTGAATTCCTCTGAAGGTTCCGTGGATGAACGCCGGCAGAAGTTCCAGGACGAACTTGCCCTTGCGATCCAGCATAGCCAGCGCGCCACAGAGCTCCGCCCTGAGAATTACCAGGACTGGCTCACGCTTGGACGTGTCTATGCCTCCGTGGTGCCTCTGCAAATTCAGGGCGCTTATGAGAACGCAAAGACGGCTTATGAGAAGGCACTCGCGCTCGCACCGCACCATCCGCAGGTCTACCTTTCGCTCGCTGAACTGGAGGCGGTAAAGCCGGACACTGCGGCCGCAAAGGGGTACCTCAACCAGGCACTTGCTAAGAAGAATAATTACACTGCCGCAGTCTTTCTGCTGGCTCAGATCCAGATTGCGGAGGGGGATCTCGAGAACGCTCTCCGTTCAGTTGAGTCTGCAACGATTCTCGCACCTCAGAATCCGGTCGTCTTCTTCCAGCTCGGCCTTCTGCGCTACAACAAGCAGGACTTCGCCGGATCTGCCGCTGCGCTTGAAGCTGCGGTACGGCTCAATGACGTCTACGCTAATGCGCGCTACTTCCTCGGCCTTTCCTACGTGAAGCTCGGCAGGACACAAGACGCTATAGCGCAATTTGCGCGCATCGAAGAGCTTAATCCTGATAACCAGGAAGTGAAGACCATTCTCGCTAATCTCCGCGCCGGCAAAGAGCCTTTTGCGGACGCAAATGTAGAAGCTCCCGAAAAGCGGTCCGAACCTCCGATTGACGGAGAATAAGCGCCGCATGTTTGATGGTTCGGCGATTCTTTGAAGTCCTTCATAAAGAGATACGCGGCCTTCACGAAGCCGCGTATCTTTTAGGTTTTTTCGCCTTACTTTCGCAAGTGCTCGCGCTCCTGCGGGATCGGCTGCTTGCGGGGGCTTTTGGGGCGGGGCAGACGCTCGATATCTACTACGCGGCTTTCCGTATCCCGGATCTTATCTTTGTGGGGGTTGCGTCGGTGGTATCGATCTATGTGCTCATACCGTTCCTTTCAGAGCGGGTAGGGAACCCTGAGGCGGAGCGGCGTTTTGTTGATACCATCTTCTCGGCGTTCTTCGTTGTGATAAGTTTCGTGAGCCTTCTTGCCTTCGCACTCGCGCCGGTACTTATCGCATGGTTTTTCCCCGGGTTTGTACTGCAGGGCATTGTTGACGAAGCGGTGCTCTTAACGCGCATACTTCTTCTGCAGCCTATTCTTCTGGGCATATCCAACCTTCTGGGAAGTATCACGCAGACGCGACAGCGCTTTCTGATCTATGCGGTAAGCCCCTTGCTCTATAACATCGGCATTATCTTCGGCATCCTAGCTCTCTATCCGCCCTTGGGACTCATGGGTTTGGGCCTCGGGGTGCTTCTGGGTGCGCTCCTGCATCTGATGGTTCAGCTTCCGTTTATCATTGAGGAGCGGCTGGCTCCTCGCCCGCGATTCTCCATTGATTGGGGAATGGTCATGAGCGTTGTGAGGCTTTCCTTGCCGCGGACACTTGCGCTCTCAGCGCACCAGGTAGCGCTTCTCTTCGTGGTGGGTTTAGCCTCGGTGCTTGCGACGGGCGCTATTGCTGTCTTTCAGTTTGCGTACAATCTTCAGGCCGTGCCGCTTGCTATTGTGGGCGTGAGCTACTCTGTCGCGGCGTTCCCAACGCTTGCCCGTTTGTTTACCGCGGGTGATCGCACTGCATTCCTTGAGCACGTCGTAACGGCGGCACGACACATTCTGTTCTGGTCGCTTCCGATCATGGCGCTGTTTATTGTGCTGCGGGCCCAGATCGTGCGCGTGATTCTGGGCGTAGGGGCTTTTGGGTGGGAGGAGACGCGTTTGACTGCGGCAGCGCTTGCACTCTTTGCCATCTCGCTTGCGGCGCAGAATCTCAGTCTTCTGTTTGTGCGGGGGTACTATGCGTCCGGCAATACCCGAAAGCCGCTCATCGTGAACCTCATCACAGCCGCGCTCGTTGTCGTATTCTCCTTTGCGCTCGTTGTTCTCTTTCAGTCAGCGCCCGCGTTTAGGGAATCGATGGAAGCTCTGCTTCGCGTGAGCGGTATCCCGGGGACTGAAGTCCTGATGCTGCCTCTGGGGTACTCTCTGGCGCTCATCGTGAATGCTGTTCTGCTCTGGATCCTCTTCCAAAGGGATTTCAGACGTTTCTTTATGGAGGTTGCTCCCACGCTCTTCCAGAGCGCCGCCGCTGCACTTCTTATGGGAGTGGTAAGCTATCTCGGCCTTGATCTTCTGGATGACGTCTTTAATCTCAACACCTTTTGGGGTATATTGCTCCAGGGCTTACTCTCCGGACTGGCCGGAATCCTCTCCGGCATAGCATTTCTCACTATTGTCGGAAATGCTGAGCTTACAGAGGCGGCTCGCGCCCTGCGCCGCAAATTCTGGAAAACACCGGCTCTTGCTCCAGAGACGGAGAAACTCGATTGAATCGAGTTTCTCCGTCTCCTCAGTGGAGCTGGGCAAAATTAACAGCTGGAATAATTTTTCTGTTTCCCCAGCTCTAACAGAGCTTTCTACTTCCCAATGGACCTGTCGCGAATACGAAATTTCTCTATCATTGCCCATATTGACCACGGTAAGTCCACGTTGGCTGACCGGATGCTTGAACGTACTCGTACGGTAGAGGAGCGTAAAATGCGTGACCAGGTGCTCGATTCGATGGAGCTTGAGCGTGAGCGCGGGATAACGATCAAGATGAAACCGGTGCGAATGGAGTACACCAACGATGGCGTCTCTTATATTCTCAATCTCATTGATACGCCAGGACACATTGATTTTGCGTACGAGGTATCCCGCGCGCTCAAGGCTGTTGAAGGATCGATTCTCCTCGTGGATGCAACGCAGGGCGTACAGGCGCAGACCTTCTCGACGCTTTCCATGGCGCGCGAGCAGGGGCTCACCATCATTCCCGTAATCTCAAAGATAGATTCGCCGCTTGCGCGCGTAGATGAGGTGCGGCTTGAGCTCGCGTCACTTCTTTCTTGCGATCCTGACACGATTCTTGCGTGTTCAGGGAAGACGGGCGAAGGAGTGAACGAACTGCTCGCTGCCATCGTGGAGCGTGTTCCTCCGCCTAAGGCCGAATTTGAAGGAGATCAGAATTTCCGCGGTCTCGTATTTGATTTTGAGTACTCCAATCATCGCGGCATCATCGTCTATATCCGCGTTTTCGATGGAAAGGTGGGGAAGGGCGCCCCGCTTGTGTTTGCGGGCGCCGGTGAGAAATTTTCAGCGCTCGAGACGGGCATTTTTCGGCCTTCGGAAGAAGCGCGTGAGCATCTTTCAGCAGGAGAGATCGGTTATGTGGTCACCGGTATCAAAAAACCGGGCATTGCCTCTGTGGGAGATACACTTCGCTTTGAGCGATCTGCAGTTCCGGCGCTTCAGGGTTATGGAAAACCCTCGCCAGTGGTGTGGGCATCCATTTATCCGGAAAGTCAGGATGACTTTCCGCTTCTCGCGCAGGCACTGGATCGTCTGAGGCTCTCGGACTCATCGTTTTCCCACGAGGAAGAGTCCTCCGGCGTGCTCGGCCGCGGCTTTCGCTGCGGATTTCTGGGGATGCTCCACCTGGAGATCATTACCGAGCGTCTGCGCAGAGAGTTCAATCTTTCGCTTGTAGTGACCACGCCCTCCATAACCTACGAGGTGACGGAGCGGGGTGGCAAGACGAGTATGGTGTACTCCCCGTCGCGCTTTCCCGACTACGGCCAGATTGAACGCATCCGGGAACCATGGATTGAGCTTAAGATCATAATGCCGTCTACGTATTTAAGCCCCGTGATGCAGCTGTTATACGAGCACGAAGGTGCCATTCTCAGCTCGGAAAATTTTGGCGACCTGTCTGCGCAGGCAGGTGGCCGTCTAACGCTCACGATTGATATGCCGCTGCGCGAGCTCATGCGCAACTTCTTCGATAAGCTCAAGAATGCCTCTTCCGGCTTTGCGTCGTTCTCCTATGAACTCAAAGATATGCGGGAAGCTGACGTGGCCCGTCTGGATGTGCTCATCGCGGATGAAGTCGTGCCAGCATTCTCCCGCGTTGTGGCTCGCCGCCGCATAGAAATTGAAGCGGAGGCGACCGTTGAGCGCCTGCACAGCATCCTGCCGCGTCAGATGTTTGTTACGAAAATCCAAGGGCAAGCGCTCGGCCGCATCATCTCATCGCGTACGATCTCCGCATTTAGAAAAGATGTCACTCAGCACATGTATGGAGGCGACATCACGCGAAAGATGAAACTTCGTGAGAAGCAAAAGAAAGGTAAAAAGAAGATGCTTGAGCGCGGCAAGGGGAAAGTAAACATCCCGCAGGACGTATTTCTCAAGATGATGAGGAATGACTAACGCCACGAGTTCGTTAGGTTTCGCTCTGTTTTAGAGTTCTTCCCTAGTAGGCCGGAGCTGAAGGAATGAGTCCTGGCGCGAAAAAGAGGAGCATGCTTATAACGATAAGGACGGAGAGGACCATCCAAATAATTTTGACTGTCTTGCGGGTTTTCTTCTCGAAAAGCATAAATAGTCACACCTTTAGGATTTGGCTATAATAGCGAAACCGCGGACGCCTGTCCATGCGGTCTGCCTGATCCATGTTTGGCTTTCATGAACGCCGCAAGCTTAAGCGGCTCCTGTTCTCCCAGCTCACATTTGCCGTGTTGCTTTTCCTGGTGCTTATGCTCGGCTGGAGCGTATGGGGAGTAGCGCAAAAGGAGCGGGAGACGAGAGAAAAGCAGAAAGAGGTTGCCCTCGAGCGAGATGCGCTCCTTGCCCGATCTGCAGAACTTAACAAAGAGATCGAACAGTTGAGAACGCGACAGGGCATCGAGGCAGAGCTGCGTGAGCGTTTTGAGGTGGGGACTCCAGGAGAGAAACTCGTGGTCATTGTGGACCCTGAGATTCCTCCAGGGGAAGAGGTCCTCCCTGCGCCTTCAGGTTTCTGGGGCTGGATCAAGAGCTGGTTTGATTGAGACACGGATGTAGTTTAACGGTAGATGATGAAATCTTCTCCCAGAAGATTTCATTTCCCAAGCACATTGCGGGATTAGTTTAGTGATACAGAAGATGCAATGCTTTCCCAAAGCATTGCATTCCCTCGCCCCGTTAGAGAAAATGAGGGCGGTAATATGCGGATATAGTTTAGTGGTAAAACTGGTGCTTCCCAAGCATCGGACGGGAGTTCGATTCTCCCTATCCGCACCATTTATCTAACGGGTACGTTGAGGCGCGAGTTCGATTCTCGCATCCCGTACAGATATTGACTCTATTTAATATATGTGATACAGATTGCTCCAGTAGTTTGTCCCTTACACAACGCACAAAGGAGGGTTAGAGATGTCTACGTGGTTGTGGGTGCTCCCCGCATTTTTTCTTGGACTGTCGTTGCTTCTGAGGACGAAGTGGTTCCAGTTGTTCCTGTTTCGTCTTCGGTACGGGAAGAATAAAGCCGCTATCGCTGGCTTTTTCAGTGACTTGAGATCGTGGCGTGATCGGTACGATTCGCCCGCCGGTAAACTCGAGCGAGCTCGTGAAGCTGTGCAGATCTTGCGAGCTGGTCACTGGGTCAATCGTGGTGGAAGTATCGTGTATCTTCGCCATGATCATATCGAGGATTACCTCGGAACTATCACTGAGGCTCTCGAGACCGGCTCCTCGTATCGGCGCATGAGAACTACCAAGGAGGAGGTGATCGGTTTCAGGAGCGGCGAAGCTCACAAGGCTTCTGCACGACTTCAGCTCGAGTTGCTTCGTCGGTTCGAACGACATTGGTACAGCATTTGGGGCGATAACGTCGTCAGGCTTGCTGAAACCGGCGGTTTTGCCCTTGAGGAGATTGGTACAAGTCGCGCTGAGCTCGAAGCTCTTGACCGTGAGCGGTCTCGGCAGACCTGTCAGTGGTTTGTTGATCACTTCCGATCATTGGTGCTTGAGTCCGCCTCGCATGTGGATGATGCCGATGAAATGGAGGGCCGTCTGAAACAATGGACAGATCCTGCAGGTGATTACTGCTTCACGTACGAAGATCTGGGAACAACGGAAAAGGAGTGTAGCGATCTCATGTATCGCGCACGCCTGCACAAAATTCAGCAGTCCATTGTATGGATCCGAGAACGGGCTATGGAGGGCACGCTTTCCCAGTTCTGGATAGGCAACCTCAAGAAGCAGGTTCAGGAGATCGGCCTGACACTCAAAGACTTTGATCTTACCGAACCTGAGCTTGACGGCTTAATGCGAGCAAGCTCCAAGCAGTCCGCACTCATGGCACTCGAATCCCTACGGACGCCGGATGAGAAGTGGTTTGGCGCCATCGAGATCAAGCCGGGAGTGACATGGTTTCTGGAGCTGAGTCATCTTGAAGAGAGTTTGGGCTTGCCGGGTGATCCTGAAAAAGTGGTGGACCGTATCAGGTGTAATATTGAGGAAGCCGGGTGTGTGCTTGCTGACATTGGTACGAGTGAAGAGGAGCTCAGCGAGCTGGTTCGTAAAGGTTGCCTCTTTGCGGCCAGTTTCCTGCTCGAGCGCCTGCGCTACCGTGCGAGCACTCCTCGTGAGAGCAGACTTCAGGCGACGGCAGCTATGTTGCCCGAGGGCGCGCGATTGCCGCTCATGACGAGTCAAGAAGTAGCCGAGCTCCAAAAACCTGTTGATCCGCCGCCCTTCGCCAAGTATGTGTCGATCATTCGGTGCTATCTGGAGAAGGCGGGAGGGACGCTCGGCGACATTGGTTCTTCCGAAGAAGAAATTGTGCAGTTGGAGTCAGCCATTTACGTTGGCTGATGTCTCCTTAACCTAAGGCGTGCAGCAATGCACGCCTTATTTTTTTTGTTCATCATTGTATTGCTTTTCGTTCGTACTGGAGATTTGATATACTTACACTCCCTTTAGTAGTAAAATACTCAAGTTATGAAGGAAGTTACCATTTACAGCACTCCGACGTGCCACTTCTGCCATATGACGAAGGATTTTCTTAGCGAAAACAACATTCCGTTTAAGGATTACAATGTGGCAACTGATCTTGAGAAGCGAAAGGAGATGGTTGATAGGAGCGGCCAGATGGGTGTGCCGGTGATTCTCATCGGAGACGAGGTTATGGTGGGCTTTAACAAAGAAAAGCTCGCAGAGGCTCTTGGGATCTAAGCCAAGCAAAAACGGCCAGCTGGCCGTTTTTGCTTGGTGCCCTCGGTAGGAATCGAAGCTTACAGCTTCAGTTCAGGTTGTATGATAATTTCTTCTTTTAGTCGAAATTATCGACAACCTTTTCGCTTCCTTAGCCCCAAGCAGAAAATACTGGCAAAGCGCCAGTTTCTCTGCTCATGTG
>Ga0196963_10002008_pt1 | contig 12734 bp, 12 predicted proteins | sample S1_5metaG_FD_148600 | JGI IMG/M metagenome (GOLD analysis project Ga0196963, IMG submission 148600) | Soil microbial communities from Anza Borrego desert, Southern California, United States - S1_5 | ecosystem: Environmental > Terrestrial > Soil > Desert | place: USA: California | collected... | reverse complement strand
GTGCGAGCATCGGGCTTGCACAGTCCTTCACAGTGAACCGGCTGCTCCCCGTAATCTTGGGTCAGTTGAGCACTTTGCTGATTGGACTTATCAGTGTAAAGCTGCTCTCGGCTTTGGTTCCACCGACGGTCAACGGCGCCTATAGCCTCTTTTTAAGCTTCGCTCAGATTGGCGTGTTGATAACCCACGCCGGGGTCATTAACCATTCAAGCCGTTTCTGGCACCGGGAGCGACATCGCCCGGAAGCTTACGCGGCGTTTTTGTGGCGGGAAAGTTGGCTCCGAGCGCCCCTGCTGCTTTGTGTGCTGGCGGGCGCCACGATTTGTTACAGCCTGAAGACGGCTGACCACGCATTCTTGCTCGGAGCGCCCATGATGGCAGCCGGAGCTTTCGCACTCGCAATCACGGAAATCGTCGCCCTTGGCGAAAACGCCCGCGAGCACCATTGGAACGTTCTGAAGCTTCGGCTGGGCGCCAGCATTTTAAGAACCTTTGCCCCACTTGCAGCGGTGCTGCTGTTTGCGCCCTCGTTTAGCGCTTTGATAGGGGCCTTCGGTGTGCAAAGTGTGGTTGCTGTTGTGGCGTGCGGTTTCTTTTGGCGACGCTCCTCACTCCCTGCAGACCAGCAGACTCACGATTGGAAGAAGGAGTTGAACGAATACGGGCGTCCATTCCTTTTCCTCGGAATAGGCAGCTGGCTGCTGAGTTATTCAGACCGTTGGGCTTTATCAATCTCCCATACAAACGCGACCGTGGGCCTGTTTGCATTAGCTTCAAACTTGGCGGCGGTGCCCGCGACCTTCGTTCTCTCACTGCTTATGCAGTGGAGATTTCCGCATATCTTCCGAGCGAGCGACTCAGCAAAGACAAAGTCTCATTGGGAGGGAATTGCGCGTTCTTGCGACCAAACAACGATACAGTTCTTGCTCTTGAGCGTCGCGGCCGTCGGAGCGCTTCACCTTATGGGGCCCCATCTCGTCGGCTGGCTTGTCGGTGAGCGTTATGAGCCTTCAATGGGTTTGTTGTTGGCTGCTGGCTTCAGCACGATTTCCGCCCAGGTTTGCCAGTTTCAGTATTTGCTCTTGCAGGGCCAACGCAAGAGCCGGGAAATGGTCTGGGTCATGGCCGCCCTTGCTTTTACAAAATCTATTGGAGCCTGCGTCGCTGCCTCATTTTCCTTGGAGGCGTTCAAATGGTGGCTAATTGCCTCCCCATTCGTCCTGCTCGCCGTCGGCCGGCAGTTAATCCGCAAGGCCGCGTTCAAAGGTTTGTGAGGGGACATGAAACTCCGCCGTATCTTCTGCCTGGTTCCTGACTGCCATAGCAGCTCTGGCCACTACAATACCCTCTGGAGAAATCACTTTGAACTGGGCGTTGCCGGGGTCGTGGAAAGGGTGGTCTTCCCAGTTGGTCTCCACTTCGACTGGGCACGGAGCGATTTTCCCCAACTTTCTGAGAACCTTGTTTCCCGAGCACGGGCCGAGCAGAGCGAGAAGTTGCGCGCGCAAATCTTTGCCGCGCACAGCGAGCACGGGCTGGATGCCGTTTTATCCTACTGCTACGGCCGCGATGTGGAGCAAGGCCTCGTGACCGAGTGCATTTCCCGAGGCATTCCCTGGATCAATTTTTTCTGTGATAGCACACATCAATTCGAGCATGTGGAGACGATCGCGAGGGTGGCTTCCCTGAACTGGTTTCCAGAGCATGCTGCGACGCGAACTTACCAGGCCCTTGGCCGGAAATTCGTATGTCTGCCATACGCGGTGAATCCTGATTTCATGCCGGATTGCACTACGGAAAGAGCGGAGCGGAGCGCCGCATTCATTGGTCTGCCTACCACAAACCGTGTGCAGCAGCTTGGCATTCTCCTTTGGCTTGGAATCCCACTCGAAATTCGCGGTCGCGGCTGGGATGCCAGGACCCAGTTTCATAACCCAGTCCCAAAGTGGCGTCGGCTTGCGCAGATTGCAAGGGCCGGAAATTTCGGCGAAAAACTGCTTCGCCGCGCCGTGTGGAAGCGGGTTGAGAGCGCCTTTCGAGGCCCTTTGCCTGACGCCGAATTGCAGTCTTACCTTCGCAAAACCCGGGTGTTGCTTGGGTTAAACCAAGGAAGAGACAGGTCGGGGGTTTACGAAAGCTACCTGAAGTTCAGGGATATCGAATTCCCAGGATACGGCTGTTGTTATGTTACCCAAGCCAACGCGGACACCACGCGGCTTTTTGCCCGGGACGAGGAAATCGTGCTCTATGACGGAATATGGGATGCTCATAAAAAGATAGACCTGTTGCTTAGGAACCCGGACCGCGCGAAGGAAATTGGCAAAAGAGCGCGCCAGCGCGTCCTAAGGGAGCACACTTGGCAGCGCCGCATCGCACAGTTGGCCGAAGCTTTATAACATGCAACCCATTAGCATCGTGATCCGAACATTTAATTGTGCGGCTGTGCTGCAGGCGACACTCCGTGAGCTTCGCCTGCGGCCTGCAGACCAACTGATTGTCGTGGATTCCGGCTCGTCGGACGACACGGTAAAAGTGGCACAGCAGCACGGAGCCGAACTCCTGCGCATTCCCGCGGCTGAATTCACTTACGGGCGCTCTTTAAACCTCGGTTTTGACGCCGCGCGTCACGAGTGGATCCTTGCCCTAAGCTCGCATTCAGTTCCTTCGACCCCTGAGTTCTTGTCAATCTACGACTCCGCCATCAGTGGATTTCCCGCTGATGTGGCGGCCGCAGTCGGTCCAATCGTCTTAACGAAGGACGCGCGCTTGCAAGGAGGGATCACCTTTTTGCGAAGAGCCGATTTCCGACACGGCTTTCCCTTCCCGTCGGGGAACCCGAACGCCATTTACAGACGGTCGCTTTGGCAGGAACACAAGTTTGATGAGGCTCTGCCCGGAGCCGAAGAGTGCGAGTGGTTCGTATGGGCCGTGAAGAAGGACTACCAGTTGGCTGCCGTTCACCGGGCCGCGGTCCGGTATGAGTCTCGCCGTTCGCTGCGCTCTTTCTACAAGAAAGGCCAAGTGGATTATCGTTGGCAAAGCCAGTATTTGGACGTCGGCGCTCCTTCTGCCTCCCGTCTTGGGTGGTATTTCTTGAAGCAGTGCGCCATGGCGGCCGCCGGACGCCTGCCTGCTCATCTGCCTCTCCGGAATGCCGCTCATGCTTTAGGGCAACTGGCAGAGCGCCGGAAGCTCGCTCGTTCCGGTCAGGTGCCGAAACCTGCAATCTTGCTCGATTAAGCGTGTAAGGGTTAGGCCCTATTTACTGGGCTCGCCAGTTTTGGCCAATTCATGGGGCATGGGATTGTTGAACCAGGTGGGCAAGGTAGCGGCATTGTTTTTGGCCCTGGCTGCTGCGGGGTGTGTTCAGACTCGTGTCACAGAGCCGGCGCGCACTGGCGTCGAGCAATTACTCCTCACCAGCGCCACCGATAAAGCGCTCGGAACGGCGGATTTCTCCGTCTTTTCAGGACGAAAGGTCTATGTGGAGGTCACCTATTTTGAGGCATATGAGGAACAGTATGCGCTCGGCGCCCTCCGGAATGCCCTCAGCCAATCCGGAGCTTTACTGGCGAAGGACGCGGACTCTGCCGACTTAATCCTCGAGCCACGCTCCGCTGCTCTTTCAACCGATAGTTCGAAAAGCCTCATCGGCTTGCCGGCCACGGGCCTCCCTCTGCCCCTGGCGGGGAGCGTGAACACACCTGAAGTCGCCCTGTTCAAATCAGAAAAGCAGTTCTCCATCGCTAAACTGGCTCTGTTCGCTTACGACAAAACCAGCCGCGCCCATTTTAATTCACAAGGGCCTTTAATCGGGAAAGCTCATCATCATTACTACACCTTCCTCGGGTACTTTAAATACACATCCACAACGCTGCCAGAGACCAAACAAAAGCCGTTCTGGAAGCGGGACAAGACCCGCAATCCAAAGTAAATCCCGCCAGTGTTTGTTGGCGTGGCTGGCGCCCTCATCTACACTTCGGCCATGCGGCTTGCAGATGCTCAGGTGATTGGCGCGGAACTCGCCCTCAAATGGGAAGATGGCTCCGAGAGCTTCATCCCTCTTGAGGCGCTGCGCAGACACTGCCCCTGCGCCGGTTGCAATGGCGAGGGCGACATCATGGGCAACGTCAGCAAGCCTGCTGCGCAAAAACTCACGCCCAGGTCGTTTGAGATCACACGAATTGGGATGGTTGGCGGCTACGGCCTGCAACCGCTCTGGGGAGATGGCCACAACACCGGCATTTACTCCTACCAATACCTTCAAAGCTTCAAGCCTAGTTAATCGCCCGAAAGTCCGTTCCCAATCACCGCCGAGTTTGGCATAGTCGTTTTGATGCCAACACTCTTACGCACCTATGGGTTCTGCGCGGCCCTTTGCGTCTGGTGGGCATCTCTCCCCTGCTCCATCGCGGCCACTTCTCAGGAACAACTGGAATTCTTCGAAGCGCGTGTGCGGCCCTTGTTGGTTGCCAAGTGCTATGAATGTCATTCGCCTGAGAAAAAGGTGAAAGGCGGCCTGCGCCTGGACACCCGCGAAGGATGGGCCAAAGGCGGCGATTCAGGGCCTGCGATCCACCCGGGCAAACCTGAAGAGAGCTTGATAATAAAGGCGGTGAGTTGGGAAGACCCGGATCTTCAGATGCCGCCGAAGAACCAACTTAGCCAAGGTGAGATCGCCACCTTGAAAGAATGGATCAGCAGCGGCGCGATCGATCCCCGGCAAGGCGTTGGAATAACAGCGACTCAGCCGACCATGGAGCAGGGCCGAAATTTCTGGGCTTACCAGCTTCCGAAACGGACACCCCCGCCCGCGACTCGTGGAGCCGCAACGCCCATCGATAAATACATCCTGCCCAAACTTCAGGAAAGAGGCCTCGCGTTCAGCGTTCCAGCCCGAAAGGAGAGCTTAGCCAGGCGTCTGCACTTTGACCTTCTTGGGATGCCGCCGACGCGTGAACAATTGCATGCTTTTCTGCAGGACACATCGCCCGACGCAACGGCAAGGTTGATCGATCGTTTGCTCGAATCACCCCACTTCGGGGAGCGTTGGGCGCGGCACTGGTTTGATGTCGTGCGCTTTGGCCAATCCGTCGGTTTGCGCGGGTTCGTCTATAAAGAAGCCTGGCGCTACCGCGATTACATGATCGAGAGCTTCAATGCTGACCGCCCAATTGATCAAATCATCCGAGAGCACATCGCCGGTGATTTGCTCGCAACGACTGACTTGAAGGAACAGCAACGCCGCCTCATCGCAACGACCTTCCTGGCGATGGGAAACAACAATCTGGAGGAGCAGGACAAGAAGCAGTTAGAGATGGATGTGGTCGATGACCAACTCGACACCATCGGCAAAGCTTTCCTTGGGCAGACGCTCGGTTGCGCGCGCTGCCACGATCATAAGTTCGATCCCATTCCAACCAGGGACTACTACGCCATGGCAGCGGCTTTCCGGAACAGCGTGGCCCTGGAGCATGCGAACTTATCCACTTGGATCGAGCGGCCTCTCCCGCTTCCTGCTGAAGAGGAAGCTATACATCGTGACCACGAAGCGAAGTGCGCCAACTTGGAAACTTCCGTGAAAGCCCTGAAAGAAAAGATTCGCGCGGTCAGCACAAAGAGCGGAGCGGCTTTGGCGGACACGAAGGAAGTTCTGCCAACCAGCGCGCTTCCTGGGGTGGTCGTGGACAGCGCCCAAGCGAAGCAAGTCGGTGCGTGGAAGCACTCCGTTCATTCCGGCCGCTACATTGGGGATGGGTATCTGCATGACGAGAATTCGGGTAAAGGTGAAAAGACGCTGAGCTTCGTGCCGGAACTGAAAACCTCCGGGATCTATGAAGTGCGATTTGCTTACAGTTATGCGGATAGCCGCGCCAGCAACGCATTGATCACGATTTCCCATGCACATGGCGAATCAACAGTCCGTCTCGATTTGCGGGAGCCACCCGTTATCGACGGCCGCTTCGTCTCTCTCGGAAAGTTTGAATTCGAAAACAACGGCTTTGCCAATGTGCTCGTCTCGAACGAAGGCACTCGCGGATTCGTCACTGCGGACGCAGTTCAATTTCTGCCCGTCACCTCAACAGCCATCACCAATGCCGTCGCCGCCAGCAACGATGCTTTAACTCAGGAATTGGTAGCGCTTACCCAACAGCTCACTGCCAGCGAAAAGGAACTGAAAGCCTTAAAAGACTCCGGCCCAAGAAGGCCAATGGCGATGTCAGTGAAAGAGTCTGGCAACGGCGCTGATTGCCCCGTGCATATTCGCGGCAGCGTTCACAACCTCGGTCATGCCGCGCCCCGAGGCGTGCTCACTGTGGCGTTGCACGGCGACCAGCCTGCGTTCGCAGCAAATGAAAGCGGGCGCAGAGAGATTGCTCATTGGATTGCTTCAACGAACAACCCGCTGACCGCCCGCGTTTACGTGAATCGCGTCTGGCTGTGGTTGATGGGGGAAGGGATTGTGCGAACCCCGGATAACTTCAACAGCTCCGGCGATGCCCCAACCCATCCAGAGTTGCTCGATTACCTCGCCATCCGGTTCATGGAACAAGGTTGGTCAACGAAGGCCCTCGTGCGGGAGATCGTTTCGTCGGCAACCTATCAGCAGAGCAGCGCCAGCAGCGAGAAGGGGTCGCGCCTCGATCCCGAGAATCGTCTTTGGTGGAGAGCCAACCTCCGGCGGTTGGATGCAGAATCTCTGCGGGACGCGATGCTGTCCACCAGCGGGAAGCTCGATCTCACAACCTGTGGTCCAAACCATCCCCCGAACCTGGCCGCTGATTACAATTTTCCTTTTAGCGACACCCGCCGCAGTGTCTATGCGCCGGCGTTTCGTAATGCGCAGCCTGCGGTTCTGGAGCATTTTGATGCGCCGAACAGCGGGGCTGTTGTCGGCAAACGCCATGCAAGTTCATCCCCGACACAAGCCCTGTTCCTCATGAATAATCCCTGGGTTCTCGAGCAGGTGGACGCCTTTGCAGCTCGCATCGCGACGTATCCGGGCAGCATGCGTCAAAAGCTAGACTATGCGTTTGAACTGGCGTTCAGCCGGAAACCAACTTCGGCCGAGTTGGCAGTGATGCAACCGGCTGTGGCGCTAACCTCCATTAATGATGCCGAGCCGTGGAAGGCCGTGGCGCATGCGTTAATTGCCTCCATTGACTTCAGACACCTCGAATGAGCATGAGCCTGTCACCTTTCCAATTCCCAATCTCACGACGCGCCGCCCTGAGCGCGATTGCCTGCGGGTTCGGACAGCTCGCTCTATCAGCGCTCGCCAGCGCGCCGGTCGTGGTGAGTCCCTCCTCAGCTCGCGTCCCTCATCTCGCGCCCAAAGTTAAACGCGTCATTTTCCTCTTCATGCAAGGTGGTCCGAGCCAGGTGGACACCTTTGATTACAAACCACGGATCAATCAGGACGACGGGAAGAAGATGCCGTTCGATGATCCCAGGACGGTCGCCAACACAGGCGCGCGCGGAACGGATCAACGTGTCATGGGCTCGCCTTGGAAATTCAAGCAACATGGAGCGTCCGGCCGCTGGGTCAGCGAACTCTTTCCTCACATGGCTCAGCATGTGGATGATCTCTGCTTTATCCATTCAATGCAGACCGAGGGCGTCGCGCATGGACCGGCGACGCTCTTCCTGCATTGCGGTTCAACGAACTTCGTCCGCCCTTCAATGGGCTCATGGATTTCGTATGGGCTCGGCTCCGCGAATGAAAACCTGCCTGCGTTCGTGACCCTCTGCCCTGCCCTTGGAAACGGAGGGCCTCGCAACTACGGCAACGCCTTCCTCCCAACGGCGCATCAAGGCCTGGCCATTGGCCGAGCTGAACAAAGCGTCAAAACCATCGGTATCCGCGACTTGGCCAAGGGCGGTCCAGCCGCTCATGAACGCCTCGACCTGCTGCAGCGGCTCAACGCGGAGCAAGTAAAAGCCCGCCCTGGCGCAGCCGAGTTGGAAGCGGTTATCAGCAACTACGAACTGGCCTGGCGCATGCAAATGAATGCTCCCAGCGTTCTGGATCTCACCCAGGAATCAGCGGCGACTCTGGCCATGTATGGCATTGGCGAGGAGCCTACGGATGATTACGGGCGGCAATGCTTGATGGCTCGAAGGCTTTGCGAAGCTGGCGTTCGGTTCGTGCAGGTGACCTACGGAGATAACACCGCCAACCCGCGCTGGGATCAGCACTCAAATTTGCCCAAGCACGCGGACCACGCGCGCGCGGTCGATAAGCCAATCGCCGGCCTGCTTGCCGACTTGAAACAACGTGGCCTGCTGGAAGACACGCTGATCTGGTGGGGATCAGAATTTGGCCGAACACCGTACGCGGAACGGAACGGGACGGGCCGTGATCATAACCCGCTTGGATTCACCGTTTGGCTGGCAGGAGCCGGGGTGAAGCATGGGCTTGCCTACGGCGAGACAGATGAATTCGGACAGCGCGCCGTCGTGAACAAGGTTCATATGCACGACCTGCATGCGACAATTCTGCACCTGCTCGGCTTGGACCATGAGAAGCTGACCTTCCGGCATGATGGCCGCGACTATCGTCTGACCGATGTTCACGGGCATGTTGTTACGGACATTCTTGCCTAAAAGCCGGTAGTGTCAGATTTCGCGGTTGCAGGGACGAACGGACACGGCATCATTTCGGTGATTGTTGATGATGGCGGATAATTTTAAGAAGGCAGTCTGCACGCACTACGGCTGCTCCGATGAGCAGTACGAGGAACGCCTTTTCTGGAAGGCTCTCTATTGGCACGCGAAGCTCCCTGCCCGGCTCTTTTGGGGCAAGCGGGACTCCTTCTTCAAAGAGGATCTCGAGCTTTTGCGCGAGCTGGCCCCCGTCACCGACAACGAAGTTTTCCGCGCGGAATTGAACCGTTATCACGGGCGCAATCGCCGCCGCCACGGGCCTTGGATCCGGCAGGCTTTTGGCATTCGGGTTTCCGGTCGAAAACTGCTGAAGATTAAGAACGACCTGGGACTCTTCGCATAGTCGGTTTGGCATTCACTTTCGGGAGCGGTGCTGCTAGCCTCCCCGCATGCACCACCTTCTTCGGCTCGTTGCGCTCTGCGCGTTGACCATTGCTGCTGCGGCGGCTGAACCTGCTTTCAAGCCTATCTTCGACGGCAAAACTTTTGCCGGATGGGAAGGAGACACCAACAAATCATTCCGCATCAAAGATGGCGTGATCATCGGCGGAACAATGAAGGAGAAGATTCCGCAGAACGAGTTTCTCTGCACCACTCGGAATTACACAAACTTCGTGCTGCGCCTTAAATTCAAGCTATTGGGCGAAGGCGCCAATGCGGGCGTTCAGTTCCGCACCAAACGTATTCCCAATCACCATGAAGTCAGCGGTTACCAGGCAGACATGGGGGATCCCGAATGGTGGGGTTGCCTCTACGATGAGTCCCGCCGCAACAAGGTGCTCGCGAAATCTGACATGAAGGAAGTCGCAAAGGTTCTGAAGCGCAACGATTGGAATGAGTATGTCATCCGCGCTGAAGGCAACCGCATCCGCCAATACATTAACGGGTTGCAGACTATCGACTACACCGAGGAAGATCCGAATATCGAGAAGTCGGGCGTGATCGCCGTTCAAATCCACTCCGGCCCTCCGAGTGAAGCCTGGTACAAGGATATTGAGATCCAGGAACTGCCTTGAGCTAGGGCTGGGTGGCTGCTGAAGGCGTTTCTGTTTTCGGCGGATGCTTCAATTGCTCGCTCCAACTAATCAGCGCCGCCCCTCCAACAATGAGCAGCACGCCGGCCCAGCGCAGGGGCGACACCTGTTCGTGCAAAAACATCCGCGCAGCCAATGTGGTGAGGAAGTAGCCTAGCGAGGTGAGCGGCCAAATAAAGCTCACATCACCCTTCGACATCAGAATCAGGAGGCCTGAGAAGAAAAGGGCTTCAAAGAAGACGCCAACAAGGACGTTCGGATTGGTCGCGCCTTTAACGACCAGCCGCATGACGCTGGCGACGTTGATTTGATCCGGTTGGCCGATTTGCTTTAGGCCCTTGCTCAGGAAGACCACTCCGATCGCTTCAAAGATCAAAGCGACCACCAGGATTATAATCAGGCGCACCATGCAGCGTTAGAGATCGGAGTAGCGGATCAGTTGTATGCGCCGGGAAGCAACGATTTCCCGCACAGCGCTGCTGACCAGCCCATCGAATTCGTGCTTAAATTCATCAAGTGACGGATGGGAGTAAAGCTCGTAGTTCCCTGGACCGATGTCGCGAAGTAAGGAGTTGATAAACGGCGCATCCACTTTTGCATTCTGGAGGAGGCCGTAAACTTTATCTGTGTAACGGATTTGTTGCTGGTCCAGGAAGTGTTTTGCGCGCCGGCTGAGAAGATCAAAGATTAACGCGTGGCTGACGCGGTAGGCCAGATTTCCCTTTGCCAGCCGGAGGTTTGGCCGCAGAGGGTCACGCGTGAGGCGCATTGCCTTCACATTGTATTCTTTCAACAACGGCCTGAGAGCATCCCAAACCGCTGGATGCAAGTGAAAGTGAAGATGGCCATTGACGTGATCGAGGTTCAGACCGGTTTTGCGGAACAGCTCGAATTGCGCTCGCAACTCTTGGGCAATCTGCCGCCGAGCTTCACTGGAGGCCCAGTATTTGAACCCCGCTTGAACAGGGTCTTCGCTGAAGTTTCCTTGCGCGTCTGCCAAACCCGAAACTTCTGCCGCCGGCAACGCCGAGCGCCCACAAGCCAGCGTTATGTGCAACCCGACCCCAAGCCTTGGATTTTCTCGCGCCAATGAGACCGCTTCCGCGCAAGCTTCTCCGGTGACCATCAAGCTGGCAGTAGTGAGAATCCCGTCGCGATGCGCTGTGATGACTGCCTGGTTAATCGAGGAGGAGCGCCCGAAGTCATCCGCGTTAACGATCAGGCGAATCGGGTGGCTAGTTGCACCCATAATTCGGGACCATCGCGCCGCGCCACATCCGCAACCACGTCCGGCCGATTAGAAACAGCTTTTGAGGCTTGGTTAGGCGAGTTTTCTGATCGTCGAAGACGTTGAACCGTTTCGATTCCAATTTGCGCAGCAAACCCCAGTAAACAGATCCCATCAGCTCAGCGCTCGCCATCGCTTTACGATCTTCGGCCGGGAGCAAGCGTGTTGCAGCCTGGTAGTGCTCTCTTGCCCGCGCGGCCACACTGGTGGCGAGCTGCACGTAGCGCTCCGAATATTTGCCCGCCAGAATTTCGTCTTGCGTCACCCCATGCGCCCTTAGCTCTTCGCGAGGTAGATAAACGCGGCCCCGCTCCGCGTCATTCGCAACGTCGCGCAAAATGTTCGTCAGCTGCAGGGCTTTGCCCAGGTGGATCGCGTACTCTTTGCAGGCCGGATTTTTGTACCCAAAGATTTCGATGCTGAGCAGGCCGACCACGGACGCCACGTGATAGCAGTAGCGCTCTAGTTCCTGCCACGTCTCGTAATGTTTGATGTCCAGGTCCATCTCCACGCCCTGGATCAGCTCGTCGAACAGCTGGAATGGAAGCTTGTATTGTTTAATAACTGGGACCAGTTCCTTGTTGACTGCAAACGTCGGGGAGCCGCCAGAGTAAACGGTTTGCAGATCTGCCCGCCAATGCTGCAAGGCCTGCGCGCGATCGGAAACGCTGCGCGTTTCGTCGTCAGCCACGTCATCGATCTCGCGGCAAAAGGCGTAAAGGACGCACATGGCGTCACGCTTCGGTTTCGGCAGCAGAATGAAGGCGAGCGCGAGATTGCTCGCGCTTTTGCGTGTAATCTCCGCGCTTGCTGCCGTGGTCTCCTGCATGTGGAGAACGCTTACAGGCCCTTGGGAATGGCTCCTTCAGGACGCTGAGGGGGCAAGCCGCCCGTTTCGGAGAGCGTTGGGTTCCGTTGGCGATGGTCGCGGCGGCGGCGGCGATTGCGTTTCTTAACGCGCAAGATTGTCTCGCCATCTTTCTCGATGATTTCCTGGCGGACACGCCCTTTGACACTCGGAGATTTCGGTTTTAGCGCAAATTTAATTCCGATTGCGATCAGAGCGCCCAGGACAAGCCCGGCGAGCAGGATAAGAAAAAGATCCGAGAAGAGCCAACCAGGGAGGCCGCCACCGCGGTTGACCGGGGTGACCGCAGGATCAAGCCCAGCGGCTAGCAAGGGTTTCAGCTGAAGTATGTTCATCTCAGTTCTTGGCGACTGTTGTGGTCGCTTCCTCTTCGTCAGTGGTCGTGATGTTCAGCCGTTGCATCCTGTACCGCAAAGCGTGCCTGCTGATCTTTAACTGATCAGCCGTCTTCGTGAGACTATAATGATTCTGCTCCAGCATCGCGGTTATCAGCTCGCGCTCAAAATTCGCCATCGACTCATCCAGCGAAAGCGAGCCATTGCCCAAGGGAGTCTCTGTTCTTCTTAGCCCCTTTTCAATGCGGAAATCAGGGAGGTTTGCGGCCTGAATTTGGTCCGTGCGCTCCAGGATCACAGCCCGCTCAATCGCATTCCTAAGCTCGCGGACGTTCCCGGGCCAGTGATGGCTCATCAGCTTCTGCTGCGCCTCAGGGGAAAGACCCTTTATTTGGCGGCCCATGGAGTGGGTGAAGTGCTTCAGAAAGTGTTCGGCCAAGAGGAGAATATCCCTGCCCCTCTCCCGCAACCCCGGCGGCCTAAATTGAACAACATTAAGACGATGGAACAAATCCTCGCGAAAATGGTTCTCCTGGATGGCA
>Ga0196963_10002007_pt1 | contig 12737 bp, 13 predicted proteins | sample S1_5metaG_FD_148600 | JGI IMG/M metagenome (GOLD analysis project Ga0196963, IMG submission 148600) | Soil microbial communities from Anza Borrego desert, Southern California, United States - S1_5 | ecosystem: Environmental > Terrestrial > Soil > Desert | place: USA: California | collected... | reverse complement strand
CCGAGGCGCGTCGATGCTGCCTGTTGCAGTGTCGATGTCGTAAATGGCGGTTTCGGAGAGCGTGATTGTTCGGATTCCTCAACTTTTAGCACCTCCCAGGCCCCGCTCTTTGCTTTGGCGACGATATCCTCCGCTTCCTTTTCGCTTTTTGGCTCTTCAACGCAGGTGAGAGGGAAGCTCCCTCCCTTTTTCGTCTCCATATCAGCACTAATGACCCAGAATTTTTCGGGGATGAATGCGCGTATCTCACGCTCCCGTTCCATAAGAATGCGGAGCGCCGGTGACTGCACGCGGCCTGCGGAAAGCCCGTAGCGGACCTTCTTCCATATGAGACCTGAAAGGTCGTATCCGAAAAGTCGATCCAGGACGCGTCGCGCCTCCTGCGCCCTGACGAGCTCTTCGTCGATCGGGCGCGGATGCGCGAGTGCTTCTTGCACAGCCGTTTCGGTTATCTCATGAAACACGATCCGCTTCGGCGATTTCAGGCCTATCGCCTCGGCCAGGTGCCACGCAATAGCTTCACCCTCTCTATCAGGGTCAGTCGCGAGTATTACCTCGTCGGCCTTCTTTGCCTCACTTTCGAGTTCATCGATTATCTTCTGTTTCTCTTTTACGACTTGATAGCGCGGTATGAAACCGCCATCGACATCGACGGCGTCTTTGTTGCTCTTCGGGAGGTCACGTATGTGCCCAACGGAGGCGCGCACCGTGAAGTCCTTGCCGAGATACTTCTCGATGGTTTTCGCTTTCGCGGGAGATTCGACAATAACCAATTTCATATATCCGAACGCGTGAGCGTTCGAGGCGTAGTCATATCTCGAAAGCCTAGCACACGTCAAGCGAAAACATTCATTAACGTTCGCTAACGAATGCGAACGATTCCCATTTCTTCCACTATTAGTCCTTTGATCTCCATCGCTGAGAGAAGGACATTCGCTTCAGTTATCGGGACTGCAAGCGCGTCGATGAGTTCTTCGCGCGAAAGCGGGAAGCGAATAAGATCGATGACCCTGCGTTCTTCGTCAGAGAGGTCCTCCCGGAGCGCTGTCAGGTTCTCACCGCTCCGCTTCTCAAGCCCGAGCGCAACGAGGATGTCATCGGGGCTCGTTACAGCGGTGGCGCCGAGCCGGAGGAACTGGTGTGTACCCTTTGATTCTTCGCTGAAGATCGACCCCGGCACAACGAGAAGCTCGCGATTGTACTCGACAGTGAGCCGCGCCGTGATCAGCGAGCCCGAAAGTTCCTTTGCCTCAATGATAAGTGTCGCGCGGCATAGTCCGGCCATAACGCGGTTGCGCTTGGGGAAGGTCCAATCCGCTGCTCTGGTAGTCGGCTCGAATTCTGAAAGCAGTGCTCCTCCGGCGGCGATGATGCGCTTTGCGAGGTTCACGTGAGCGCGCGGGTAGACAACGCTCCACTCGAGTCCAGAGCCCGGGACGGCAACGGTCGGGAGGCCGACATCGAGCGCAGCACTGTGCGCGGCGGCATCCGCGCCGTAGGCCAGGCCGGAAACGATGACGATGGGGTAGCCGCGGAGTCCTTCAATGAGATGCTTGCAGACCGCGTGCCCATAGGAGGTGAGCGCGCGTGACCCGACGACCGCGAGCCACTCATGTTCGATAGGAGGCAACGCGCCGCGAAGGTAGAGTTTTTTTGGCGGATCGGGGATTTCCGCGAGGCGGGGAGGGAAATCCTTCGGCGCTATTTGTTGTAAATCGTCAAGCACAGTACTATATATTGTACACACGGCCGCGGGGCTTTTTATGCTCGATATCAAATTCATACGGGAGAACAAGCACATCGTCGCTGCTGGCGCCAAGAAGAAGCACATAGCCGTCGATATCGACAAACTCCTCGCGCTCGACGACAAGCGCAGAGAATTACAGGCTGCAGTCGATGATAAGAGAGCGGAGCAGAACGCCGCCTCCGACACCATCGCCTCGACAAAGGACCCTGGTGAGAAGCAAGAGATCATCGCGCGGATGCAGGAACTCAAGGAGACGCTCAAGATGGCAGAAGAGTCACTCGCCGAGGTTATGAAAGAATGGCGCGCCCTTATGGTCGCCGTGCCCAATGTTCCGGACATCTCGGTGCCGGACGGTGAGTCGGACGCGGACAACAAAGAAGTGCGGACATGGGGTGAGAAACCGCACTTTGATTTTGAGCCGAAGAGCCACAGCGAACTCCTGCTTGCGAACGAGATGGCTGACTACGAGCGCGGCGCGAAAGTCGCAGGATTCAGGGGATATTTTTTGAAGAACGACGGCGCCCGACTAGTGTGGTCGCTCGAACGCTTCGTGCAGGACAAGTTCGCCGCTAAAGGCTTCACGCCGATGATCGTGCCGTCGCTCGTGCGACGCGAGTCGTTCGTGGGTACAGGGTACTTGCCGCAGAGCGAGGAGGACCTGTACAAAACCCAGGACGGGGATTACCTCGCGGGCACGGCCGAGGTAGCCACGATGGGCTATTATATGGATGAAATTCTTGAGAAGAAGGACCTGCCGCTCAAATTCCTTTCGTTCTCACCGTGCTATCGGCGAGAGGCAGGAAGCCATGGGAAAGATACGAAGGGGATCTTCCGCATCCACGAATTTCAAAAGTACGAACAAGTGGTCCTGTGCGAAGCCAATCACGAGGAGTCCGTCCGATGGCATGAAGAGCTCACTGCGAACGCTGAAGAGTTGTTACAGGCGCTTGGACTACCGTATCGCGTCGTTATCAATTGCGGCGGTGATCTTGGACTCGGGCAGGTGAAGAAGTACGACATAGAGGCGTGGATGCCGAGCGAGCAGAAATACCGCGAGACCCATTCCTCGTCGTATTTCCACGACTTCCAGACCCGCCGCCTCAATATTAGATATCGCGATGAGGGCGGCGAGATGCGCTACGTCCACTCGCTCAACAATACTGCGCTCGCCACGCCGCGCATTGTCTGCCAAATAGTCGAGAATAATCAGCTCGCCGACGGTTCTATCTCCATTCCCGAGGCTCTTCGATCGTACATGGGCAAGGACACGATCAGCGGGCGCTAAGATGTCTAAAAGAGTCGTCGACTTACGCGGAAAGAGAGGGGGCCATCCGATGCAGCTCTTCTCCGCTGCTGAAAAAAGAAGGCCCCTGCGCACACGCCGGCGGCGCAGGCGGATGCTACTCGTACTCGCGCTCCTTGCTCTTCTCCTGGGAATTCTCTACGGCCTCTCGTGGCTTTCGTATCACCCTCGCCTTGTCATCACAGAGATCGTCGTGACGGGCACGGATCGTACGACGCCGCAGGCAGTGGAGCAGTTCGTCCGCGAGTACCTTGCTCAGCAGCCGAACGCCGCGATCGCCCGCTCCAGTATTTTCTTTTACCCGCGACGCGAAATCGAGGAGGAGATACCGAAGCGCTTTTTGCACGTAAAAACGGCAATCGTTACCCGACCCTCGATCTTTTCTCAGAAGGTGAGCATAGCTGTTGCCGAGCGCGAGCCCTTCGCCCGCTGGTGCGGCGAAGAGTGCTACGTATTGGATGCCGACGGTTATATCTTTGCGCTCGCGAGTTCGACGCCCAAGTACGGTATGACCTACATCTTTTCAGGCGATGTCGCCGGAGACCCCCTGGGGCAGACGTACCTTGCAGGTCGGCTTACCGGAGTTCTCACCGTGCTCGAACGCCTTGGACAGCGAGGCTACGCGGCGGAAAAGGTGATCGCGGAAAATGCGCAGGATTTCTCCGTGCTGGTCTCCCGTGGCTTTTACATCCGAGCAACCTATGGAGCGAACGTGGAGCAGCTCATACGGAATCTCGAACTCGCGCTCGCGTCGGAGGCGCTTGTGGGAAAGGAACAGACTCTTGAGTATGTAGATCTCAGGTTCGGGAATCGCGTCTATTACAAAATGAAGGGGGAAGCGGCGCAGGGAGTGGAATAAAAAAAAGAGACGGCCACATGGACCGTCTCTTCGAGAGCCGAGCGTAGGGTTTGGATCACGCCTGCTTGAGCAGTTTGTCCAGCTCAGGGCAGTGCACTTCGCCCTGACCGAACTCGCGTCCGTAGCGTTGTTTGTCGTCCGCACTCCCGTGTGTCGCGATGAAGGCGGCGAACTTTTCTTGCCGTTCTTTGTCGTGCTCACGCACGGTTTTGAACAGATCGTCCATAAACGACTTCCTCGTCTCCGCCGACATACATTTGTCGGCCTCGATGAGGTAAAGCTTAGCGTCGAAGATTGTCGGGTCCCGTGCGCTGAGGCACGGGGCAGGAATTCTCCGAACTTCACTCCTTGGCATTTCCAGTCGCTCCCTAGATGGAGGGTACAAGCCCACAAATCCCTCCAAAGCAGATTCAATTATATCGTGTTTTCGGGCGAAAGTCAAATTACACAACGATTTATGCTACAGTGCAATGCATGCAGAATTTCTGGAATACGCTACCGCGCCCTTTTTTCGCTCTCGCGCCGCTTGAGGACGTCACGGACGCCGCGTTCCGCCGCCTCATCGCATCCAAGGGTAAGCCCCACGTAATGTATACGGAGTTCACTTCCGCGGATGGGATCCTGCTCGCGAACGAAGACGGCAAAAAGAAACTGCTGCGAAAGTTCTTGCACTCGGACTCAGAGCATCCGATCGTTGCGCAGATATTCTCATCAATTCCCGATCATATCGAGCAGGTGGCCTCAATGGTTGCCGGGATGGGATTCGCGGGCGTTGACATCAATATGGGATGCCCGGACCGGAGCATTGAGAAAAGCGGCTGCGGTGCCGCGCTGATCAAGAACCCGGCGCTCGCGCGCGAGCTTGTACGCGCCGCAAAACGCGGCGCCCCGCATCTTCCCGTCTCACTGAAAACGCGTCTCGGGTACAACAAGGACGAGCTCGACACGTGGCTTCCCGAATTGCTTGCGGAGAAGCCTGCCGCCGTCGCGTTGCACGCTCGCACAAGGAAGGAGATGTCCGAGGTCCCTGCGCGATGGGAGCGCGTGGCGCGGGCAGTCGAGTTGCGCGACCACTACGCTCCCGAAACGGTCATCATCGGCAATGGGGATGTGCGCGACCTTGCCGACGCACGTACGAAAGCGGCAGCGACCGGATGTGACGGCGTCATGCTCGGCCGCGCAATTTTTGGGAATCCATGGCTATTTGCGGAACATACCGCATCGCGGGAGGAGCGCATCGCCGCGCTCGTGGAACACCTCGACCTCTTCCAGCAGCTCCTCGGCGACGTAACGAATTACGCAGTCATGAAAAAGCACTTTAAAGCGTATATTTCCGGTTGGGATGGAGCTAAAGAGCTACGGACAAAGCTCATGGACACAAACTCGGCGGACGAGGCGCGTATATTGTTGCGCTCGTAGGCTTACCGTATACTGCCGCGTAGGTCGGAATAATTCCGCACTGCAAGGAGAGAAGGGAATGCCCAATCTGCAGACACAGCCGCGAAGTGCGGCAGCGCTTCAGGACCCGTTGAGTCACGTGATCGACGACCCCAAGCTTCGCCGGATGAGCGACGAAGAACGCCAGCGTCTGCGTCGCTGCATGGAGTTCCTCCAAAAGAACCGAGGCGTGCTTGAACGGCAGTCGGCGCAAGCACTCGTCAAATCTCTCGGCGTGCCTATCAGGCAAATTCAGCGGGCTCAGGCGCTCCTCAAGCACGGTACTTCGATATTCAAGATGCTTGAGCAGGAGCAGCTTCCATACGAGGTCGCCGTTGCGATCGTCGAACACTATCCAGCTGTCCTGCACCTGCACCTGGCACAATGCTGGCTTGATGAGAAAGTGGATTTGTCCACGCTGCGGAAACCTGAAGTGTACCGCGACGACGGTAGGGCGCTGCCGGATCGTTTTAAGCGCTTCAAGATACCGTGGCCTGAAGGCGTCCAGGTCGATTAGGGGAGGAGTCAATGCCAGGCTCCAAAAAAACCCTTGAACTGATGCGCCGATTGGTGCGTCAAAAGAGGCACGACGTGCCGTCCGAGAAAGCTATCGAAGAAAAGGACGACGGGGGCGCTGAAGCAACGGACCTCGTTTCCGAGATCGAGCAGTTCGAAAGGCGATACCGAGGCGGACGTATTTCGCCCCGAAGATAACGGGGATCAAGCGGCGACCCTCCAGGGTCGCCGTTCTTTTCATGTATACTGCCACTATGAAGGAAGCCCGGCATGCTACGCTCTACCGCACCTATCGGCCGGGGAGCTTTGAAGAGGTGAGAGGTCAGCCGCAGGTGACGGACGTCCTCGAGAAGGCGGTGAAGAACAAAAAGGTTGCGCACGCGTACCTCTTTGCCGGAAGCAGAGGCACGGGTAAGACCTCTGTCGCACGCATCCTCGCGAAGGAGCTCAAGGTCTCGACGAAGGACCTTTACGAAATTGATGCCGCCTCTAATCGCGGTATCGACGACATCCGCATGCTGCGCGAGGGCGTATACGCCATGCCCTTTGAGTCGCCATACAAGTTCTACATAATTGACGAGGCGCACATGCTCACCCGCGATGCGTGGAACGCTTTCCTGAAGACGCTCGAGGAGCCACCAGCGCACGCAATATTCGTACTCGCGACGACGGAGCGCGATAAAGTGCCGGAGACGATACAGTCGCGCTGTGAGATATACACCTTCCGCCAACCCACGCGCGAAGTACTCACCAGGATCGTCACGGACGTCGCAAAAAAGGAGGGCTTTACGCTCGAGAGGTCGGCCGCCGAACTCGTCGCGCTGCTCGCCGAAGGCTCGTTTCGCGACGCGCTCTCCATCCTGCAGAAAGTGCTTGCGATCTCGTCAAACAAAAAGATAGAGGTCACGGAAGTCGAGGCAGTCTCCGGAGCGCCACGAGCTGAGTTGGTGCGTCAGATACTTACTGCTCTTGCGAAAGCGGACGCGGGAGCCGCACTTACGGGTATCCAGCAAGCAGTATCTGATACCGTGGACGCTCGGACTCTTGCTAAACTTCTCATCCACCGGCTTCGCATCGTTCTCCTGCTGCGCTTTGCTCCTGACCTGGCGAGCGACCTTGCGCACGAGATGTCGGAAGCGGACCTGGCCCTCGCCAAAGACCTTGCCAAGGAACGAACGGTAAATTCAGATATGCTTCGCGCACTCCTCGACGCCTATGGCACGATGGCATATGCAGCAGTGCCGCATCTTCCCCTGGAAATGGTGGTCGCTGATATGGCGGCGTCTTCATCAAAACTCTAAAATCCTCTGTAAGAATCCTTACGCTAACCCTTCATGATGGCTATGGACAAAATGACAATGGACAGGAACTTGATCATCAGCATTGCGGCGCTCATCGTCATCGCTCTTGGCGGTTATATGCTGTACCAATCAATTGCTGCGCAAAACGCGAACAAGACCGAGTTCTCAAGCACTGAACACGCGGTCGCGTTCGCGTACCCTGAGCACTACATCCTCAACGAACGCGACGAAGGCGAGCGTCACACTATCACCCTTCTTGAGCAAGCCCCTGATCCAAACGCTTCGGAAGGACCTCCGGCGATCACGGTAGATATTTTCCCCAACACGGAGGGCCTTACGGCTTCCGATTGGGTGGAGCGCACACCCGCCTCGAATTTCCAACTTTCACCGGATGGAACACTTGCGTCATCCACCGTTGGCGGCAGCGAAGCAGTCGCGTACGTGTGGGACGGACTGTATCGCGGAGAGAGCTACGTTTTCACGCATGAAAACCGCATTTACATGCTCTCTGTCACGTACCTCGATGCGGATGACCAGATACGAGAGGACTTCACCGAGCTTCTGCAGTCGCTCCGCTTCCTCTAGACAAGTGAAATAGTTCCGGCAGTTTGGTATTCTCAGGGAGCACTGCCGGATCGTCTAATGGTAGGACATCGCCCTTTGGAGGCGAGTATCTTGGTTCGAATCCAAGTCCGGCAACAAGAGAACAGCGCTATTCAAGTCCGGATTCTTTCTTTAGCTTTATGTAGAGCTTGCTCGTAAGGAATTCACGACGGTGCAGTTTGTTGAGCTCCTTCTCCTCGACACGGAAGACGCTTTTACCCGCAAGGCGTGCGTCGAGGCCGGCTGATATCGCGGGATAGGCCGCGCGGAGGTCGTCGCGCTTCTTTTGCGCCTCATCGCGATACCGCTTGTAAATTGCGTAGATCCGATCAAGTGAGTCTTGGGCGAACATGGTGTCCGCAAAGTCCCTATCGAAGGTCTCAAGTTCTTGTATGATCTTGTTCGCCAAAATGTGCTGTGCCCGATAATACAAGATCTGATCTTCCGCGAGCTCTTCGCGAGAAGGTGCGCCAAAGAGGGAGTGAACAAAGTCGGCAAGATTCTCGAACACATCTCGCCAATCGCGCGCCTTGTGAGGGTCAGGAGAGAGACCGGCTTCTATCGCTTCTGCCTGGAGCGTGAGCTTTCCCCAGATGTGTTTAAAAACTCTCTCTGTTACTTCTCCGAAGACGTAGAGGTCTTTGAGCACCTCTTTTTCGATTCCAATGATGTAGAGCTGAAGAACGCGCTCCGCGGCCGTCCGTGATTCGCCGGAACTGCTTTGCACTGAGAGGGCATACTTACGAAAGCCCTCCATATGTCGCGCGCGCATGGAGGCGGCGAGTCCAGCGGGGATATAGCCCTTCTCTCCGAATTTTTCAAGCGCCGCCTGGATACGTCCGTGCACGATGCCGCGCGCCTCTCGTTCGGCGACCTCCTCATCGTGGCTAAGGGTGTCTACCTTAAGCAAGCGCATGAGAGGACCGACGGTCGGCGCTTTTATGAAGAGCGTCACAAAGATGCAGCTGACCGTCAGTACGAGAAGAAAATTTTGGACCGAGATGTCGAGCGGCCACCCTGGCACGGCGAGATCTGCCGGCACCATAAGAACGAGCATGACCGAGAGTGCGCCTCGCAGCGAACCCCACGCGAGCAAGTGCTGCCATGTCCACGGCACCTGCTCCGCTCTCCTTAGGAAATTAAAGGGCATCAGGGTGCCGTAGATCGATACTGCGCGAGAGAACATCACCACGACGACAGCGACGAGAATTGGTATCCAAAGATCGCGAGCTCCGTGGGGAACCGATGCGAAAAGGAAGCCGACGAGAATGAAGACTACGGAGTTCGCCATAAAGGCGAACTGTGCCCACAACTTTTCGACGAATTCATCGGCGCGGGGCGAAACTTTGAAGCGACCATAATTACCCATCATCAGTGCTGCAACCGTTGTTGCGATAATGGGGGAGAACTTGAGGGCCTCCACGCCCACGTGGCCCAATACGTGAGTTCCAAGCTCAGCGACCAAGAACGTCATGTGCGCAAGAACGATCATCAACGTTGTTGCGACCATTTCGTTTTCGCGGAAGAAGCTAATGGCGCGCACGAACGCCGTCCCCATGAGAAGACCGATGATAGCGCCGCCTATGAGACTCGAGAAGAACGTGACTGCACCGAGGGCAATGCTGCCACTCGTGAGGCCGTGTTCGATGAACCCAAGTGCGACGAGAAAGAAAGCGAGCGCGGTTGCGTCGTTGGCGAGACTTTCTCCCTCAAAGATCAGCGTAAGTCGCCGCGGGGCGCCGTACTCCTTAAAGAGCGCGAGCACCGCTACCGGGTCTGTTGCGGAAATGAGGGCACCGAACAAAAGAGTCACGAGGAAGGGGATCTCGAAGCCAAAGAGGGAGAGGCAGAACCACAGGACAGCGCCGATCGAAAGTGCCGAGACAAGGTAGCCGCCCACCGCAAGGAGCATGATGGGCTTGAATTCGTCGACGACCCGTCGGATGCTCATGTTGAATGCTGATTCGAAGAGCAGCGTAGGCAAGAAGATGTAAAAAAGGAGCTCCGGCGTGAGATGGAACTCGCGTAAGAACGCGAGTGCAGGAATAGACGAAACGAACACAAGGAGAACGCCAAGCAGCGTTAAGAGCACCGTATAAGGCAAACGGAACCGCTGCGCGAGCGCATATACTGCGCTCGAAAGCGCGAGCATGAGAAATAGAGAAAATGCCGCCTCTGCGGTAAGCATATAAATGCGAAACGCCCTTGCGGGGCGAAGAAGATATCCTACGGCTCGGGTCCTAGATATGCAAGTCTGTCTTGTGGTTGAATATCGACGCTAATTCAGCACGATCCAGTTGTCGTCGGCCTCTTTCTGCTTTGGGTCCACCATCGGTCTCCGCGGTGCCTCCTCTGCCGCAGGCGCCTGATCGGCCTCTCTGCGCTTTTTCGACGCCCTCTTTTTTGCGTCCTGCGCGTCAAGCCATTCCTTATGTTCCCAGTCCGTCATGCTGCAATTATACGCTTCTAGCCCTTGAGTCCGAGCGCTTTTAGGAAGGCCGAAAGCTCCCGTCCCTGCAACAGACGGTATTTGCCGGCGCGCATTCCTGCTAATTTTATATTCATAATGCGCGTGCGCATGAGGTGGATGGCGCTTGCTCCAAAGACCCCGCACATGCGCCGTATCTGATGCTTCTTGCCCTCGGTCAGTGCAATAGAAAATTGCCGCGGTCCGAGTACGGTCACGCGACACGGCTTTGTCTTGTATCCGCCGATGTCGACACCCGCTTCCATCTTTTGTTTGAAATCGGGAGGCAGGTCCGCGAGCGTCGTCACCTCATATTCTTTCTCGTGCTCGCGCTCGGGGTTCAGGAGGGGGTCGGTTATTCTGCCGTCATCGGTCAAAATTATGAGTCCGTAGGAGTCCTTATCCAGTCGACCGATAGGAAATACACCCTTTAGGTCGACGATGTCCGCGATGTCCTCTTGCCCCTCCTGTGGCACGTTCGTAATGATGCCGCGGGGCTTGTTATATGCGTAGTAGCGATACTCCTTCTTGCGGAAACGGACGTCGACGACATCCGTCTCGGCCACTTTGTCGCCGAGAGATGCTTGCGTACCGTTGATGAAGACCTTGCCTGCTGCGATGAGCGCGTCTGCCTCACGCCGCGTGGAATACTGCTTATGAGCAAGATACTTGTTGATCCGCATTGGATAGAGTGGCTTCTTTGGGGGCATGCGCGATGTATAGCAGGTTCAAACGCCTTCAGCGAGCCGTTGTGCTAGCATACGGCGATGTTGGTAGACGACGTTACGGTACGACTTGAAGCGGGACGCGGCGGACGCGGCGCCGTTGCATTCCAGAAAGTGCGCCTCGCACAGGGCCCAACGGGCGGGGATGGAGGGAAGGGAGGCAGCATCTATCTAGAGGGCGTCTCGTCCATGAACGCGCTGCTTTTTTTTGCCAGCAAGAAAGTCATACGCGCCGAGAACGGCGGTAATGGCCGCGGGCAGTTCATCGACGGAGCCGGTGGCGCCGATCTCGTGCTCAAGGTCCCCACCGGTACCCGAATCGTCAATCTTGATACCGGCTTCGTTCGCGAAATCGAAAAAGTGGGCGAGCGGATCCTCGTCGCGGGCGGCGGCGTGGGCGGACGCGGCAATTTTAAATTCCGTTCGTCCACGAATACATCGCCTAAAGAGTTCGAGGAAGGCACCGAGGGCGACGTCGCCAATGTTCGGCTCGAACTGCGCCTCATTGCCGACGTCGGCCTCGTCGGGCTGCCGAATGCAGGGAAGTCGAGCCTCCTCAACGAGCTGACAGCAGCGAAGAGTAAGGTGGCTAACTACGCGTTCACGACGCTTGAGCCGCACCTTGGTTCGTATTACGGCCTCATCATTGCCGACATTCCCGGCCTCATCGAAGGCGCTTCGGGGGGAAAAGGCCTCGGCACGAAATTTCTTAAGCACATCGAGCGCACGCGCGTGATTTTTCACCTCGTCTCCGCCGAAAGTGATGACCCGCTCGCGGATTACAGGGCGGTACGCGCGGAGCTAGAGCGTTACAGCAAGGAGTTGAAAGAAAAGGAGGAGCACGTGTTTCTCTCTAAGTCCGATTCGGTATCGAAAGACGCGCTCGAGGAAAAGCTCGCAGCGCTCAAAAAGGGCGGTATAGCTGCCGCGCCTATCTCGCTACTCGACGACGCGAGCATGAGCGCGGTCAGGCGCACGCTCGACTTATTGAAATCTGAGCAGGGTTGAAGGGCCGGAGGCGACCTTCTCCTCGACCAGTTCCGCGTACAGCACGAGGCGGTGGTCGTAGGTCTCCATGGAAGAGATGTATTGGCCGGCACACGTAATGAGGTTAAGCCGCTTCGTATCTGCGCGGTTAAAGAGGTGCTCAGCTGACATATCGCTGAGGCGGTGAACGACGCGTTCGGCGACCTTGAAGTGAAGAGATTCGCCGCCCGCTGTGATCACGTACACATCCCCAAGGACCTTCACGTCCTTGAGGTTCGCAAACGCCGCATACACGTGAGCATCGATGACCGCACTCCCCACTCGTCCCGGTACGGTGCCGTACTTGTACCATCCTACGTTGCCTGAATTGCCCGCGGGTACATCCATCTCGCCCTTCGCGTTCACGCCGACGTATTCAATGGGGGCATCCAATCCTATAGAGGGGATGACGAGCCGCACGGGATATTCCGAAGGATCTGGGGTCGCGCTCTCAGCGACCGTCGCCGCCGTCGTTGCAGCTGCAAGCGCCGGCTCAATGACAGGCTGGATCGTCGGAAGCGGTGAAACCTCGCGCTCGGTGATAGCGGGTGCTTCCAGTGGAACGACGAAAGGCGTCAGTGATGCGATTACGAACGTCAGAGCAGCGAAAAATGAAAGCACCATGAAGTAGAGTCAGTGTATCGAGGGGTGAAAACGCTGTCCAAACTTCATAAACAGTTCATGTGCACAACTGCGCATCGGAGTCCCAACGGCTACGGCACAGGTGGAGATTGCGTTTCGATCGCCGCGAGC
>Ga0196963_10002006_pt1 | contig 12738 bp, 8 predicted proteins | sample S1_5metaG_FD_148600 | JGI IMG/M metagenome (GOLD analysis project Ga0196963, IMG submission 148600) | Soil microbial communities from Anza Borrego desert, Southern California, United States - S1_5 | ecosystem: Environmental > Terrestrial > Soil > Desert | place: USA: California | collected... | reverse complement strand
TGTCAAATCGGCCCCATCGGCAGTAGTAGCGCACACCGACGCATGCTGTGTCGGTGCGATATATGCTTGACTTTGCTGCTGCAGCGCAGCATGCCATTGCGACTGAGGTTTGCGGCGGGGCCGTCCAGCGGCGGTGCCGTTGCCAAAAGCGATGGTGCGTACGGGTACGGAGCGCCGGGGGGGCGAGGGGCGACTGCGGTAACGCATAGCCAGCGTTGGATGGCCGCCCATCGCCCAGTAGGGCAGGAGTGAGCGTGCTCGGCTCTAATGGAATGCATCAAAGGAACGCGCTTACGGCGTGATTGCGCAGTCGTTTGGTACTGAAGGCCCGGTTCGTCTGCGCGACGGCACCACGGTAGTGCAAGCCCTGAACATGCACGTCGATCAGGTCCACGACACCTCCGCCCGAGAAGCCGCCAGCGCTCGAAGCATCGTGGTAGATCTCGCCGTTGCCATCCGTCGCTGTCACCAATCCGAAGCTGACGCGCTTGCGCTCATCGAAGCTTCCGAACACGAGCCGCTCTTCGTGCGATAGCTCCGGTAAAGGAGCCGGGTGGCCGATTACGGCCACGTGCCGCTGTGGTGTTGTGGCTAGGGCTAGGGGCTTGCCGGCCAGCAGCGCTGGATTTCGGGGCCGGACCTCGAGCACCGCAATATCGACGTCGTCTTCGTCAGGCGCTACGTACAGCACGCTCACTATTTCATAGAGTAATTCCCGCGCCTTGCCATCGTCCCGCGCGAAATCCAGATGTGCTACGACGTCGGACTTGACTGAACCTCGCGTGGGCTCCGACGCCTTGCGTCGTACCCACGAGGCGGCGTCCGGCGGGAACACCACATGACGGTTGGTTACTGCTCGGTCGGGCGCTACCAGCCAGGCGGTGCCCTGTAGTCGGAGGTCATCCACGGCATGATCGGTTTTGCGCCAGCGGATCGCGCCGGTGGCCTGGCAGGCAGCAAATAACTTGGCAGAGACGTCTGCGAGATAGGTTTTCCACAGTCCCGAATCGGGATGCCGGATGGGATCAATTGGCTCGATACGAGCGGACTGCACTCGTAAGGCGGGGCGTCCGCGCACGTGAATTACGGCCTCGAGCGCCACCAAATCATGTACGTCCAATGCGCTAGTTGATCGTTCGTTCTCGAGCCGCCTCAAGGCACTTTGCGCACGATCGACCATTTGGTCGGCCAACGCCTGAGCATATTCCAGCGACATCGCCGCAGCCCCAACCTGGCCACTGGTCGTTCGCAGCATGCGTGCCGCAAGTCGGCGCGCGTCCTCAGCGTCAGGGGGGCCGCGACGACCATCTAGCGTTCTCTCGGCCAGCATAGGCCCCGCGGCGAGACGTGGCCCGCTGAAGAAGGCCCTGGCGCGGTCCGGCACCGCTTCCAATCGACCGGCCGCGAGTTCGTTGGTCAGCTCATCGGACATAGCCTGAACAGAGAAAGGTGTATTCCGGTTGCGGCGCGATGCGTCAGCGCGCCAACGCGGACTGCATGTTGTCGGACCGAGTGAATCCGCCGTGCTGCGCCACCGTGCCACCGCGAATGACTTCGCCGCTGGCACCATGTAGGAATAAGTACGAAATTGCTGCGCCGCCCATGTGGTACAGCGGCGCTGCCCCCAGACCCGTGAGGAGATTCTTCTTCAGCAAGATTCCGCCCCCCGAGGCCTCGAGGCGAATCAGAAGCAGGCCTGGGGAGGAACCATTCGCGACGGTGAGCGCGCGTTCGAGTGCCATGTCGGCGACCAGGTCTGCAATCGGCTCGCGGGCTGGCGTCCCCACCGGGGTCGTGAGCGAGGTCACGAATGCGTCGTAAGCGCTGATTGCTTCCTTGAGCTTGGCTTCATCACTCTGGAGACCCGCGAGTTCGGCTTGGATGTCGGCCTTGTCCTCAGGCTTGGCCTGAGCGAGTTCCGCCTCCGCGCGTCTAGCGTCGGCGGCCAGCAGCGTGGCCCGTGCCGCAGCGCGTTGGCGTTTGGTCAAAAGACCTGTAACGTCATCGATCAGCTGCTGCGTAGCTTTGGCGCGCTCCTCCGGCAGATGCACCAGCGGCAGCTTGACGCGAACGCCCTCGTGCGCGCTGAGCGCCCCGGCGATGGCATACATGGCGGCCGATTCGTCGAGCGACACGTCCACGCCCTCGACCGAGTAATCCGTCTTGAAAAAGCTGAGCAGCTTCCCCGCCGCTTCCAGGCCAGCTGAAGCGAAGGCCGGCACCGCGATCGCACCTTCCAGTCGATCGCCGGGCTTGGGGGCCGGCAATACACGGTCGAAGATCCGGTTGAGGGTTTCCACGCGGAACTTGTAAACGGCCAAGCGCTCTGGCGAGCGAAAGCTCGAGCCAGGTGCCAAGACGATGGTTACTTCTGACTTGTCTTTCCGTAACCGTGCAGCCGCCGAAACCACTTCGCCGGCAATACGCGTCGCTGCTTGATCAATCGCCTTGGTCGCAAGCAGTTTCGCCTCCAGCATTCCCGCCTTGTCCTTCAGCTCGACGGCGCCGGTATAGCTCGCGTTACTGACCGTCCCGATGGTCTGAGCGATGCGCGCATTGGTCTGCGCATTCGCGAGTTCCTGGGCGGCAGAGGCCAACGCCGTCTGTGCTTGCAGCTCGGCCAGAGGCGTCGTCGTCGGATTTTTCACGGCCGCAAGTTCACGCTCGGCCTTGAGTTGCTCGATTTGGGCGTTGAGCAATGCGGTTTGCTTCGTCACCTTCTGAGTTTCAGACTCAATCGGATCCGGACTTTGCTGCTCGTTGGCCATTGAGCTCCCCAATGTGTCCAAGAAAAGGATGATAAGGGCAATCAATGCAGTGCTGTGGCGCTGCAGTCGATACTTTATTACGCGGACAGATGACATGGCTTCCCCCTTGCCTGAATTGCACGTATCACTTAGGTACAGCGTACCTCGCTTCTTGACGGTCCAGGCTGCGCTTACGACTTTCGGTGGCGTACACGGAGTAGGCCGGTCGCCACGCCGTCAATCGGTTGATCGACGCACAACACGATGCACGTACAGCGTGCTAGGGCTCAGCACGTGGAGACGCTATTGCCACGCGATGCTGGAGTACGCACCTGCATTGCTTGCCTACTCACCTTGCCAACCAACTCGGCGGCGACTCGGCGGCAGGCTGGTGCAGGCCCATCCGGACGAGGCAAGAGACGCTCATCGATTGACCGCTGCGCGATGGTCGATTTGACGCGTAGTCCGCGAAACAAGAATACGAAGACACGCTAAGGTTAGATCAAACTAACATCTTCCGTTACAGCTCAATCCGGACGACGTGGGCCATGCTCGAGGATGGGTCGAGGATTAACGTTGTCGCGGTCGCCGACTGCGAGCTGGTGCGTGGCGTACGCTGCTGCCAGCGTGTTCGGTCCAAATGCCCTGGTAGTGTCTGTGCGATCCGGTCAAAGCACCTCTCTTGGTGCGACCAGGAATCCAAATGAAACAGCAATTTGTTGTGCTACGAGAAGCCGAGGATGTTCGGACCTTTCGCGTACTGGATGCCTTGCCTCGGCGCATTGGGTCGCGAGCAAATCTGTTTAGGACCCGAGGACCCATAGATGTCTCGGTTACGGAACTGAGCGACCGAGAATGGCGCAAGCTTCTAAGCGATCGTAATGTTACGGCGGCAGCGCCGGTAATGCCGATGAAGCTCATCGAACCGGTCAAGCGGGGTGTTGAAACGGACCCTGGCGGTGGAGGCAGGACATCGGACAGCTGGGGAATTGCCGCTGTCAAGGCCGATTTGGTTGGCGACGACGCGGGAGAGGGCGTCGTTGTCGCTGTTTTGGACACTGGAATCGATCGCGGGCATCCGGCCTTTCGTTGCGTGCAAATCACGGGTCGAAATTTCACGGCAGGCGAGATCGATGCATTCGATGACGACGACGGCCACGGTACGCACTGTGCGGGCACGATTTTCGGCCGCGATGTGGGCGGGCGGCGGATCGGCATCGCGCGCGGCGTTACGCAAGCCGTAATTGGAAAGGTCGTCGGCCCGGGGGGTGGCAGCAGTGCGCAGATTGTCGAAGCGGTACAGTGGGCGATCAGCGAAGGCGCGCACGTGATCTCCATGTCGCTGGGCATTGACTTCCCCGCATATATCAAACGGCTTAGAAAACTAGACGTTCCAGAGCCGCGCGCGTATTCGATGGGGCTCAGTGCCTATCGCGAGAACCTTCGTCTCTTCGACCGCTTGGCGGCGTTGGTCGCCGTCTCGGGCTCGCCTACGCTGCTCATTGCCGCCGCGGGAAACGAAAGCCAGCGCGACGGAAATCCACCCTTCGAGCTGGATGTCGCGCCGCCTGCCGCGGCCGATGGTTTTGTCTCTGTTGCCGCGCTGGAGCGTAGCCCGTCCGGTCTGCGCGCGGCTTCGTTTTCCAACAGTGGAGCTGAAGTTGCCGCTCCGGGCGTCGATATTCTGTCGGCGGTCCCTGGCGGGGGGCTCGCTCTGATGAGTGGAACCAGCATGGCCACACCTCATGTCGCGGGCGTAGCAGCACTGTGGGCGGAGAATCTAGCGAGCAAGAATCGGCTGCGGGCCTCGTACTTCCGCACTAGCGTGGTGGGCTCAGCTACCTTGGAAGGCATCGCAAAGGCGAGCGGCTCTGATGAAGTAGGCGCGGGCATCGTTCAGGCGCCCATTTGATAAGCGACCGGGCACGACACCATGCCGTTTGCGCCGGACGAACCCTGGCCATGCGTTGCGTCTGATTCGAAGCAATGAAGAATGGCAAGGCCGCCTGGCGGCCCGGCGAGCAACGATAGCAAGGCGGCTGGGCTGCGGCCTGAAAACCTGACGCCTCAGCCCGCGAGTAGCGTCCGGACGACCGTTCTGCCGCGATAGATAGATGACATTGTTTGTGGTGCAAAGAAGTGCGCAATATGTACCTATCTCTGCGATCCATAAGAACAAAAAGCCCGCCAGGTCAGTAACTTGGCGGGCTCTGTTTGCATGGGGCGATAAGGTGCGCCCTAGAACGGGATATCGTCGTCGCTGAAGTCGTTGTTCGACGGCGGTGGGGCTTGGCGCGAGGGCGAAGGTCCGCGCTCGCCGCCGTAGCCGCGCTGCGGGCCACGCTCGCCCGCGCCGCCACCACGGTCCATGCCGCCGCGTTCGCCACGCGGTGCGCCACCGCCGGCACCTTCGCCACCGCCCCGGCCGCCGAGCATCTGCATCTCGTTGGCGATGATGTCGGTGGTGTAGCGCTCGATGCCGTCCTTGTCGGTGTACTTGTCGGTGCGCAGGCTGCCTTCGACATAGACTTGGCTGCCCTTGCGCAGGTATTCACCGGCGATCTCGGCCAGACGGCCGAAGAATTTCACGCGGTGCCACTCGGTGCGCTCCTGCTGCTCGCCGGTCTGCTTGTCCTTCCAGGATTCCGACGTCGCGATGCGGATCGAGGTGATGGCGCCGCCATTGGCGGTGTAACGGGTTTCCGGATCCGCGCCGAGATTGCCGACCAGGATGACTTTGTTGATACCGCGTGCCATGAAGCAGGATTCCTTGAGCTGGGGCGCCGGAGCGGGCCGATGAAAACACCGTAGTATAGCCCCCGGTCCGGGCTCGATCGGGTGATTTCCCGCCGGCGCGTGGGAGTTCTCCCTGGGCCCGTATAATCCGCCGCCGATGAACGCCCCTGCCGCCATGTCCTGCGCGCCGCGCGCCCTTGCTTTCGCCCAGATCCAGGCGCTCGCCGCCGCCGACATGGCCGCGGTCAACGCCCTGATCCGCCAGCGCCTGGCTTCCGACGTCGTGCTGATCAACCAGGTCGCCGAGCATCTGATCGCCGCAGGTGGCAAGCGCCTGCGGCCGGTGCTGCTGCTGCTCGCCGCGCGCGCACTGGGCTACGACGGCCGCGAGCACCACCAGCTCGCCGCGGTGGTCGAGTTCATCCATAGCGCGACGCTTCTGCACGACGACGTCGTCGACGAATCCGACCTGCGCCGCGGGCGCAGAACGGCGAACGCCGTATTCGGCAACGCGGCCAGCGTGCTGGTCGGCGATTTCCTCTATTCGCGCAGCTTCCAGTTGATGGTGGAGCTGCAGCGCATGCCGGTGATGGGCATCCTCGCCGATACCACCAATGCGATCGCCGAAGGCGAAGTACTGCAGCTGCTGCACGTGCACAACCCGGACACCGACGAGGCGGCCTATTTGCGCGTCATCGAACGCAAGACCGCGGTGCTGTTCGCCGCCGCGACCCGCCTCGGCGCGGTGCTGGCCGGCGCCGACAGCGCGACCGAGCAGGCACTGCACGACTATGGCCTGAAGCTCGGCTATGCCTTCCAGATCGCCGACGACCTGCTCGACTACACCGCCGACGCCAGCGCGCTCGGCAAGAATCTCGGCGACGACCTCGCCGAGGGCAAGGCGACACTGCCGCTGATCCATGCGTTGCAGCATTGCGATGCCGTAACGCGACAGCGCCTGCGCGCGATCATCGAACAAGGCGATGCCGGTGCGTTCCCTGAAGTGCTGGCCGCGATCCGCGCCAGCGGCGGCATCGATTACGGCGCGCGCCGTGCGCAGGAATACGCGACGGCCGCCGAGGCCGCGCTCGTCGGCCTACGCGACAACGAGTTCGTCGCTGCGCTGCGCGGCCTGGCGCGCTACGCGGTCGAGCGCGGGCACTGATCCTGTGCGAGCGGGCCCGGCCCGCACACCGCCCTTACGGCAAGATCAATCGCCGAACGCCTCGGCGAGATGCGCGCGCATCATCCGATACGCCCGCTTGGCCGAGCGCTCGTGATACAGGCAGCCGGGCGCCTCGTTCGCGTCCGGCTCGGCGAAGCAATGCACCGCACCGGACAGATTGACCAACTGCCAGTCGGCGCCGGCGGCGGTCATCTCGACCTGGAAACCGGCGATGTGCTCGGGCTTCACATAGCTGTCGTCGGCGCCGTTCAGCACCAGCACCTTCGCCCGCACCGCGCCCGGCTGCGCCGGCAGCGGCGTGGTCAGATTGCCGTGGAAGCTCACCACCGCGGCGACATCGGCGCCACTGCGCGCCAGCTCCAATGCCGTCGCGCCACCGAAGCAGAAACCGATCGCCGCGAGCTTGCCGTCGTCGACCGGTACCGTCGTGCCCGCCTGCGCGCGCAACTGCTCGAGCGCCGCGCTCACCCGCCGGCGCAGCCGCTCGCGATCGGCATACGCCGCCTGCGCCGCCGCAGCGGCTTCCTGATTGTTCGACGGCCGTATCGAAACGCCGTACACATCCGCGACCAACACCACGTAGTCACGTCCGCCAATCGCCTTCGCCCGCTCGATCGCAGTCGCATTGACGCCACGCCAGTTCGGCACCATCACGATGCCCGGCCGCTTGCCGCCGGCATCGTCGTAGACGAGATGGCCGCTGAATGGTTGGCCGTCGACCTCCCAGTCGAGCGGTCGGACCTGCATGGCGGCGAAGGCCGGGGTGGCGAGCAGTCCGATCAGCAAGGCGAAGGCGTAGCGCATGGTGAGGGCTCCTTGGCTGCGACGTAAGCAGGTTACGTTCGGCGTCTCACCCATGGTAGGGCGATGCAACCGCGCCGACTACGCGTTACGCAATGCCGAGCCCAGGAATCCGGCTGATGCGTTGGGCATCGAAGCCGGCCGCGCCGGCAAACGCCCGGCCGCGTTCGGTGTAATCACGAAACTCGGGAAAGCTCGGCGCGCCTGGCGAGAGCAGCACGACGCCGTCCTGACCCAGCCGCTGCCGGGCGGTAGCGACGGCTTCGCCCAAATCGCCGATGCGCAGCAGCTCGGTGCCGGCTGCTTTCGCTGCGTGCTCGATCTCCGCGGCGATTCGTGCGCCATTTTGTCCGCGCACGATCACTGCACGCGGCGGCTGCTGGCGGAGGTGATCGGCGAACTCGGCCCAGGGCAGGCCGCGCTCGAAGCCGCCGACGAGAATCACCGTCGGCCGGCCGCGAAAGCATTCCAGCGCGGCGATGCTCGCATGCGGCGTGGTGCTGATCGAATCGTTGACGTAGGTGATGCCGTCGCGGGTGCCGAGGGTCTGCAGGCGGTGCGGGAGGGCGGTGAAGCTTTCGGCGTGCTTGGACAGCGGGCGGGCATCGAAGCCGAGCGCTTCGATCGCGGCGAGCGCGGCGCAGAGGTTGAGTCGGTTGTGCGCGCCGGGCAGTGGCACGGCACGAGTGTCGAATACGGCTTCATCGGCGCGATACAGCGTGTCGCCACGCAGATGCCAGCCATCGTCGCGGCCAAACCAGCGCGCCCCGGGAAGGTGCCGGCCGAATTCGCGCAGGCGCGGATCGAGATGGTTGAGCACGACGCAGCGCGGCGTCGCCCGCGTCACCAGCTTGAGCTTGTCGTCGAAGTAGCGCTGCTCGCTGCCGTGCCAATCCATGTGCTCGGGATACAGGTTGAGCAGCAGCGCGACATCGGGCGCTTGCGCGTCGCAGGTTTGATAGCTGGACAGCTCGATCGCCCACACCGCAGGCAACAACGGGGGATCGAGCAGTTCGAGCAGGGGCAGGCCGATATTGCCGGCGAGAGCGACGGCGAGGCCACGGCGACGCAGCAGATGCGCGATCAACGCGGTGGTGGTGCTCTTGCCCTTGGTGCCGGTGACACAGAGCTTCAGGCCGGGCAGGTGTTCGGCGAACCATAGCGCCGTGCCCGAGGTCAGCCTCGCCTCTACCGTGGTAGCGGGCTCGCGGTAGGGTGAGATGCCCGGCGATTTGACGATGACGTCGAACTCGCTCAACGCAACGGGCGTGATGTCCGATCGAACATCGAGCAAGGAGTCGCCGAGCGCGCAGGCGTCGGCGACCTCAACTTCAGGACAGAACAGCGTCAGCGGCTGCTCCGGCAGGCGCCTGCGGATCGCGGCATGCGCGGCCCGGCCCTCGCGGCCGAAGCCCCACAGCGCGACACGGCGGCCGTCAAGCTGTGAAATGCGCATGGACGGCGGGCCACAGATCCGCGGGGATGCCATGTTCGGGAGCGAGGCGCAGCAGCGGTTCCAGCGCGAGCTCGGCCGGGTCGAGCCGCGGGCGGATCTCGCGGGCGAAGCGTGCGATCAACGCGTCCTCGCGCCATGCCGGCGATTCGGCCAGCGCGTTGAATGCGGCGCGCGATTCGCGGCCCTCGCCGACGCATTCGAACGGCTTGTGATCCTGGAACTCGATCAGCGCATCGAAACCCGCAGCCTGCTCCGGCTCGTCGAGCAGGTTGCGGCCGAAGATGCTCATCAGCCGCGGCTTGGGCAGGAACGGCGCCAGCGCGAGGAACACGAACCGGCACTTCGGGCAGACGCCACACCAGCGGCTCGACGGGCGCTCGCCGAGGATGTGGAAATTGCGGTTGCAGCTCGAGAACACCGCGTCATAACGATCGGTTCGTGCGAACTGCCGTGCTACCGCCAGCTCGGTGAGCGGGCGCAGCAGCGAGAAATAACCGAGGCTCGGGCTCACCGTGCGGCGCAGTTCCGCGGCGAATGCTTGCTCGAACGCCCAGCCCTTCGACCACTGATGATTCACCTCGCCGGTGCCCGGGATCAGGCTGCCGTAACTCGCCGAGTGCTCATTGGAGAACACGATCCAGTCGTGCCCGTGCAGCAGCGCGGCCAGCGCGAGGATCGCGGAGTTCACCGCGGTGACCGGAATATGGCCGTTGTAGGCGCCTTGGCGGTTGAACTCGAACAGTTCCGGCGCGAGCTGGCGCTCGATCTGCAGCAGCGGCAGCCCGGTGCGTTCGGCGCAGGCGCGGATCAGCGGCGCCGAGCCGATCCAGGTGACGGTCTGCTCGATGCCGGCGGCACGCAGAGCTTCGATCGTCACCAGCGAATCCTTGCCGCCGCCAATGGCGGTCAAAGCTCGCCTAGGTGAGGTAGGAGTGGGCCATGCCCGCGACCTCGATGCGACATCTTCACGGGCATGGCCCACTGCCACAGGGAAGCGGATGCGTCCATGCAGGTTCAGCGCATTGCGATAGGCAAACTCGCCGAGGCCGTTTTCGTAAACCCAGCCGACGAAACGCGCGGTTTCGGCATCGAGCGCATGGCCCTCGATGCGGATGTCTTCAGGCACCGCCGCCTTGTAATAGCTGACGCCGGCGATCAGATGCAGCAGCCTCACCGCAGCGTCGACGGCCGCGGCCCGCGCCTCGTCCAACGCGAACGGCGCGCCGGGAATGCGCAGCCGCTCGATCAGCTCCGGCCCGTTGTCGAAGGCATAGACCAGTTCGACCGCACCGCTGTCGGCGTCGAAGCCGGCACGAACGAAGCGGAAGCAGCGCACGCCCTCGCGCTTGAAGACGATGTTAGTCATCGATGACCTCCTCGTCGGGCAGCCCGCGCAGGTTATACCCGCTGGCCATCACCCGGCCGTAGGCGCCGGCGTGGTTGATCAGCACGATGTCGCCCGGCGCCGTGCTGTCCGGCAAACGACGGCGGCGGCCAAGCACGTCGCTGCTCTCGCAAATCGGGCCGACGACTTCGGCCGGCATGCCTTCGGCGTCATCGAGCCGCGACAGGTTGACGATCTCATGCCACGCCCCGTACAGCGCCGGGCGCAGCAGCGTATGCATGCCCGCGTCGACGCCGATCCGGCGCACGCCCGCCTTGTCGACGACCTGCGTCACCCGCGCCAGCAGCACGCCCGCCTCGGCGACGAGGTAGCGGCCGGGCTCGATCCACAGCTCGTACTGCGGCCAAGCCGCCTTCATCTCGGTCAGCACCTGCGCGTAGCCAGCGAGATCGAAACCCTCGGCATCCGGCTCGTAGGCGACGCCGAGGCCGCCGCCGACATCGAGCGAACGCACCGTGCCGATGCGTTCGGCGAGCGCGGCGAGGCGCGCATAGACTTCCTGCCAATGCTTGGCCGCGACGATGCCGCTGCCGATATGCGCGTGCAGACCGACGATGCGTGCATCTATCGCGCGCGCCGCGTCGAGCAGCGCCGGCAGGTCCTCGATATCGAGGCCGAACTTGCTGTCGCGGCCGCCGGTACGGACCTTCTCATGGTGACCCTGGCCGAAGCCGGGATCGATGCGCAGGATCAGCTCGCGGCCGCGGAACAGCCCGGGTGCGCGACGCAGCAGCTCGATGTTGTCGATCGTCGTGCGCGCGCCCAGCGCCAGCGCCGCCTCGTATTCGGCCAGCGGTGCGAAGCTCGGCGTGAACAGCAGGTGCGCAGGCTCGACGCCGGGGAGCGCTTCGCGCACATGGCGCAGCTCGCCCAGCGACACGCATTCGAAGCCGAAGCCCTGGCGCGCCAACTCGCGCAGCAGCGCTGGATGCGGGTTGGCCTTGATCGCGTAATAACGCCGATCGACCGCCTGTATCGCGGCAAGCTCGGCCGCGCGCTGGCGCAGCGTCGGCAGGTGGTAGAGATAGCGCGGCGTGCCGTGCTCGGCCGCACCCAACACCGCGTTCAAGCGTGTGCGCCACCATGGAACGAGACGCGGTCGCGATCCCTGCTGCAATTGCAGCCAACTCGGCCCGAACACCTGCGTCTCGGCCACCGGCATTGCGCCGGAATGCACCAGCAGCTCGTGCAGATGCGGCAGCAGCCCGGCTTCCAGCGCCTCGTCGACGACGAAGGTCAGGTTCAGATCGTTCGAGCTCTGCGAGATCAGATGCACGCGCTCGCGGCCGAACGAGGCCAGCACGCCGGACAGCCGATGCAGCAGCGAGCGCATGCCACGGCCGACCAGGGTGATCGCCGCGCAGGGCGCGATGACCTTGACCCGGCAGATCGCGGCAAGATCGCCACACAGCGCATCGAGCACATTGGTCGTGACCAGGTTGTCGCTGGGGTCGAGCGATACGGTGACGTTGGTTTCGGCCGAACCGATCAGGTCGATCGACAGACCGTGTTTCTTGTAGATCGCGAACACGTCGGCGAGGAAGCCGACCTGCTGCCACATGCCGACCGTCTCCATCGACACCAGCACGATGCCGCGACGCGAGCTGATCGCCTTGACGCCCGGTACCGGCAACGCGCTGCCATCGATCACCGTGCCGGCGAGCTGCGGCTGCTCGGTGTCGCGAATCCACAGCGGCACGCCGGCATCGCGGCAGGGGCCGATGCAGCGCGGGTGCAGCACCTTCGCGCCGGTCGTGGCGATTTCCTGCGCTTCGGCATAGTCCAGGCGCGACAGCAGCCGAGCCTCGCGCACCGCGCGCGGATTGGCGCTGAACATGCCGGGCACGTCGGTCCAGATCTCGACGCGTCGCGCGGCGAGCAAGGCGCCGAAATACGCGGCCGAGGTATCCGAACCGCCGCGGCCGAGAATCGCGGTCTGCCCGTGCGGGTCGCGGGCGATGAAGCCTTGCGTGATGACGATCACACCCTGCGCGGCGAAGCGCTCGCGCAACGCCTGGTCGGCATCGGTACGGCAATTCACCGACAGCCGCGCGGCCCAGGCGCTCTGGTTCGGCAGCGGCTGTGCGGTGAGCCAGTCGCGCGCATCGCACCAGGTCAGCGGCAGGCCATGACGGCTGAGATAGGCCTGGCCGAGCCGGCTCGACAGCAACTCGCCGAGCGCCAGGACTTCTGCCTGCCAGAGCAGCTGCGTGTACTCGTTGCTGGCGTCGCCGCGCGGATCGCCGGCCAGCGCCTGCAGGCTCGCCAGCAGGTCGCCGATGCAAGCCTCCGCATCGATCTCCAGCGTCTGCGCGAATTCGCGATGGCGCAGCGCCAGCGCCTGCGCCTGCTGTTCGCGTTGCGCCGTCGTCGCGGCCGGCGCGGCAACGGCCTGCAGCGCATTGGT
>Ga0196963_10002005_pt1 | contig 12760 bp, 11 predicted proteins | sample S1_5metaG_FD_148600 | JGI IMG/M metagenome (GOLD analysis project Ga0196963, IMG submission 148600) | Soil microbial communities from Anza Borrego desert, Southern California, United States - S1_5 | ecosystem: Environmental > Terrestrial > Soil > Desert | place: USA: California | collected... | reverse complement strand
GTCCTCTTCGAGGACGGGGTGGTCGACGGCCTTCTTCTGCTCCTTGCCGGTGCCGAAGACGGTCTCGCGCTCGATAACGCGGCAGAGCTCGTCGTGCATGCGATCGAGGTCCGCGGCCGGGATGTCGAGGACGGAAAGCTTCATGCGGCAGGCGATGTCGACGCCGACGCCGTAGGGGATGACGGAGTTGTGGGTCGCCAGCACGCCGCCGATCGGCAGGCCGTAGCCCTGGTGCGCATCGGGCATGAGCGCCCCGGCCACCGAAACCGGCAGCCGCACGGCGTTCTTCATCTGGTCCGTCGACCCTGCCTCGAGGTTGTGGCCCCAGACCTGGTACGGCGCGGGCTGCTCGCGCTCGACGTACGTGTTCTGCTTGGCGTTGTGCTCGATCAGGGCCTGGGCGAGGAGGGCGAGGTGCGGGTGCCGGGTGTAGGCGTTGGGCTCCCTGGCGAGGGCCTCGAGGTCGTCGCGCAACACGCGGGCACCGAGGGCGCGCTTGGCGTCGGGGATGAGCTTGAGGGCCACGCCGATCGCGGGGCCGGGCTTGAAACCGATCTTGAGGAGGTCCTTGGCCTTCATGGTACGTTCCAGACTAGCGGACGGGGTGTGCGGAAACGAACGGGCAAACGGCGGATCGGGTGAGGGTCTGACAGGGGGCGGGGCGGGCGGCTGAAACATGGAGACATGAAACATGAAGAGGCCGGTGGCGCGCCGGCCATCCCGCGTGGCCGTGCTCAGCTGCGCCAGGGTCTACCGCTCACGCGATCGGGCCGACGCCCGCCGGCGCGTGGCGCCGGAGGGCTCGGGGACGCGGTCGCCCTCGGGGGTGAAGTACCAGTGGTGGACGCACGGGCCCTCGCTGCTGCACCGGCCGCAGACCTGGAGCTCGACGCGGCCGACGCCGGGGACGTCGAAGGCGTCGGCGTCGCCCCAGAGGACGGTAACGGCGGTCGAGCCGCACTCGATGCACTTGGCCGGTGATCGGCGGGCGCTGACCCAGGCGCGGCGGCGGCGGAGGTCGTACAAATCTCCCGGGCGCACGGATCCGTCGGGCGGGAGAAGGCCCGGGGACTTGTGATAGTGCTCGGCGACCTTGATCTGCTCGTCGTACCACGCGACGGTCTCGAACTGCTCGGCCTCAGTGAAGCGGGCGCAGGCCGCGCACCAGGCGGGCCAGGGGTGGAGGTCGAGCAGATCGCCGGGGGCGAAGACGTAGTAGTTGTCGCACGAGCCGATCAGGCGGAGGCGCTGGTGCCGGGTGGTGATGGAGAAGATGGCGGGCACGGGGTGCGTCCTCCGCGGCCGATCTATTGGGAGTGATCGACCAGCGACCACGGGATGTAGAGGAGGCCGCCGACGATGGCGACGATCAGGCCCCAGAAGAGGATCGCGCCGAGGCAGCCGACCGGGGCGAAGTTGGGGGACATCCAGCCGCGCATGGGTGCGGGTCAGTGAGCGTGTGGCACGGCGGGGAGACGCATTGGGTCTGCGGGCGTACGCGCTCCCCTGCGGGCGGCGCTGTCGCTTGCCCTTCGGGTCGCGGCTAAACGGGGGACGACGGAGTCGGTCATAAGATATTCAATTGCGGGCCTGCGCCTTGGGCGTCGCGCTGGGCGACCTGTTCTACGAGGTTGCGGACGATCCCTTCCAAAGCCAGGCGGAGCGGGGGGTCGGATTCGAAATTGGCGGTGGGGTTACCAGAGTCGGAGTTGACGCGGAGGGCGGGGTAGAGGGGGAGTTCGCCGAGGAAGGGGAGGTTGAGGTTTTGGGCGGCGGTGCGGGCGCCGCCGCGGCCGAAGAGGTCGACGGTGCTGCCGTCGGGCATGGGCATGTAGGACATGTTCTCGATTAGGCCCAGGACGGGCGCGCCGAGCTGCTGGAACATTTTTACGGCGCGGATGGCGTCGTCGAGGGCGACCTGTTGCGGGGTGGCGACGACGACTGCGCCGGTGAGGGGGAGGAGCTGGCAGAGGGTGAGGGGGACGTCGCCGGTGCCGGGGGGGAGGTCGACGATCATGTAGTCGAGGGCCGGCCAGTCGGTGTTATCGGCGAAGAGCTGCTTGAAGGCGCCGTGGGCCATGGGGCCGCGCCAGATGAGGGGTTTGTCCTGTTCGACGAGCGCGCCGATGGTGATGGCGTGGAGGCCGTGGACGTGGAAGGGGACGATCTTCGAGCCCTTGACGGCGGGCTGTTGGCCGCGGATGCCGAGCATGGTCGGCATGGAGGGGCCGTAGATGTCGCCGTCCATGAGGCCGACCTTCGCGCCGGTGCGGGCGAGGCCGATGGCGATGTTGACGGCGAGGGTGGACTTGCCGACGCCGCCCTTGCCCGCGCCGACGGCGATGACGCGTTTCACTTGCGGCAGGGGGTTGTTGGCGGCGGGGGCGGACTGGCCGGGGACGGGGCCGGCGGGGGTGCGGGGCTGGCCGAGGATTTCGACGTGGACGTTGGCCGCGCCTGCGCGCTCGAGGGCCTGGCGGACGCTCTTTTCGATGGCGTCGCGCATGGCGGGGGCGGGGCTGGAGAGCTCGAGGCGGACGCCGATCGTGTCACCCTCGAGGGCGATGCCCTTGACCATGCCGAGAGTGACGATGTCCTTGTGGAGTTCGGGGTCCTTGACGGTGCGGAGGGCGGCGACGACTTGGTCCTGGGAGAGGGGCATAAGGACGGGATTATAGGGAGGGGGGCGGTTTGTCTATGGAGAGGCGCGATCCGTGCCGGGCGGCGCTTCGGGCAGAGCCCGTGCGCTCTGCCCGGCGTGTTTGTCGCGTCTCATGGGGAATTCATCCTCCCATGGCCCACGGATCGCATGCCCGTGATAAGGGGATGCGTCCTCGGGCACGCCCTAGTATGGTACGAACCCTGATGGATGGCCTCGCTGACGTAAAACCTCCGCCGACCGGGCGTGATTTGAAGGCCGACCCGCTGCCCGTGATGGAGGCGCAGGGGAGCGCGGGGACGTCGCGCGGGATTAACCTCGGGCCGGGGTCGGACGACGACGGGTGGATCGTGCCACCGCCGGTGACGCTGGGGGACGGGTCGCGGGTGCAGTTGTACAAGGACGGGGAGGCCCTGCACGCGGCGTACGAGGCGATTCGGGGGGCGACGCGGCTGATCTGTCTGGAGATCTACATCTTCGCGGACGATGCGACGGGGATGGCGTTCGCCGAGCTGCTCGCGGAGAAGGCACGGGCGGGGGTGAACGTGTTCGTGATCTACGACTCGTTCGGGTCGATCGCGACCAAGTCGGACATGTTCGACATGATGAGGCGGGCGGGGGTGCGGGTGCAGGAGTTTCATCCGTTCCTGCCGTGGAAGGGAAAGTTTCAGTGGCGGCCGTTGAGCCGAGATCATCGGAAGTTGTTGCTGGTGGATGACGAGTATGCTTGGATGGGGGGGCTGAACGTCGCGGGGGAGTACGCGGGGTCGTGGGTGGTCAAGACGTCGACGGGGCCGGCGGAGGACTTCTGGCGGGACACGGCGATGGGGATCACGGGGCCGGCGGCGAAGCAGTACCGGCACGCGTTCGTGCGGACGTGGAACTACTGCAAGCGGCGCGCGCCGGTGAAGCGTTTGGAGCACGTCTTCAACCTCGAGGGCGTGTGCGGGGAGCGGTGCGCGTGGCCGTTCCCGCAGCGGCACGAGCGGCGCCGGCGGTCGAAGGGCGGGATGTTCGACACGCCGGAGGGCGCGGGGCAACTGGGGATTTTGGCGAGCGTGCCGCAGCGGCAAAGCCCGCTCCGACCGTTCTTGAACCGGCTGATTCGGGATGCGAAAAGGTCAGTCTTATTGACGATGGCGTACTTCGCGCCGCACGATGATCTGATCGAGGAGCTGTGCCGGGCGGCGCGGCGGGGCGTGCGGGTTCGGCTGATGCTGCCGGGGCGCGGGGACGTGAAGCTGCTGATGATCGCGGCGCGGTCGTTCTACGAGACGCTGATGACGGCGGGCGTGCAGGTGTACGAGCGGCAGGGGGTCGTGCTGCACGCCAAGACGATGGTGGTCGACGGGCTGATCTCGCTGGTGGGGTCGACGAATTTGGACTACCGGTCGATCGAGTACAACCTGGAGTTGTCGACGATCGTGCGGTCGCGGGCGTTCGCGGGGCAGGTGGAGGCGCTGTTCGAGCACGACGTGCGGTTCGCCAAGCGGATCAAGGCGGAGCGCTGGCGGCATAGGCCGGTGCGGGATCGGTGGGTGCAGTGGCTGGTGAGTCGGGCGCGGAATTGGTTGTGAGGCGTCGGTCCGCATGAGTGCTCGTAGGGCTCGCTTCAGCGAGCGCAACGTCGTCACGGCAAACGTGGAACCCGGAAGGACGCTTGGCGGCGGCAACCGATTCCGCTCGCTGAAGCGAGCCCTACGAAGGTCGTGAGTTGCCTCCGTTCGCGCGGCGGGGTACGACATCGGGCATGGCCAAGACCAAGAGCTCGCCGAAGGCGCGGAAGTCCGTTAAGGCGGTTAAGCGGACGAAGGTAGTGAAGGGGAAGAAGCCGGTCGCGAAGGCGTCGCGGAACGGGACGCCGAAGAAGGTGGCGCGCGTGGTGGCGGCGGCGAAGAAGCAGGCGCCGGCCAAGCGCGAGTTGAAGCCGGGGAAGCTCAAGACGCTGCCGGCGCGGGCGGCGGTGCCGGTGGGGGACACTTGGAACCTCGAGACGCTGTTCCCGAACGACGCGGCGTGGGAGGCGGCGTTCGAGGCGTGGTCGCGGCGGCTGACGGAGTACCGGCAGTACAAAGGGCGGCTCGGAGATTCGGCCGACAACCTGGCGGCGGTACTGCAACTCGATGCGGACCTGGACCGTGCGGGCGAGCGCCTGGGCGTCTACGCGTTTCTCAAGACCGCGGAGGATCAGGGCAATTCGGACTACCAGCGGATGAAGGGGCGGTATCAGCACGCGGCGACGCAGCAGTCGGAAGAGGGGGCGTACGTCCGGCCGGAGATCATGGCGATCCCGGCCGAGCAGATCGAGCGGTACCTCGCGGCGGACGCGCTGAAGGACTGGCGGCTGGCGCTGGAGCGCATCCTGCGGTACCGGCCGCACACGTTGTCCGGGCGCGAGGAGCAGATCATCGCGATGCAGGGGCAGATGTCGGAGGCGGCGAACCAGGTGTTTAGGCAGCTGAACGACGCGGACCTGAAGTGGCCGGCGATCGCGAACGAGCACGGCGAGCGCGTGGAGCTGGGGCACTCGAGCTTCAGCGCGTTCCTTCACTCGCCGGACCGGGCGGTGCGGCGGAACGCGTTTCACACGTATTACGCGCAGTACGACGCGCACAAGAACACGATCGCGGCGGCGTACAACGGGTCGGTGCAGCGGGACGTGTATTACGCGCGGGTTCGGAACCACACGTCGGCCCGCGAGGCGGCGTTGTTCGCGGACAACGTTCCGGTGGCGGTGTACGACTCGCTGATCGACTCGGTGCACGCGAACTTGCCGGCACTGTACCGTTACTATGACCTCCGTCGGCGGAAGATGAAGCTGAAGGACGGGATCCACCAGTACGACACGTACGTGCCGATTTTGGCGGACCTGGAGAAGCGGCACACGTGGGAGCAGGCGGTGGACGTGGTGATCGACTCGCTGGCGCCGCTGGGCACGGAGTACACGCGGACGCTGCGCGAGGGGCTGTCGACGGCGCGGTGGAGCGATCGGTACCCGAACGCGGGGAAGCAGTCGGGCGCGTTCAGCTACGGGACGTTCGACGCGGCGCCGTTCATCATGATGAACTACCAGCCGACGGTGCTGGACCACGTGTTCACGCTGACGCACGAGGCGGGGCACTCGATGCACTCGTGGTACTCGTCGCGGAACCAGCCGTACCAGTACTACTCGTACACGATCTTCGTGGCGGAGGTGGCGAGCACGTTCAACGAGATGCTGCTGGCCGAGCACCTCATGAAGAACGCGAAGACCGACAAGGAGCGCGCGTATTTGATCAACCGCCAGCTCGACGGGATCCGCGGGACGATCATCCGGCAGACGATGTTCGCGGAGTTCGAGAAAATCACGCACGCGCTGGTGGAGGCGGGGGAGCCGCTGACGGTGGACCTGCTGAAGAAGGAGTACCGCAAGCTGCTCGATTTGTATTTCGGGCCGGAATTCTCGATCGACCCGGAATTGGAGCTTGAGTGCCTGCGCATCCCGCACTTTTACCGGGCGTTCTACGTGTACAAATACGCGACGGGGCTGTCGGCGGCGATCGCGCTGTCGCAGCGCGTGTTGGCGGGCGGGCAGCAGGAGCTCGGAGATTATCTCGGGTTCCTGAAGGGCGGGAGTTCGAAGTGGCCGTTGGATTTGCTGCGAGATGCGGGTGTGGACATGGAGAAGCCGGAGCCGGTGAACACGGCGCTGGCGTATTTCGATCGGCTGGTGACGGAGTTGGACGAGTTGATTTGAGAATCGGGGCGCGGTCTGGGTCGTGCCTTACCGAAGTGGGCATTCCGGCGGAGGCGTCTGACGCGCCCGGGGGGGCAATTTTCCACCGGGGGACGGTCCGGACGTATGATCGGGCAACCTTGGACGTGTCCCGATGACTTTCCTGATCCTGCGCTACTTGTTGGCCGCGCCGTTCGCGATCTTGTGGGCGGTGTGTCTGACGGGCAACTTGTGGTTGCTGATCACGACGATCGCGCACCGCCCGCGGCACACGCCGACGCCGCTGGGGGTGGTGGGGTTCGTCTCGGGGTTGATCGTGATGCTAGTGTCGCCGCTGGCGCTGTACGTCGACTGGTACGTGCTTTTGGGGTGCGCGGCGCTACCGGAGGTGCCGGCGATCTTGCTGGCGCTGATCGGGATGGCGCGGGGGGATCCGCCCGATCCGACGCCGAGCGCGGGGGCCACCGTCGAATGACGTGCGGCGGCGGAGGACGTGGTCACCGGAGGTGACCAAGCCGCGCGGGGATGGAGTACGGTCGCGGACGCACACTTGACGCTTCGTCGCGTGCCCTCACTGGTCGCCCATGAACAATTTCTCCGTCAGCCTCGTCCAGCGGTCGTTCGCCTCGACGTGCCTCGACATCGTGAAGATGCGGCCGTTCCTCCCGTGCGAGATCCGGAGCGAGTGCGACGACTTCCACGGCACGCTGGTCGAAATCGTGTTCGACCCGTTGAAGATTAACCAGGTGAATGCGCAGTTCGAGGCGGCCGGGTATCACGTGCCGGAGGACATGCAGGTCGTCGGCCGGACGGACGACGGGTCGATCCTGCTCTGGGGCGGGATGAACTCGGTCTACCACCTGAAGATGGGCGAGCACCTCGACGACAGTTGGGAGTCCAACATGGTGTTCGAGGACGTCCTGCACCTCACCCGGCCGTTCAAGATCAAGAACAAGAAGGTCGAGATCGACGAGATGGTGGCGCAGTTAAAGCGGGTGTACGCGACGAAGTAGTGCCGCATCCTTTACCGGGGACGAGGCGCGTGGCGGTTCTCACCCGACTTCGATGTCCCCGACGCGGTGGCGCGTGACGCCGGCGACGAGGACTTCGGCGGCGGGCCGCTTGCCGTCCCAGCTGTTCCAGAGGATGACGCGCTGGCGGTCGGGGGAGATGGCGCAGACGACGTCCTGGGCGGCGGAGACGACGCGGAGGCCGCGGTGGGGGCTGAGGTACTGGGTGACCAGGTCGTCGTCGAGGCCGACGCAGACGATGGGGCCCTCTTCGGTCGCCAGGAGGAGGCGCTTGCTGCCGAGCCACGGGAGGACGCCGGCGGCCTTGAGGCGGCCGGCGCGGCGGGTGTCGGCGATGGCGGCGAGGGTGGCGCGGTCGCGGACGCTGACGGTGCCGTCTTCCTGAACCACCGCGATTCGCGCGGGGTCGGTCGGGACGATCGCGAGCACCTCGGCGTGCGAATTGAGCTGGACCTCGCTTCGGCGGTTGTCGCGGTCGATCACGGTGAGGTACCGGCCGACCGACAGGGCGATCCGGCGCTCGTCGAGGACGACCAGGTTGCGGATGCCGGCGGCCTTCATGGCGATCGACTGGACGGCGCCGGCGGTGACGTACCCGCCCGCGGTCGTGAAGCCGGCGGCCGTGGCGGCGATCGTGCGGCCCGCGCCGTTCGCGGCGGCGGGCAGGGGGGGCGGGTTGTCCTTGCCGCGGAGCTCGACGGGGCGGACGGTCCAGTCGGGGGCGTCGCCGCTGCCGACGCGCCAGGCGACGACGCCGGCCTCGCCGTGGCAGCCGATGACGCGGTCGTTCCAGACGACGGCGGAGGAGAAGCCGAGCTGGGAGTCGATGCCGGGGTCGCGGTACTCGGTCCTGGCGCCGGACTCGGGGTCGAACACCACGACGCCGTCCCGCGCGCCGACGAGGAGGACGTCGCGGCCGTCCAGGCGCGCGGCCTGGACGCTGCGCAGGGGGCCGACGCCGTCGGGCATTGGGAATTGATCGGCGAGTGCGGGCGGTGTGGCCTTGGGGTCGATGCGGATGACGGCCTGCCCGGCGACGCCCCAGATCTCTTTGCTCCCGCCTTCCTTGCCGCTGGCGAGGAGGAGCGTCTGGAACATCAGGCCCTGATCGGCCGGACTGACCTGGCGGAGGACGTCGGCGGCGGTCAGGTCGGGGGCGGCCTTGCGCAGCTCTTCGAACTGGCGGAGGAGCTTGCCGGCCCGCTCGAATTGCTCGACCTGTCCGGCGACGCGGCGCTCGGCGAGCGTGCGCTCCATCTCCTCGATCCGGGCGGCCTCGAAGCTCGGGCTCTCGAAGTGGGCCTGGAACGGCGCCAGGACGTCGAGTCCGGACGTGAAGCCGATCCGCTTGCCCTCTTCCTTGAGCGCGTCGGTGAGCGCGGCGAGGGCGGCGGGGTCGCCCTTTGTCCAAGCGTCGGCGGGGAACGCTCGGGCGATTTTGGCGGCGGCCGTGCGGAAGGCGGGGGTGAAGTGGCGGACGACGTCGTCGGTGGTGACGGTCACGGCGCGGGCGAGAAAGACCTCTTCGAGCATCTTCCACTCGGCCGGATCGCCGAGGGCGACGACCGAGCAGGTGAACGTGCAGTGTAGGCGGTGGCCGTCGGCGGTGACGAGGTCGTCGAGCGCCCAGCGGACGCGCGCGGGGCCGGAGCGGAGTTCGAGGCGTCCGTTCTCGCGGCGGGCCAGCTCGTTGGGTTGTAATGCCATAGGGCGGTCCTCGTCGGCATTGTACGCCGGGCGGAGCGGGGAGGGCGAGGCTCCGCCCGAGCCATTCGCCGCCACCGCGCCGGCAACTGGATCCGAGTGTACCGGGGAAACGCCATTCTCCCGGGCTATAAACGGGCTCGCTTCCGAGAATGACGTCGCACGTGCCTGCCAAATGAACGACGCGTCAGACCTGGCCGGTCCGACGCGTCGAAATCTACTGAGAGTTGTGCCCGCCGGACGCTTACGCCTTCCCGGCGATCTCCTGCATGACGCGGGCCCGGGTCATGCGGCGCTGGCGGTCGGCGCGGGCCTTGTCGTCGGTCGGCTGGTGGGCGGTGGCCTCGGCGAGCTCGGCGCGGGCGGTCTCGGCGGAGATGTCGGCGGCGGCCATGGCCTCGGTGCTGAGGATGGTCAGCTTATCGTCCTTCATCTGGGCGACGCCGCCGTCGACGAAGTAGGTGCGGCGCTGGCCGCCGGCGAGGTCGATGCGGAGCGGGCCGGTGCCAAGCTTGACGAGCAGGGGGGAGTGGCCGGTGAGGATGCCGATCTGCCCGTCGTGGGCCGGGAGGATCGCCTGGGTGACGGTCTCGTCGAGGACCTGTTGCTCGGGCGTGACGACGGTGCACTTGAATGACATAGCGGGCTCGCGGTTGAGATTCTCCGGCGCGGTCGGCGCGCGTCGGTCGTGAGTGAAATGTAGGGGGGGGATGGAGGTTGTCAAGCGAGGACAGTGCGGTGTGCTGTCGCAGTGTCGGATCGGGCGAACCTGCGCTTCACTGAAGTGAGCACGCCGGGGTCGGATCGTCGACCCGCCGCCCCCAACGGCCCCCGAATTTTCGGTTTTCCGGTGGCGGAAAAGCCGGCGGGCGGTGGTATAATACCGGCGCGTAAGCAACCCCAGCCACCGCGCCGCCCGGCGCGGTGGCTTCCGTTTTATGTCGCCCCGGCGAGTTGCGCATCGCGCGAACTGAAGTCGCGACCGCGCCGCCCGGCGGCGAGCGTCCAGCAGCGAGGAGTCGTCATGCAGATCGTCAGTGCCGAGGAGAAGGCCGCCCTCGAGAAGAAGCGCGAGGAGATGTACAAGGCGCAGATCGACGTCCAAGAGCGGATCCGCAAGGCGGCCGCGCTGGGCGATTTGTCGGAGAACGCCGAGTACCACTTCGCGAAGGAGGAGAACCGGGTGATCCAGCGCGAGCTGGCCGAGCTCGAGCTCAAGCTGCGGACCGTCGCCGTGGTGTCGACGGACAACGTCCCGGAGGACATGGTCTTCCTCGGGCACACGGTCAAGCTGCTGGACATGGACGACGAAACCGAGCAGCTCGTGCGGCTGGTCGGCGAGGCCCAGCCCGGCGCCGCCGGGGACGAGGTCATGCCCGTGTCGGTCTCGAGCCCGATGGGCGAAGCGCTGTTCAAGGCCCGCGTCGGCGAGACGGTCAAGGTGAAGGCCCCGCGCGGGACGATGGAGTTCAGGATCCTGGAGATTGTCTGAAGGCAACGGCTGCACGCGCACGGATGAAGGATGAACGTCCGCGTCCGCTCGCGTTCGCCCCGCCACCTTAGCTCAATTGACAGAGCACCGCTTTTGCAATGTTTTTTAGCCAGTTCCGCCCCGCCAGAAGTCTACGGAAACGCGGTTTTTCCAGCGGGAAGCGGCGGAACGGCGGCAGGATTGGCTAAACGGATCGGGTCGATAAAATCTCCGTAGACCGCGCCGCCTTAGCTCAATTGGCAGAGCAGCGCTTTTGTAAAGCGCAGGTTGTCGGTTCGATTCCGACAGGCGGCTTACCCGACGGCAGTTCGTTCGCGCTCTGCCGTGCCCGTTGATCTTCCCGACCTCCCGCCCTTCGAACATTTCGCGGAACTCATCGGGCGGATTGATCCGCTCCCAATGGGGCGGCGGCGTACCGACGACCAACGGGCGCGGCGCTCCTCCCGACGTTTGATCCGCTCCGCATCTACCCGACCGACGCGCGGGGCATGTCGATCGATTACGCGCCGTTCGATTGGATCAATGAAGCGGCCCGCGTCGTCATCGTCGGCACTACTCCCGCCCGCGATTCGATGCTCACAACGCGGTGATGGCTCGCCGCGCGGCAATCATGGACGGGGAACCGCTCTCCGTTGCCGCCAAGCGGGGAAGCTGACGGGTTGCTTTTCGAACGTGCGGAAGGTGCTTGCGGAACAGCTTGACGCGCCGGACGTTCATCGGGCGCTTGACCTCCCGACGGGGGGGGAGTTTTGGGAGTCGCGCCGCGACCTACTCCACCCAGGTCGTCCGTCCGCTACCCCGTCCTCCGCAAGCGGATCAATCACGACGGCTACAGCCCGCGCCTTGCCGATTCGCCCGCATCGTCCCGGTTGGCCCAGGGGTAGCGGAAGCGTTGGAAGCCATCGGCATCGGTGAGCGGTACATGCTCAAGGGCATGCCTCATGCGTCAACGGGCGGCGGTCATTCGGATCGGGAAGAGACGTGCAAGCGGGAACGGGAGCAAATGGCCGCGAGGGTCAAGCGTGGGGCGGCGAGTTGTTCGACCTCACCCGGGATCCGGACGAACTGGGCAACGTCTACGCCGACCCCGCGCAACGTGAGACTGTGGACAAGCTGAAAGCCGAGCTGAAACGCCTGCGCGAGGAACTGAAGGACGCCGACCAGTTCGCGAATCGGCTGCCAAAGGATGAGGTGTGATGGGCTTCGGTCTGGTGCGTGCGCGGGACGTCGGGCCACGGTAACGCAGGCGGCCAGTGGCGCACCCGAACGTGAAGCGGGGCGCCGACCTGGGCGGTGAGGCGGCGCCGGCCCAGGACCGGTGTCGCCCCCGTGATCACGCGTTAGGTGCGGCGGCGGCTGCGGCGGAGTCGTCCCGATCCGGGCGGGCCTCGTCCCGGCGGCGCGGGTAGAGGATGACCGTTCCGAGCACGGCGGCGATCAGCGAGGCGATGAAGATCGCGATCTTGGCGGCCGCGAAGTCGGCGGGGTCCGGGAACGCCTCGCCGGCGATGAACAGGGACATCGTGAACCCGATGCCGCCCAGCGCGCCGGCGCCACACAACTGGCGCCACGAGTAGGCCGCCGGCTTGACCGCGACGCCGCTCCGCACCGCGAGCCACGCGGCCGCCACGATGCCGACCGGTTTGCCCACGACCAACCCGACGACGATCGCGGTCATTAGTGGCCCGTGCCCGCGGAACGCGTCCGCCGACCAGGCGACGCCCGCGTTCGCCAGCGCGAAGATCGGCAACACCGCGTAGCTCGACCACGGTTCGACGGTGCGGAGCAGCTTGTCCGCGGGCGAGTCGATCCGGGCGTGGATGGCGTCCAGGGCGCGGAGCGCCGGCTCGGACGGCCCGGGCCGCATCGCCTCCCCCGCGCGGCGCTGCTCGTGCCGGATCACGGCCGACGCCTGGGCGAGCAGCGCGGTCAGGTTCGCCGGCGGGCGGGTCGGGATCAGCAGGGCCAGGACCACCCCGGCCAGCGTCGCGTGGAGCCCGGCCTCGTGGAGGAAGAACCAGAGCACGACGCCGCACACCGCGTACGGCAGGGTGGCGTACACGCCGGCCCGGTTGAGCACGACCAGCAGCGCGGTCACCGCGCCGCCGGCGATCAGGTACGACGCGTGAACCTCGCCCGTGTAAAAAAGCGCGATCACG
>Ga0196963_10002004_pt1 | contig 12761 bp, 10 predicted proteins | sample S1_5metaG_FD_148600 | JGI IMG/M metagenome (GOLD analysis project Ga0196963, IMG submission 148600) | Soil microbial communities from Anza Borrego desert, Southern California, United States - S1_5 | ecosystem: Environmental > Terrestrial > Soil > Desert | place: USA: California | collected... | reverse complement strand
GGTGCGCTGCTCGCCGAGAGCGAGGTCGGCTACCAGAACCTCTCGCGCCTGGTCAGCCGCGGCAACCTCGAGGGCTTCTACTTCGAGCCGCGCGTCGACCTCGAGGCGATCGCGCAGCACGCCGACGGTCTGCTCTGCCTGACCGGCGCGGGCAAGGACGGCTTCCTCAACCGCCACATCATGGCCGGCGCCGACGACGAGGCGCGCCGCCAGCTCGGCCTGCTCAAGGACGTCTTCGCCGACCGGCTGTGGGTCGAGGCCTGCGAGCACGGTTCGGACGGCCCGATGAGCGCGCTCGCCGGCAACGTCGCCGTGGCGCGCGCGGCCGGCGTGCCGCTGGTCGCGACCAACTGGGTGCACTACCTGACCCAGGCCGACCACGACGTGCACGACGTCCAGCTCGCCATCCAGAAGGTCACGACCATCGCCGACACGCGGCGCAAGCGCATGACGTCGCGCGAGTACTACCTCAAGAGGGGCGACGAGATGGCGGCGCTGTTCAAGGACCTGCCCGAGGCGATCGCGGCGACGCGCGCGATCAGCGAGCGCTGCGTCAAGATGCCGATCCCGCTCGGCCACTACCACCTGCCGAAGTTCCCGTGCCCGGCGGGCCACGACGAACGCTCGTGGCTGCGCGCGCAGTGCGAGGTCGGGCTCAAGCAGCGCTACGGCGACTCGCCGTCCGAGGAGGCGCGCACGCGGCTCGAGTTCGAGCTCGAGACGATTTCGCGCATGGGCTTCGAGGCCTACTTCCTGATCGTCGCCGACTTCATCGGCTGGGCGAAGAAGCAGGGCATCCCGGTCGGTCCCGGGCGCGGCTCGGCGGCCGGCGCGATCGTCGCGTACAGCCTGGGCATCACCGACATCTGCCCGCTGCGCTACTCGCTGCTGTTCGAGCGCTTCCTCAACCCCGGCCGCAAGTCGATGCCCGACATCGACATCGACTTCTGCAAGGACGGTCGCGGCCGGGTCATCGAGTACGTCGCGCAGAAGTACGGCCAGGACGCCGTCACCCAGATCATGACCCTGGGCACGATGAAGGCGCGCATGGCGATCAAGGACGTCGCGCGCGCCTACGAATGGACGCCGGAGGAGGCGCAGGAGCTGGCCAATCTGGTGCCCGAGGACCCGTCGGGAAAACACGGCCTCGCCGTGTGCCTGGGCAAGAAGCCGCTCGACAAGGACAAGGGCGTGTTCGAGCCGGTCGACGCGATGGTCAAGCGCTACGACGCCGACCAGCGCGCGCACCAGGTGCTCGATACCGCCCTGTCGCTCGAGAACCTCGGGCGTTCGCTCGGCGTGCACGCCTGCGGCATCATCATCGCGCCGTCCGCGGTCTCGAGCTACGTGCCGGTGTGCGTCGTGAAGGGCAAGCCGGCGACCCAGTACAACATGAACCAGGTCGAGAAGTGCGGCCTGCTCAAGATGGATTTCCTCGGCCTCAAGACGATGTCGATCCTGAAGAAGACCTCCGACATCGTCGTCGCGGCCGGCGGTTCGGCGATCGACTGGTTGAAGGTCCCGCTCGATGACGAGAAGACCTTCGCGATGCTCGGCTCGGGCGCGACGCTGGGCGTGTTCCAGTGCGAGTCGTCGGGGTTCCAGGAGCTGATCAAGCTGCTCAAGCCCGACCGCTTCGAGGATCTCATCGCGCTGGTCGCGCTGTACCGCCCGGGCCCGCTGATGGCCGGCATGCACATCCAGTACTGCGATCGCAAGCACGGCCGCGAGCGCGTCGACTACCCGCATCCCGTGCTCGAGAAGTCGCTCAAGGAGACCTACGGCCTCTACATCTACCAAGAGCAGGTGATGAACATCAGCCGCGAGCTGTGCGGCTTCTCCCCGGCCGAAGCCGACGACCTGCGCAAGGCCATGGGCAAGAAGGACATCAACGTCCTCAAGAAGCTCGAGGAGAAGTTCATCGAGGGCGCGTGGACGCACCACCAGTACGACAAGGCCAAGTGCAAGGAGATGTGGGAGAAGATCCTCGGCTTCGCGTCGTACTGCTTCAACAAATCGCACTCGGCGTGCTACGGCCTCATCGCGTACTGGACGGCGTGGGCCAAGGCCAACCACTTCGCGGCGTTCATGACCGCGAACCTGATCTACGAGATGGATAACAAGGACAAGATGACGAAGTTCGTGGAGGAGCTCCGCGTCTCCGGCATCCCCGTCCTGCCGCCCGACATCAACGAATCGGGCTGGGAATTCACCCTCGTCCCGCCCAAGGCGGCTGGCGACGGCGCCGAGGCGGCGAAGGAATCCGTGCGCTTCGGCTTCGGCGGCGTCAAGGGCGTCGGCGAGGGCGCGGCCGAGCACCTCATCGCCGAGCGCCGCGAGCGTTCCCCATTCACCACGCTCTACGACCTGTGCGAGCGCGTCGACACGCGGGTCGTCAACAAGCGCGTGGTCGACAACCTCATCAAGGTCGGCGCGCTCGACAGCCTGCACCGCAACCGCCGCGCGCTGGCCGACGCCGTCGACCGCGCCTTCGATCGCGGCACGCGCCTGGCGAAGACCAAGGCGCAGAACCAGGAGAGCCTGTTCGCGGTGTTCGACACCGACGCCGCCTTCAAGCACGAATCGCAGGGCTATCCCGACGTGCCCGACTTCCCGCAGTCCGAGCGCCTGGCGAACGAGAAGGCGCTGACCGGCTACTGGATCTCGAGCCATCCGGTCAGCGAGCACCGCGCGACGCTCGCCGCGTTCCCCGCGACCGCCGCGCGCGACCTCGTCGCGCTGCCCACGGGCGGCAAGGCGACCGTGGCGGCCGTCGTGCTCGGCCGACGCGTGATCCGCACCAAGGCCGGCAAGATGATGGCGGTGCTGACGCTCGAGGATCCGACCGGCCGCTTCGAGGGCGTGCTGTTCCCCGGGCGCGAGGGTCGGCGCGGCGGCTACGAGCCCGGCGCCTACGACAAGTTCAACGCCAACTGCGCCGACGACACGGTCGCGCTGTTCACCGGCAAGATCGAACGCCGCGAGCGCAAGGGCGGCGGCGGTGGCGGCGGTCGCGCGCGCGGCGGCGGTGGCGACATGATGAGCGACGACGGCGAGCCGATGGCCCCGGATCTCGACGCTGGCGACGACGAGGGCGCCGATGCGGCCGAGGTCCTGCCCAGCCTGATCATCGACGACATGATCCCGGTCGACCTGGTGTGCGAACGCCTGACCCGCCAGGTGACGGTGCGCATCGATGCGCGTCGCCACGGCGCCGCCCAGGTGGCCGAGACCGAGCTGCTGCTCAAGGAGAACCCGGGCCAATGCCCGGTGCGGCTCGAGGTGCGCACGCCCGGGCGCGTGCTGCTGACGCTGGCGCCGTCCGATCGCTGGCGTCTGCACCCGACGCGCGGCGCGCTCGACCGCCTGCGCGCGATCTGGGGCGGCGAGCAGGTCGCGATCGTCGCCGACGCCGATCCGGCGGCGCTGCGGCGCGGCGAAGCGGCGGTCGGCGCCGGGCACGGCTGACGACGCCGGAGCCCGGCGAGTTTCAGCAGCGAAACACCCGTGCGGGCGGACGCGACGCCGCCTCGCGCCGGTTGTCGACATCCGCGACGATCGTGCGCGCGAGAACGGCTTCGACCGGCGCGGAATCCGGCCCGCCGCGTGCGGTGCGCGTGACGGGAAGCGTCATGGACTCCGTCGCCTCGTTCCTCGTCGTGATCACCAGCAACCTGCTCTTCCCGGACCCCATGCCGCGGGCGGCGGCCGCGGCTTTCGCCTGGCAGCGCACGATGGATGCGGTCGTGAGCGACGCGACGCGATCGACGCCCTCCTCCTCCGCCGGCGCGGCGGCGGCGACGCCGCCGCGCATCGCCACCGGCGGCGATGCGCTCATGCTGCCGCGTGAGGTCCTGGCGCTGCGCCGCGCCGCGCAGGCCCTGGGCTACGACCTGCCCGATCCCGATGCGCAGGCCGCGCCGGCCAGCGTCGGCGCGCTGGCCGATCCGCTCGCCGCCGAGTTCCGCTCCGGCCTTCGCGTCTGCGTCCGCTACGTGACGCGGTTCTGAGCGTGCGCCGGGAGCCCGAAGGCCGGTGCGATGCTGCACGCCGCTACCGCAAGCCCATTCCCGGCGCCTTGGCAGAGGCGCGCGCTCGCGCAAGCTCCGCCGCCGGAGACACCCATGCACGCCGCCATCCGCGTCGCCACCCTCGCCGTCGCCGCCGCTCCCGTCGCGTTCGCGCACGACGGCGGCCACGTCCATGGTTTCGTCGCCGGCCTCGCTCATCCCTGGCTCGGCATCGATCACCTCCTGGCGATGGCGGCGACCGGCGCGATCGCGATGCGCCAGTCGGGCGGCGCGCGCCTGGCGACGCCGACGATGTTCCTGATCGGCATCCTGCTCGGATCGTTCGCCGCGGTGCCGATCGCCGGCGGCGAGGCCGCCGTGGCGCTGAGCGTGGTCGCGCTGGGCGTGCTGCTCGCGTCCGCCGCGACCGCGCCCGCGGGCATCGTCATGGGCCTGGCGCTCGTCGCCGGCGCCGTGCACGGCAACGTCCACATCGCCGAGCTGCCGCCGGCGGTCGGCGCCAGCGCCTGGACCGCCGGGTTCATCTGCGCGAGCGCCGCATTGCATGCGCTCGGCGCGCTGGTCGCGGTCGCGCTCGTCCGGGCGGGAGCGCAGCGCGGCCTGCGCTGGTCCGGCGGCGGGCTCGCCGCCGCGGGGCTGGTGCTGACGGCGACGCGGATCTGAGCAGCGCTTCGCGCTTCGGGCGGCGAGCGCCAAAACAGAAACCCCGGCGGTAGCCCGCCGGGGTTTCTCGCGTCCACGACTCGACCGCGCGCTCAGCGCTTGGCGGCGCCCGCGGTGGCGAAGCAGCCCTTCTCGGCGATGAAGCTCTTGGCCTTCGCCTCGACATCGGCGGTCGTGACCAGCCAGCCGGTGACCTTCTGGCCGGGATAGCGGGCCTGGAGCTTGTCGCGCATCTCGACGAAGGCCTCGCCGTCCTTGACCGAGATCTTGCCGGTGCGGCGCTTGATATCGACGAACCAGACATCCTTGCGGCCGCGGGCGAGGACGATGCGGCCGGTGCCGTCGATGCCGTAGTTCTTCACCGGGACGGCCTCGACGCTCTGGAACACGGGCAGGCGGGTCTCGAGCTCGCGATCGACGACGTCGCCGGGGAGGGGGTGACCGGCGCGCAGCAGACGGATGATCGCCTCTTCGGTGGCTCGGACGGAGACTCGCATGCGGGGTCCTTTCTTCGCCTCGGGCATCGATGCCCGGGCGGCTGGCCTGTACTCAGGGAGGGCCGGCATCGCGCCGGCAGGAATAAAGTTGGAAAGGAGCGCGGTAACTTTAGAAAGTCTCTGGACTTACCGAGAAACCTGGCTCGATTTTCAAGGGCGATACTCTAGCGTCCGATGGCGAAAACTCAAGTGCGAAGCACCTCGTGAAGAGTTCGTTCACATACGATCCAAGACGAGATGCGACAATGGATTACCGCCATTCGCCCGACGATTTCGCTGAGCCGCGGCACGCGGCATGGTTGAAGCCGTGACCGCGCCGTCCGACGCCCTTGGCGACCTCCGGCAGACCGTCTTCGACGCCAATCTCGAACTCGTCCGGCAGGGGCTGATCCTCTCGACCTGGGGCAACGCGTCGGGCGTCGACCGCGCCGCGGGCGTCATGCTGATCAAGCCGTCCGGGGTCGCCTACGAGCGCCTGCGCCCCCAGGACCTGGTCGCCGTCGATCTGGCGAGCGGCCGGGTCATCGCCGATGCCAACGGCGCGACGCTCAAGCCGAGTTCGGACGCCGCGACCCACCTCGAGCTCTACCGCGCCTGGCCCGCCATCGGCGGCATCGTCCACACCCACAGCGAGTACGCGACCGCGGTCGCCCAGGCGTGCCGACCGATCGTCGCCATGGGCACCACGCAGGCCGACTACTTCCACGGCGACGTGCCCTGCACACGGCCGTTGACCGCCGCGGAGATCGACGGCGGCTACGAGGTCGAGACCGGCCGGGTCATCGTGGCGTGCTTCGCCCGGGGGGGACTCGATCCCGCCGCCATCCCCGGCGTCCTGGTCGCCCAGCACGCGCCCTTCGCGTGGGGCGAGACCCCCGCCGCGGCGGCGTTCCACGCCGTCGTCATCGAACGGCTGGCGCGGATGCAGGTGCACGCGCTGACCGTGAATCCGGCCGCGGGCCGCGCGCCGCAGCACCTGCTCGACAAGCACTACCGGCGCAAGCACGGGCCGAACGCGTACTACGGGCAGGGCCCGAAGGCCTGAGGGGCGCGACGCTCGAAGCTGGCAGCTGCCAGCTGCCAGCTCGAGGCTCGAGGCTCGAGGCTCGAGGCTCGAGGCTCGAGGCTCGAGGCTCGAGGCTGGAGGCTAGGACGCCGCCGCCTTCGCCATCTCCTGGGCGATCCGCCGATGCGCGGCGAACGCTCGTTGGGCGGCACCGTTGCCCAGGACCTCGATCGCGCGCTCATAGCCTTCGCCGCGACCGCTGATCGCGCGGCCGTGCCACAGGTCGATCGCCGCTCCGGCGTTCAGCGCGACGAGGTCGACGAGCGGGCCGCGTTCCTCGCCGGCGAGCAGGCGCTCGAGCAGCGCGGCGTTGCGCGGCGCTTCGCCGCTCGGCAGGTCGGCGTGGGTCAGCGCCGGATGCAGCGCGGCGACGGCGCCCTCGCGCACCGCGCCGCCCTCGAGCAGCAGGAAGCGGCTCGGTCCGGTGATCGAGAACTCGTCGATGCCTGGGGCGCCCCACACCACGCACGCGCGTTCGCAGCCGAGCGCGGCGAGCGCCGCGGCGACCACGCGCGCGGTGCGTTCATCGATGACGCCGATCAGTTGCCGGCGGGGCCGGCACGGATTGGCGAGCGGACCGGCGAGGTTGAAGATCGTGCGTCGGCCCGCGGCCTTGCGCATCGGCGCCACCGCCGCCACGGCCGGGTGCATCGCCCGCGCGAAGAGGAAGCAGACGCCGGTCTCGCGGCGGAGCCGCGCGTGCTGCTCGCCCGTCAGCGCGAACGGGATGCCCAGGGCGTCGAGCAGATCGAAGCTGCCATCGGGCCGGCGCGAACCGCGGTTGCCGTGCTTGGCCACCGGCACGCCCGCCGCGGCGAGCACGAACGCGGCGGTGGTCGAGACGTTGAAGCGCGCCAGGCCGCTGCCGCCGGTGCCGCACAGGTCGAGGCACGCGCCGTCCATCGGCAGCGTCGCCGCCCGCGCCAGCAGCGCGCGCACCACCGCCGCCAGCTCGTCGCCGGTCTCGCCGCGCTCGGCCCAGCTCGTCAGCAGCGCCGCCCCGGCATCGACCGCGATGCCGCCCGACATCAGCAGGTCGATCAACGCCGCCGTGTCGGTGGCGCTCATCGGCGAACGCACGCGCTCGGCGGCGGTTGCGGGACTCATGGTCATCGCCGGGACGCTAGCGCCCACGCGCGGTGGCGCACGCGCTTCAGGCGAAGCGCACGCAGACGATCGGCGGCAGCCGCGCGTCGACCGCGGTCCAGTGATCGCCCTGGTCCTCCGAGACCCACAGCCCGCCGCTGGTCGAGCCGAAGGCCAGGACGCCGCCATCGGCGCTGATGTCGAGGCCGTGGCGGTAGACCAGGTCGTAGGCGTGCCGCTGCGGCAGGCCGGCGTCGAGCACGGCGAACGAGCGGCCGCCGTCGCGCGTGCGCGCGACCACGACCTTGCCGTCGACCGGCATGCGCTGGCTGTCCGCGGCGGCGGGCACGAACCACGCGGTGTCCGGTTGCGTCGGATGCACCGCGACGGCGAAGCCGAAGGTCGAGGGCGGCACGTTGTCGACGACGCGGAAGGTCATCCCGGCGTCGTCGCTGACGAAGACCCCGGCGTGGTGCTGCATCCACATCCGGTCCGGCGCCGCCGGACAGCGCACGATGCGGTGCGGATCCTGCGCCACCAGGTCGCCGACCTGCTCCGGCGGCATGTACGACGCGACCTGGCCGGTGCCGCGCACCGACCACGTCGCGCCGCCATCGTGCGTCGCCCACACGCCGCCGCACGAGACGCCGACCACGACGCGGCGCGGATCGCGCGGATCGGGCATGATCGAGTGGATGCCGGCGAAGTCGTAGCCGCCGCCCATCCAGCGCTTGCGGTCGGGATGCAGCCACAGCGGCTCGACCAGCGACCAGGAGTCCGCGCCGTCGGTGGAGCGGAACAGCCCGCCGGGAATCGTGCCGCACCAGATCTCGCCCGGCACGCCGCCGGCTTCGAGCGACCAGATCAGCTCGACGTTCCACGGCACCGGCAGTTGGCGCATCGGATCGCGATCGTCGAGGTCCGCCGGCTTGGGCGGATACGTCGGCGCGGTGCGCTCGACGAACGTCCGGCCGCCGTCCGTCGAGCGATGGAGCTTGGCGCCGAAGTGGCCGTGGCCGACGGCGGCGTAGAGCGCGCCGTCGCGCCGATCCGGCGCGATCGCGGTGACCTGGACGCCGGCGAAGGACAGCGCCTCGACCTCCCAGCCGCGCGCGCCGCGCGCCAGCGTGAAGAGTCCCTTGCGCGAACCGATGTGCAGACGGGTCATCTCGATCTCCGGGAATCGTCTGAGGACGGGCTCATCCCCCGGACAGCGCCTGCAGGACGTGGACCTCGCCGTCCTCGCCGACTGGGTCGCTCAACGAACGACGGTCGCGGCACTGCTCGCCATCGATGAACACCGCGACGTGCTTGCGCACCGCGCCCTGGTCGTCGAGCACGTAGCCGCGCTCATGGGGCGCCAGGGCCGCCGCGAGCACCTCGCCGAGCGTGCGCCCGGCCACGACGCGCGGCTCGGCGGCGAAGCGCAGATGCGGGGTGAAGATGACGCGCGCCACGCTCCGCTCGTAGGCGGCGCATCCGGGCTGGCCATCGATTCCTGGCCCCCCGGCTGCGCGACGTGTGTCGTCATCGCGTCTTAAACCGTTCCCAGGCAAGGTGCTGCGAAGGGTCTGCGTATTCGGCGCTTGCATTTCAAATGCGCGTTTCAAAAGAGCGTTCCCATGTCGCCCACCGCCACCCAGTCCGAAGCCACGCGCGAACGCCTGATCGACGCCGCCGGCGAGATCTTCGCCGCCAACGGCTTCCGCCAGGTCACCGTGCGCGAGATCTGCGATCGCGCGGAGGCCAACATCGCCGCGGTGAACTACCACTTCGGCGACAAGCGCGGCCTCTACGAGGCGGTCTTCCGCCACGCCGCGCTGTGCGCGCCGCCGACCCAGCTCGAGGGTCCGCCCGAGGTCCGCCTGCGCGGCGCCGTCGAGGCGCTGCTCGGCTGCGTCTTCGGCGTCGGCCGGCCGACCTGGTACGCGCGGCTGATGATGCGCGAGATGATGGAGCCGACCGAGACCCTCGACCAGGTGGTCGACGAGCGCATCCGGCCGTTCTGCGACGAACTCGAGACGATCGTCGGCGAGCTCGCCGGCGGCCGGCTCGCCGACACCGATCGCCGTCGCGCCGTGCGTTCGCTGGTGGCGCAGTGCGTCTACTACCAGCACTGCCGCGCGGTCATCGCCCGGCTCGATCCCGACCAGCGCTTCGACGCCGACGAGCAGGCGCGCATCGCCGACCACGTCGCCGCGTTCACCCTCGGCGGCATCGCTCGCCTCGCCTCAGGAGCCCGCCCGTGATCCGCCTCATCTGCCTGTCCGTCATCGTCGCCTCGGCGATCGCCGGCGAGGCGCCGGTCGCGCCGGTATCGCCGACCGCCCCGCCGCCGACCCCCGCCGAGAGCGCTCCGGGCACGCCGCTGACCCTCGCCGAGGCCGTGGCGCAGGCCGCGCGCACCGCCGGCGTGCGCACCGCCGAGGCCGGCGTCGTCGAACGCCGCGCCCTGCAGAACGCGGCGCGCGCCGACCTCATCGCCGACACCGCCGGCGTCGGGCGCTACCAGCGCCGCGACGACTACGTCGGCGACACCTTCGCCCGCGAGAACCCGCGCAACGACCTCGACGCGCGCCTGACCCTCAGCCAGCCGCTCGTCGACCTCGCGGCCTGGCGTCGCCTGGCCGCGGCGCGCGGCGATCGCCGCGCCGCCGAGGCCGAGCGGGCGGTCGCGCGCGAGACCGCCGCCAGCGACGTCGCCAGCGCCTACGTCCGCCTGGCGCGGGCCGAGCTGGTGGTCGCCGCGCGCGACGCCGATCGCACGCTCGCCAGCGAGCTGACGCGCCTGGCCACGGCGCAGACCGAGGCGGGCATCGCCGAACGCATCGTCGCGACCCGCGCCGCGACCCGCCAGGCGACCGCCGAGGGCGCGTGGATCGAGGCGCGCCAGGAGCGCGCGCAGGCGCACATCGCGCTGGCGCGCGTGCTCGAACGCGACCGCCAGGGTCGGATGCAGCCGACCACGCCGCTCGACGAGCGCTTCGCCGACCTGTCGCTGCCCAGCGATGTCGACGCGGCGACGGCGCAGGCGCTGGCGGGGCGCCCGGAGATCAGCTCGGCGGCGTTCCAGGTCGACGCCGCCGAGGCGCGCCGGCGCGCGGCGACCGCGCTGTACACGCCGACCGTCGATCTCGACGCCGACTTCGGCCGCGCCGGCAGCGACTTCGACGACACCGAGACCGTGTGGTCGATCGGCGCCGTGCTGGTCGTGCCGCTGCCGGTCGACGGTTCGGTCGCCGCCGAGCGCGACGCGGCCGCGGCGCGCCTGACGCAGGCTCGCATCGTGCTGGAGGACGCGCGGCGCGCGATCGCCGCCGAGGTCGCCGACGCCGCCGCCGGCCTGACCGCCGGCGAGGCGCGCCTGGCGATCGCCGTCAGCCGGCTCGATCTCGCCGAGCAGGAGGTGACGCTCGCGCGCGCCCGCTTCGAGGCCGGCGCAACCGACAACCTGGCGCTGGTCGAGGCGCAGCTGTCGCTCGGCGCCGCGCGCACCACCGAGGTCGACGCGCGCGCCACCATCGCCGATTCCCGCATCCGCCTCGCCCGCGCGCTCGGCCAGGCGATCAACCTGCGCTGACGTCCGACCCGCTCCGAGCCGTCCCTCGTCCCGTCCCCACGGTCGCTCCGCACGAAAGATCCCATGCGCCTGCCCGCCCGCCTCCCGGTCCTCGTCATCGCCCTCGCGCTCGTCGGCTGCGGCTCGAAGCCGCCCGGCCAGGGCGGCGCGCACGGGCAGATGCCGCCGCCGCCGACACCGGTCGCGGCGGTGCTCGAGCGCGACGTGCCCGTGCTGCGCGAGCTCACCGGCCGGATCGAGGCCCTGCACTACGTCGAGCTGCGGCCGCGGGTCTCCGGCGTGGTCGAGAAGGTCGTGGTTCCGGACGGCGTCGAGGTGAAGGCCGGCGACGTCATCCTCGAGATCGACCAGCGCCCGCTGCTCGCCGCGGTGGCCCGGGGCGAGGCCGAGGTCGCGCGCGCCGAGGCGCGCCTGGCCCAGGCCCAGGCGCAGCTCAAGCGCGGCGACGAGCTCAAGGCGAAGGACGTCATCGCGCCCCAGCAGTACGACGACCTCGCCGCGGCGGTGCGCACCAGCACCGCCGATCAGGCGGCGGCCAAGGCGGCGCTCGAGACCGTGAAGCTCGAGCTCGGCTACGCGCGCGTCGTCGCGCCGATCGACGGGCGCATCGGCAAGGTCCAGACCACCGTCGGCAACCTGGTCCAGGGCGGCGGGCCGGTGCCGGCGACGCTGATCACCAGCATCGTCTCGGTCGATCCGGTCGATGTCGTGTTCGACCTCGACGAGGCGACGTGGCGCGTGCTCGGCGACACCCTGCGCGCGGCGCAGTCGGGCGGCGCGGCGGTACCCGTGAAGGTCGGCGTCGCCGGCGAGCCCGGCCATCCGCATCCCGGTTCGGTGCGCTTCGTCGACAACGCCATCGACACCGCATCGGGCTCGATCCGCCTGCGCGCGTCGGTGGCGAACCCCACGCGCGTGCTGACGCCGGGCGCGTTCGCCCGCGTGCAGCTGCAGATCGAGGCGCCGAAGGCGACCCTGCTGGTCCACGAACGCGCGGTGCTGACGCAGCAGGCGACGCGCTTCGTGATGATCGTCGACGACCAGGGGCTGACCGAGGTCCGCCCGGTCAAGCTCGGCGACGCGGTCGGCCATCTGCGCGTGGTCGTCGACGGCCTGGAGGCCGGCGAGCGCATCGCGGTCGGCGGCGATCCGATCGCCAAGTTCGGCATGCTGTTCTTCCCCGGCATGCCGGTGACGCCGGTGCCGGCGTCGATGGAGACGCTCGAGCCGCTGGCCGCGCCCGAGGGGGCGGCGCCCGGACACGCCGCGCCGGCAACAGCCGCGCCCGCGGCGCCCGTCGTCGACACGCAGGTGCCGGCGACGCCCGCGCAGGCGCCGACCGCCGACCCGGCGACCGCTCCCGCCGCCGCCGAGGCGCCCGCGGCGACCGGGAACGCGCCGTGAGGCTCGCCCAGTACTTCGTCGACCGCCCGATCTTCGCGTCGGTGCTGTCGGTGGTCATCGTCCTGCTCGGCGTGGTCTCGATGTTCCGCCTGCCGATCAGCGAGTACCCCGGCGTCGTGCCGCCGACCATCGCCATCAACGCGGTCTATCCGGGCGCCAACCCGGAGACCATCGCCGACACCGTCGCCGGTCCGCTCGAGCAGCAGATGACCGGCCTCGACGGCCTGCTCTACGTGTTCTCGCAGGGCAACGCCGACGGCACCATGGCGCTGACCCTGACGTTCGCGATCGGCACCGACCTCGACAAGGCGCTGATCGAGGTGCAGAACCGCGTCCAGCGCGCGACCCCGCGCCTGCCCGAGGAGGTGCGCCGCCAGGGCGTGCAGGCCAACAAGGCGACGCGCGACCTGCTGATGGTCGTCCACCTGAAGTCG
>Ga0196963_10002003_pt1 | contig 12762 bp, 12 predicted proteins | sample S1_5metaG_FD_148600 | JGI IMG/M metagenome (GOLD analysis project Ga0196963, IMG submission 148600) | Soil microbial communities from Anza Borrego desert, Southern California, United States - S1_5 | ecosystem: Environmental > Terrestrial > Soil > Desert | place: USA: California | collected... | reverse complement strand
CCCCCAGGGCATCGAGTGTGCCCGGCGCGGCATCCATTTCATCATCGAGAAACCGGTCACCGAATCGCTGGAGAGTGCGGCCGCCCTGCTCCGCGAGATCGCCAAGTCGGGCGTGAAGACGCTGACCGGCCATCATCGCCGCTATGTCCAGGCGGTGCGCACGGCGAGGCGGATCCTCGCCGACGGCCGCATCGGCCGGCTGGTCGGACTCTCGGTGATCTGGGCGACGCGCAAGCCCGATCCCTATTTCGACGCGGCGTGGCGCAAGAAGCCGGGTGGCGGCCCGATACTGATCAACCTGATCCACGAGATCGACCTCATGCGCCATCTTGCCGGCGAGATGGCGACGATCGCCGGCACCATATCCAACGCCGTGCGCGGCTTCGATGTCGAGGACAGCGCGGGCGCCGTTATCACCTTCCTCAACGGGGCCATTGGCACCGTCCTGTGCACCGACACCGGGCTGAGCCCTTGGACCATCGAGCAGGGCACGGCCGAGAATCCGGCCTTTTCCTACACCGGCGAGAACAGCTACCGCCTCGTCGGCACCGAAGGCTCACTGGAACTGCCGAACCTCAAACTGTGGTCGGCGCGCGATCCCACACAGATCGGCTGGGACAAGCCGCTCTCGGCGACGCCGATGAAGGTTGCGGAGCACGACCCCTATATCGAGCAGCTCAAGCATTTCCGCCGGGTGATCCAGGAGAACGAGACGCCGCTCGTCTCCGCCGAGGACGGCGCCCGCACCCTCGCCGCCACGCTCGCCGTGGCCGAGGCCGGCCGCACCCGGAAACCCGTCGATCTTGCCGCGGCGTTTGCGCGACTGAATGACTAAGAGAAATTGTCGCCCCGGCGAAAGCCGGGGTCCATGGTGCCGTTGGTAAGATGGATTCCGGCTTTCGCCGGGATGACGACTGGTTTGCAATTTTGACCTCGCGACCTTATTTCTCCCCCATGCTCGCACGCGTCTTCGATTTCCTCAGCGGCAAGGAGGCACCGGTCGACCGGGCCGACGAGCTTGAACTTGCGGTCGCTGCCCTGATGATCGAGGCGGCGCGTATGGACAACGACTTCTCCGGCGAGGAGCGGGCCACCATCGAGCGCCTGCTCGCCATGAAGTTCCACATGCCACCAGCCGAGGCGCACGCCCTGATCGAGCAGGCGGAAGCCAAGGTTCATCACTCGACCCAGTTCTTCCCCTTCACCCAGCAGATCTGCAAGAGCCTCGAACCCGAGGCGCGAGTGCACATCATCGAGATGCTGTGGAAGGTCGCCTATGCCGACGGCGTTCTCGACCCGCACGAAGACATGCTGGTGCGCCGCCTTGCCGGCCTCATTCACGTCCCCGACCGCGACCGGGCCCATGCGCGTCAGCGTGCGCTGGAAAAACTCGCGGCGCTGAAGCAAACGAACTGAACGCGACGGCAGGCCCCCGATTTGAAAGCGGCGGCTGCCGCCCAGCGCCGGAACGAAAAAGCCACCACGATGGCGGCGTAAAGACCGTTGGCCGGGCACCTCCAAGGCGGTGGCAATCGCCATGGACAGCGGCAGGGGCAACAATGGCGACGGTCAGTCCGACGGACCGTCACCAGCTTCGGCATGACAGTTCCGCGAACTCGGCTCCGGTCGGCCTGGCGAGGCAAATTCGGCTACGCTTCGTGAAATCCGACGGTCAAGCTTCGCTGCCCCTCGCGCTGCAGTCCGCAAGCGCGCGAAGTTCAGGCAGAACAGAGTGAAGGGTTTGCTTTTATTGTGGTTTTAGTCCCTGTGAAAAATAAAACCCTCGTAATTCAGCACCGGAAAGCCTATGTATTGTGAACGGCGGCGCGACTTTTGAGGTTGCGTCCCGTCCGAATCAGCCTCTCGTTCCGCCATCGATCCCGGGCAATCCCATTTGACCGGCGAGTGCCTTTCGCGCTCGACCGACCGCGGCACGTTCCTCTGACTAAGGACACATCATGGGCTCGCATCGTCTTCGCGAAAAACCGGATCTGGGAGATTTCAAAGCTCCGCGCACCGAGCCGCGCAGCAAGCCGCGCGAGCCGAAGCCGGCGAGCCCCGGCAAATCCTCGGCCGAATTGGTAACCCAGGTCGTCGACACGGCCGGTGCGACGCCGTTCGAGCTCAGCCGTATCTACGCCAAGGGCTGGCAGGCCGGCATGCAGAGCGCCAGCGAAGATCCTGAATTCGACAGCGCCACGACGGGGGAGTCCCTCAACCCCTGCCGCGCCATCAACGAACGGGCGCGCTGGATGCAGGGCTTCAACGAAGCCGTCGCCCGCAAGCGCAACTCGCCGGGCCGCAAGGCAATCGGCTTCCGCCTCAGCACCGTCTAGTCGCGGCCGCTTCAGCGGCCCTCCGGCAAGCCGGCTTCTTTTCGCCTCACCGGCATTGCCGGTATCGACCCATATCGAGATGGAAATGGGTGCGATGCAGGGCGTTATAATCGGGGCCGAGCACGGCGTGAAACAGATCGCAGGCGCCGTCGCGGATCTCGCGCAGGAATTTCGCCTTCGCCTCGACATCCTCGGCTGCCGGTCCGGCCGCCGGGGTTGAACCGGCGCTGACCAGCTGCCGGCTCTGCGGACCGGCATTGCGTGTCCCGCCGTCGTCCTTCTTCCAATGTTTGCCGATCGAGACCGTCTGTCCGTCGCGCGTGCGGAACCCGACGATGTCGATGGCATTGGCCGCGGCGTGTTCGCTCATCACCACCGGCTCGTCCCGTTCCTGGTTCTTCGCGTCGGCGACCGGCTTGCCATTGCGGATCGGCCGGCAGGAGAACGTGCCGAGATGCTGCACGCTCGCAACCTCGGAGCCGAGGTGGCGGCGCGCCGCCGGCTGCACGACATGACGCATGAACATAGCGAGGCTGACGGCGAGCGGGCAGGTCGCGTGGAAGCCCGGCCCGAAGACCCGGTTCTCCGGTGCCACATGAACCACATCGGTCAGCACGCAGCCGCGCGACGACAGATGCGCCACCTTCTGCACCCGCAACTCCGATGTCAGCAGCGCCGCGTCGCAGAAGGCCCGGTCGCGCCCCAGATGCGCGAGCTTGAGACGCGTGACCATGGGGGCGGGTTCGGCCCGCACGTCGAGCGGAGCGAACGGGTCAAGCCTGTCCGGCAGGCGATGAACGGTCGCGGTCACGGCGATGGCGACGACGGCCACGAGCACGATGCCGAGCACGGCGATTTCGGGCGCAGGGAGTTTCCACGGAAAACGGGGCATAGGCGTCCGTCAGGGGAAACGCACTACCGCCCAGCTTCGTTCCTGGCGATGGCCGCGCCGTGGCGAGAAGAAGGCGGAAGGGAGGCAGTCCCTCCCGACGCCCTACGGCGTTACTGTCCGGCTGCCGGAATCTCGGCGCCCGCCGCCTTCTGGCGCTCGTCGAGACTCCACGGACCGGGGCCGTGGACGATGACGTAGATCAGACCGGCGACGATCGACAGGTTCTTCAGAAGCTGGGTCGTCTGGCCGTACATCTGCGCCGGCGGCGCATTCCAGAAATCGTGGAAGAGGAGCCCGGCGACAACACAGAAGCCGAGCATCCCCCAGGCCGCCCATCGGGTGCGCCAGCCAACCAGCATCATGATGGCGATAGCCCATTCGAAGGCGATGCTGCCGTAGGCGACGAGTTCGGGCAGCGGAAACCCTTTTTGCCCCAAACGCCCGACAAGCCGGGCCAGGGGATCGACGAAGGTCTTGTTGTAGGCACTGACGAAGAAGAGCTGCGCGAAAAGCAGGCGCGCCAGTGCCTGGGGCCAGCCGAGCGGCAGAGTCATGTGTCCCTCCCCTGCGCGCCTGTTGGAGATCGTGCGGCGCGTCGTTCGGGATCATAGCGCCGCTCAGACCGCGGCGGCTCTCCACGACGGCCGACGGTTGACCGCCTCATTCCCCCACCCCACGGATCGCTCAGGCCCGGGTGGCGATCATCGAGTGGCGCTGGTTGACCCGGTCGAGCCATGCCGCAAGGGGCGGGTGCTCTCCGCGCCACGGGATCTCCGGCAGACGAAAATCCAGGTAGGCCAGGGCGCAAGCCGTGGAGATATCGCCGAGGTCGAAGCGCTCCGGCTCCACCGCGATCCGGGGTAGGGTGCGGCCGACGGCGCGGCGCAGGCGGTCGAGCCAGTCGGTCGACTGACGCTCGGCCGGGCGGCGCTGTTCGATGACAAGGCCAAACGCCGCATCGATCAGCCCCTGGGCCAGCGCGGTGCGCGACAGGACCTCCAGCCGATGGCCGGCGAGCAGCGACGTTCCGCTACCCACGCTGTCGAGATATTCGGCGATGGTCGTGCTCTCCGTGATCAGCATGCCGTCATCGGTGACAAGGGCCGGCACCTTGCCGAGGGGTGTCGCCGCCAGCAAAGCCGGAGGATCGGCCCACGGATCGACCTCCTGCCAGTCGATGCGGTGCACAAGCTGTTTCTCATGCGCCACCACGCGCACCTTGCGGGCATAGGGAGACGGCTTGTTGAAATAGAGCTTCATCGGACGCTCCGTATGAGGTCGATAAGAAAAGCCGTGGCGAGCGCGGCGGCGCCCAGCAGGAACAGGAGGGCATGCGATCCGTAGAGCGCGTAGAGAAAGGAGAAGGCGTAGGCACCGCTGGCCTGGCCTATGGCAAACGCGACCGTGCACACGCTCCAGGCCCGGGCCCGCGCCGGACCGGCGACGAGCTCGTGCACCCGACCCAGCGCCAGACCCGCCACACCCGGCACAAAGGCGCCGACCACAAGGCATGAGACGATCAGCGCCGCGTCGCTCGAGACGAAGGCCGGCAGCGCGATAAGCACGGTCACGACCACAAAGGACAGGCGCAGCGCGCGACCGAAGCCGATGCGGTCGGCAATCATTCCGGCCAGCACGGGGCCAAGCGCGGCACCGATGCCGAACACGACCCAATAGCGACCGCCGATGGCGAGTCCCTGGTCAAGGCCGCGGGCGATGAAGTCGACGAGGAAGACCATGTGCGGCACAAGCGCTACGGCGCTCAGCCCGTACTCGACATAAAAGGGGATAAGGCCGCGCGACGCCGGTGCCTCGGATGGCGGCGCCGGAGCGGACGATGTCGGCCAGCCGCTCCAGGCGGCGAGAGTCAGGACAAAGCACAGTAGGCCCAGCGCAATCCAGGTCTCGCGCAGTCCGCTGTCGATCAACAGGGGTACGAGCGTGCCCGAGGCGACGATCCCGAGGCCGACCCCGGTGAAGACGATGCCGCCGGCGAGGCCGCGACGCTCCGCCGGTGTTGCGCTCAGCGCCAGGGTCGGACCCAGAACCATGAGCGCGCCGCCGGCGATACCGGCGACGAAGCGCCAGAGGAAGAACCAGAGAAAGGAGAGCGGCCAGGCGCTGGCGACAAACGACGCGGCGGCGAGCAGCATCATCAGGCGCAGCACGGCGACAATCGGCAGACGCGCGGCGAGCGAGCGCCCGCCCACCGCGCCCAGCAGATAGCCGGCGAAATTGGCGGCCCCGAGATAAGCGGCATCGGCCGGCGTGAACCAGCCGGCGCCGATCACCGCGGGAATCAGCGGCGTATAGGCGAAGCGCGCCAGGCCGAGGCCGACGAGGCAGGCACACAAGCCGGCGAGAATGGGGCGCGACATGAAGACGAACGTAAGGGCGACGCCGCCCGGCGGATAACGGTTTTAAATGATGGCCGCTATCGCCGGCAGAGATACCTAATCGGCGGCGTCGATCCGGCGGATGTCCGGCCGGGCTTGGTCGAGGAACGCGGCCAGCGCGCTCGACCCCCTCGCATCGCGGCGTCGGATGAACAGCGTCTCGACCTGGGCTTCGCGCGGCGACACATCGTGCACCGCCACGCGCCCGTCGCGCCACACCGGACCGATCAGCGCCCGGGGCAGAAGCGTGATGCCGAGGCCGGCGGAAACGCAGCCGACGATGGCCTCGAGCGTGCCGAATTCGAGCCGGCGCAGGCCGACGATGCCGCGCCGGGCAAGAATGTCCTCCAGCCGCTGGCGGTAGGAGCAGCCGAGCCGCAGCACCACGATCTTGAGCTCGGTGGCGGACAGCGCCTTATCGAGCGAGCGGATCGAGGGGGCGGTGAGCACGACCAGCTCCTCGCGGAAAATCATCTCCTCCTCCAGCTCCGGATGATCGACAGGGCCGCAGACGAAGGCGCCCTCCAGCCGGCGTGCGAGCACCTGGTCGACCAGCTCGGCGCTCGTGCCCGTACGCAGGGTGACGTCGACCGCCGGGTGCTTCTGCGCGTAGGCCGCGAGCATCGGCGAGAGACGCAACGCCGCCGTCGTCTCCAGCGAGCCGATGACCAGCGGGCCGGACGGCGTGCCGTCATCGGCGACGGCGCGGCGCGCCTCGTCGAGCGTGTCGCGGATGCGGGTGGCGTACGGCAGCAAGCGGCGGCCGGCGGCGGTGAGCGCCACGCCGCGGCTGTGCCGCTCGAAGAGCGCCGCCCCCAGTTCCGTCTCCAGAGCGCGGATGCGGGCGGTCACGTTCGACTGCACGGTGTGCAGATCGGCGGCCGCGCGGTTCATGCCGCCGAGCCGCGCCACCGCCTCAAAAACCCGCAGATCGCCGGCGTCCATCAAGGCCCCTATCGGTTTGACAGATGGATTCTAGCGCAAGCGACCGCCTGCGGCTATGACTCTGACGGCAACAATTTATCTGGCGATCACTATCCCGGCCCAGGCATAAAGCGGTGCCTTGGAGTATTTTTGCCCTTGAGCGGCCCGGGGGAGGGCGCTCACAATCGTCAGCACACGGAACAATAACAATCCGGGAGGTCACCATGCGGTCCATCATCGCCACCGCGTTGCTCGGCACAGCCATCCTGCTTGCCGCGCCGGCTTACGCTCAATTCAACGACAAGAACCCGATCACCGCGACGGTCACCGGCGCCACGCCGAGCGGCTACCCGCGCGTCATGGTCGAGGGCATGAACGCCATCGTGCGCGAGGCCTATCCCGGCTCGTCCGTGTCGCTGAAGCCGAACTCGCCCGGCGGCGGCGTGCTGGCCATCGCCGAAAAGGAAGCCGATTTCACGGCGACCGCCACCGGCACCGAGGTCAAGCTCGCGCTCGACGGCAAGTCGCCCTATTCGAGCTCGCTCAAGGGCAAGTTCAGCTACGTGATGCAACTCTACAACAACCAGTTCATGCACTTCCTGATGACCAAGGAGTGGGCCGACGCCAACGGCATCAAGACCTGGTCCGACATCGCGGCGAAGAAGCCGAAGATCCGCCTGGCCATCAACCGTCCCGACAATCCCCAGACGACGATCGGCGGCCCTTACGAGGTGATGAAGGCCTTCGGCTTCACCATCGACGACATCCCGAAATGGGGCGGCAGCTACGTGCTGGGCAACAGCGCGATCGGCCTCGACGCCATCAAGGACGGCAAGGCCGACATGTTCATGAACGCGCGCAACCTCGGCGACGCGCTGGTCAAGGACATCCACGGCAACCGGCCGCTGATGTGGATCGACGGCGATCCGGCGAAGGTCGAACAGGCCGCCAAGGTCTTCGACTTCCGCATGGACATGGTGCCGGCTGGCACCTATCCGTTCAGCGACAAGCCATACCCGACGGTGCGGCAATGGGTCTCGCTGCTGGCCGGCGCGCATGTCTCGGAAGAGGTGGTCTACAAATACACCAAGGCGATGGCCGAGAACGTCGACGCGGTGAAGAAGATCGGCGGCTCGATGGCCGCCTTCAGCCCCGAGATCATGGTGGCCAAGGCGACGGATCTGCCGTGGCATCCCGGAGCCCTGCGCTACTACAAGGAAAAGGGCTGGGTGAAGTAAACCCGCCGGGGGACCGGAGCGCATGAGCGCCGAGACGGCACCGGCGCCGCCGCCTTCCGCGTTGCGGCGCTGGGCCGGCGAGCTGGTGCGCGAGGGGGCCCGTCACCAGCCGGGCGGCGTGTGGGCGATCCTCATCGCCGTCGGCTCGGTCGCCGCGGCGCTCTACGTGCTCTGGGTGGGAGCGGCGGCGGCGCTGACCGGCGACGCGGCCCTGTGGCTCGCCAACCGGACCGGCTCGGGCGCGATCGAGAGCTTCGCCATCTGGGCGCGCTCCTTCACGTCCAAGTTTCATCTCGATATCTCGGTGTTCATCGCGATCACCTTCCCCATCGCCTTCCTTACGACCACCGCGCGCCGGTCGCGCCAGCGCCTGGCCTGGAGCGACATCGCGCTCGCCCTGATCTCCTTCGCCATCGCCCTCTACTACATCGTCGACAGCGACCGCTTCCTCAACTGGAGCCGCGGCTTCTCGCGGCCGACGACGATGGACTATGTCGTCGGCCTCACGCTCATCGCCGTCGTCGTGGAGCTCACGCGCCGCTCGACCGGCTGGGCGCTCACCGCGGTCGTCCTGCTCATGCTCGCTTTCTCGTTCTTCGGGCACCTGCTGCCGGGCGCCCTCAAGCACGAGAACTTCACCTGGCGCTATTTTCTCGAGATGGCGACCATCCAGTCCGACGGCATCTTCGGCTCGCCGCTCGAGGTCGCGGCAAGCTACGTCTTCCTCTTCGTGCTGTTCGGCAGCTTCTATCACCAGGCCGGCGGCGGGAAGCTGTTCTACGAGGTGGCGAGCGCCATCACCGGCCGGATGCGCGGCGGGGCGGCCAAGGCCTGCATCTCGGCCAGCGCCCTCTACGGCTCGGTGTCCGGCAGCCCGACGGCCGACGTGGCGACCACCGGGCCGCTGACCATCCCGATCATGAGGAAGACCGGTGTCAGCGCCGTCCGCGCCGGGGCTATCGAGGCGACGGCATCGACCGGCGGCGCCATCCTGCCGCCCGTCATGGGCGCCGTCGCCTTCATCATGTCAGACCTGACCAGTATTCCCTACGCGGAGATCGCCTGGGCCGCGACGCCGCCGTCGATCCTCTACTACGTGTCGCTCTACCTGCTCGTGCATATCGACGCGATCCGCTACGACGAAGGGCGCATCCCGGAGGAGGACGTGGTGCCGCTGGGCCGGGCGCTGGCCCAAGGCTGGCCCTTCTTCCTGCCGCTCATCGCCATGATCGCGCTGCTGATCATGGGCTACACGCCGGCCTACGTCGCCGCGGGGTCGACGCTGGCGGTCATCGCGCTGAGCTGGCTCACGCCGCAATACGCGATCACGCCGCGCAAGTTCGTCGCAGCCTGCGTCGAGACGATCGCCCAGCTCGTTCCTCTGATCGGCGCCGTCGCCGCAGCCGGCCTGATCATCGCCTGTTTCGAGGTCACCGGCCTTGCCGGCAAATTCTCCTTCGTGCTGTCGGCGCTGTCGTTCGGGCACATGATCCCTACCCTGATCGTATCGGCGGCGCTGCTGATCATCCTGGGCATGGGCATGCCGACGGTCGCGGTCTACACGCTGGGGGTCGCCCTGCTCGCCCCGACCCTGATCGGCAAGCTCGGCCTGCCGGTCATGGGGGTGCACATGTTTCTGGTGTTCTACGCCTCGCTGTCGGCCATCACGCCGCCCGTGGCCGTCGCGAACTTCGCCGCCGCCGCCATCGCCGGCTGCAATCCGATGTCGCTCGGCCCCTATGCCTGCAAGCTGACGGTCGGCGGGTTCATGGTCCCGTTCTTCTTCCTCTTCAACCCCGGCGTGCTCATGGAAGGCAGCGCGACGCAGATCGCGCTGCACGTCGCTGCCGGCGGGCTGATGGTGACTTACGCCTCGCTGGCTTTGCATGGCTGGTGGGGCAAGGCACCGATCCCGGTCGCGGCGCGCCTCATCCTGGGTGCGGCGTCGCTGGCGATCATCCACCCGGCGCCGGCAATCCAGTGGCCGGCGATCCTCCTTGGCGGTCTCGTTGTGGTCGGCCTGTGGCGCCTGCTCGAAGCCGCGCCGGCGGCGGCGCGTTCAGCCGCCTAGCGGCCGGCGATCAGGCCGGAGCCTGCTGCAGGCGCCGCCAGCGCAGCACCGCCATGCGCAGCGCCGCACTGGCCAGCACGATTCCGCAGATGCTGGCGACGACCCAGGCCGGGCGGATGCCGATGTCGAAGTCGAAGTGGAGATTGGTCGCCAGCACGCGCGCCAGCGGCGCGTTCATCTTGATCTTGTAGTAGACGGCTTCACCCAGCGCGGTGAGCACGGCCGAGGCAACGGCCAGCGCCGCGGCGACAGCCAGCGGCGCCTTGCGGGCCGCGACCAGGCGATAGGCCATCAGCCAGACGAAGAACCCAGCCATGATCAGCGGCTCGTAGACATTGGCCTTCGACTGCATGAAGAAATGGATCAGCGCCAGCAGGCCGATGACGTAGACCGCCTGATGCAGGCGCCGCCATGTCTTCGCCCCGAGCCGGCGGATCATCGAATCGGTCGAGGTGGCCGCCAGCGCGGTCAGGCCGAGCAGCGCCGCGAAGCCGATGGTCAGGTAGACGCGCAGCACGATCTCGGTCGCCACCTTCACGATGTCGTAGCGCTCGTGAACAACAAAGAGCGCCAGATGGGACATGCCGTAGACGAACGCGGCAACGCCGATCATGCGGCGCACGGACAAGAGCTTGGGCCACTGGGTCAGCTCGCGCAGCGGCGTCACCAGCAGCGACAGGAAGATCATGCGGATCGTCCAGGTGCCGGTCTCGTGGGTCGCCGCGTCGAACGGCCGGGGCCCCAGATTGCCCGTCGCAAGATCGATGGCCGTCCACACCCCCGGCACGAACAGCAGCACGAACACCGTCGCCTTGAGCGGCGCGAAACGGCCGGCACGATCGACCAGGGGGTGAAGGCGGATAGGCACGGGACTCTTCTAGCGCGGGCGGCGCGCCTTGCCTACGGCGGGCCGATCACAATCTAGCGACCGGCCCGCCGCTCACGGCTTCAGAATTCCTTGCCCAGCTTCTCGTCCACCGACAGCTTGCCGCTGCCGCCGAGCACCAGTCCCAGCGTCACGATGCCCCACAGCAGCGGGTATTCGTAGCCGGCCTTGGTCCAGAAGAAACCGTTGCCGAGATGCACCTTGAACACCGCCACCATCATGATGACGAAGACAGCCACGGCCGCCGGACGGGTCAGCAGCCCGATGGCGATCAGGATGCCGCCGAAGAACTCCACCGCGCCGACGAGATAGACGAGCGGCAGGGCCGGCTCGATGCCGAGCTTCGTGAAGAATCCGGCCGTGGCGGCGCGGTTGCCGCCGAACCATTCGAACAGTTTCTGCGCCCCGTGCGGGATCAGGCACAGGCCGGTGACGATGCGGATCAGCGGATAAGCATAGTCCTGCACTTTCGCGTAGACAGGTGCGAGAGCGGGCACGTGGAGTTGCATGAAATATCCCCCGGGTTATGGAATGACAGGCCGCGATGACCGCGCCCGGGGATCGTACCTTGATCGGGGACGCGGCTGCGCCTAAATGTTAACCCCTTCCCATGAGCGATATTCCCTCCTCCCCGCCCTCCTGGCACGGCACCACCATCCTCGCGGTCCGCAAGGGCGGCGAGGTGGTCATTGCCGGTGATGGCCAGGTCAGCTTCGGCCAGACCGTCATCAAGTCCAACGCCCGCAAGGTTCGGCGCCTGGGCGGCGGCAGTGTGATCGCCGGCTTCGCCGGCGCCACCGCCGACGCCTTTACGCTGTTCGAGCGGCTGGAGGCGAAGCTCGAGAAGCATCCCGACCAGCTGCTGCGGGCCTGCGTCGAGCTCGCCAAGGACTGGCGCACCGACCGCTATCTGCGCCGGCTCGAGGCGATGATGGCCGTGGCCGACAAGCAGGTCTCGCTGGTGCTCAGCGGCAACGGCGACGTGCTCGAACCCGAGGACGGGCTGATCGGCATCGGCTCCGGCGGTTCCTACGCGCTCGCCGCGGCGCGCGCGCTGGTCGGCGCCGACACCGCGCTGTCGGCGCGCGAGATCGCTGAACGTTCCCTGCGGGTCGCCGCCGAAATCTGCGTCTACACCAACGACAAGATCACCGTCGAATCGCTATGAGACGCCCCGTCCTGCCTGAGTTGAAATCCTTCAGCCCGCGGGAGATCGTCTCCGAGCTGGATCGCTTCATCGTGGGTCAGAACGCCGCCAAGCGCGCCGTCGCCGTGGCGCTGCGCAACCGCTGGCGCCGGCTGCAACTGCCCGACGACCTGCGCGAGGAAGTGCTGCCCAAGAACATCCTGATGATCGGCCCGACCGGCTGCGGCAAGACCGAGATCGCGCGCCGTCTGGCGAAGCTCGCCGGTGCCCCGTTTCTCAAGGTCGAGGCGACGAAGTTCACCGAGGTCGGCTATGTCGGCCGCGACGTCGAGCAGATCGTGCGCGACCTGCTCGAGGCGGCCATCGTCATGACGCGCGAGCGCCTGCGTAAAGAGGTGGCCGCCAAGGCCGAGCTCGCGGCCGAGGAGCGGGTGCTCGATGCGCTGGTCGGCCAGAACGCGACATCCGAGACGCGGCAGAAGTTTCGCAAGCAGCTGCGCGAGGGCACGCTTAACGAGCGCGAGATCGAGGTCCAGGTCCAGGATGGTGCCGGGGGCCTGTCGTTGCCGACGGTCGACGTGCCGGGCATGCCGGGCGCCCAGATGGGCATGATCAACCTCAATGAAATGCTCGGCAAAGCCTTCGGCGGCGGCCGCTCCAAACCGCGCAAGATGAGCGTCGAGGAAAGCTACGAAGTTCTGATGGCCGAGGAGAGCGACAAGCTGCTCGACAACGACAAGGTCGTGACCGAAGCCAAGCAGGTCGTGGAACAGAACGGCATCGTCTTCCTCGACGAGATCGACAAGATCTGCGCCCGCTCCGAGCGCATGGGTGGCGGCGATGTCAGCCGTGAAGGCGTGCAGCGAGACCTG
>Ga0196963_10002002_pt1 | contig 12763 bp, 9 predicted proteins | sample S1_5metaG_FD_148600 | JGI IMG/M metagenome (GOLD analysis project Ga0196963, IMG submission 148600) | Soil microbial communities from Anza Borrego desert, Southern California, United States - S1_5 | ecosystem: Environmental > Terrestrial > Soil > Desert | place: USA: California | collected... | reverse complement strand
GCGGTCGCGGTCGGGGAGATGGAGGACCTTCGCACGTGGCCCCTGCACTGTGCCTGGGACGACCTACAGAACGATCTTGAGAATCTATACGAGACGGAACTCGATCCGCCGCTCCTGCCGATCGGGACCGATGGGTCGAGCAATTACATCAGTCTCGTGCTCAGCGGCGAACGGGCCGGCGCAGTCGTGTTCCTCGATAACGAAACGGCGGAGGATTGGCCGCTCGCGCCGAGTTTCAAAGCCTTTCTCGCCTCTCTGCGTCCGCGCGAGCGGACCGACTATCACGAGATGCTCGGCTCCGGGGACTAGTCCGCGCGGCGGCGATGCGGCGGGCGACATAACCCGCCGGTGCACCGGACCGGGCCGGCGGTTTAGTTTTTGTCGATCGAGCGCGGCCCGGCACCGGCCCGGCCGGCGATCGGCACGACGTTAGCGGGCAGCCGGCAGTCCGGGAACGAATCGCGCAGTCAGCCGTCAAACTCCACGAACCGCGCGCGCTCTCCCAGTGGAGCGGCGTCTACATCAACACGGCGGCGCAGCACAAACCGGAGACCCTCATGAAAACGCTCACACTCCTCGTACTCACGGTTGCGACCTCGTTCGTTTGCACGGAGGCACTGGCCGTGAAAGATCAGGTGAATCTCACATCGGACAGCCTGAAGGTACACGGGTTTGCAGTCGCGACGGCGAAGCGCGACGATGGCATGATCGACGTGACCCTCACCCGTGACCTCTCCAAAGCCCGCTCGTTCGACGCCGCGTCCGGCCTGGAGACCGACCGGGCGGCGGTGCTGGAGATCTCCAGCCCGGCCGCGGGGGAGGGTCCGATCGTGCGCTGCAGCCTGGACGGGGAGGAAGTCGACGGGGTCGTCACGTACCGCTTTCAACTCGCCCCGGCCCACCTCAAGCTCGCGCACCTGACCGTGTCGGAGAACGACAACTACAAGAAGCGGACGGGCGAGCGCCGCGAGAAATTGATCGGCGGCGGAACGCACTTCACGCTCGCGCTGGCGGACGTCGTCAAGCCGTGAGGTGACTGCGCCCGCGGCGATCCCGCCCGCTAACCGACCGCTGCAGCGGACCGGGCGGGCGTCGCGGTCCTCGTGATTCCAACGCTGGCCGTCGCCCGCCCGGCCGTTGAATGCTGATCCGTTAGGCGTTGCTCGCGTATCCTGAAAATGAAAACCAACATTGCCCGTGCCGAAACAGAGAGCGACATCGCCCGCTGTTTCCCCGTGATGTCCCAGCTTCGCCCTCACGTTCCAGAGGCCGATTTCGTGGGCCGCGTCCGACGCCAGCAGGAACACGGCTATTGCCTGGCATACCTGGAGGCGGAGTCGTGCGTCCGCGCCGTCGCGGGGTATCGCATTCACGAGTGTCTTTCCTCGGGGAGGATCTGTTACGTGGACGACCTCGTGACCGACGAACGGCACCGATCCCACGGCTTCGGACGCATGCTGTTCGATTGGCTACTCGACCGCGCGAGGGAGTCCGGCTGCGAGGGGCTCGAACTCGATTCCGGGGTGCAGCGCTTCGCGGCGCACCGCTTTTATCTGACCCAACGCATGAGGATTTCCTCGCACCACTTTTCCATCTCTCTGGCCCAATGACCGCAACGCCTAACCGTGCGCTGCGGCGAACGGCTCCGTGCGTCACGGCACCTGCTTCCGCCGCCGCCTTTCCACCCACCGCGCAGGTGCCGCGCCGCACTCGGCTGTCGCTGAGCTTGGGGCTGTTATCCACGCATCCCCTATCGCCGTTCTGCTGACGACGGGGTGTACAGCTCGCGTCGGCGCATTGCCAACGCGGCGAGTTGACGCGCTGCGGGATTCCCTCGGGCCGGCGAACCGGCGGGTGGGTTGTGGCCTCCCGAAGAGCGAACCCCGAACCGCGGCGCATAGGGGGGGGGCGCGGCGGCGACCCCCCCTTCGGCTTGAGGGAGGCCAGCGCTCGCCTCCAGTTGAGAATCCCCTCCGCTCTCAGTTCCCGCCGCCGGCGGCGGCGCGCGTCGGGCGGGCGCGTGGTACACTCGCCCGCATGGCCCCCCCTTCGGGACGACCGCGCTGAGGATGGCGACCGTCGTCGCTCGCACCCACAACCCGGTGATCAAGTCGTTCGCCGACCGCCTGCGGGCCGCCGGCACGCCGTTCAAGGTCGCGGTGATCGCGTGCATGCGCAAGCGGCTGCCGATCCTCAACCCAATGGTCAAAGCCAAGCAACCGTGGGGCACGCGATGCGCCGCACAAAACCCTTGACAGCCAAGACAGCCGCTGACCCTTTGTCCCCCCTTAACGAACCGCGGTCCACGTCGGCTCCTCACCGGTTGTCGGACGGCCCGCCGCAGACGATGCGTCGTCCGCGCGGTCAGTTCGGCGCGCGGTCCGGCGCGGCCGCGGCGGGGGCGGGGCCGGGGGCGGGGGCGGACGGGCGGAGCCAGTCCAGCGCGAACCGGGTGAAGACGATCTGCTTGTACTCGTCCTTCCGGCCGACCTTCCCGTCGCCCTTCTCGAACAAACAGCCGGCACGGCCGCCGGGGAGGGCGACGAGCGACGAGTAGGCGGACTGCCCCGCGTGCAGGACGCCGGCCAGCGGCCACGTCTTGCCGCCGTCGCGGCTGAGCCGCACCGTCATGTTCGCCCGCACGTCGCCCGCCGGGTTGGAGAACAGCAGCACGCTCCGCTTCGGGTCGGCCGCGGTCGGGACGCGGATCAGGCTCGCCTGGCACGTCGGGTCGATCAGGTTGTCGTCGAGCGTCACCTTCGACCACGTCAGCCCGCGGTCGGCGCTGGTGGCGACGGCCCGGCGGTTCTTGCCGTGGTGGCTCCGCATGTTCAGCAGCAGCGTGCCGTCGTCCAGCTCGGCCACCTGGCACTCGTTCGTCTTCGCCTCGCTGATGCCGCCGACGTGCCACGTCTTGCCGTGGTCGTCGGAGTAGACGACGTGCGAGAGCGACGACTTGTCGCCGCGGACTTTGGGGGTGCGGTGGTCGCACGGGATCACGAGCCGGCCGTCGGCGAGTTGGATGCCGACGCCGGGGCCGGTGACGTACCAAGTCATGTCCGGCCGCTTGAACTGGGCCGTGACGTCCTGCGGCTTCGACCAGGTCGCCCCGTCGTCGTCGCTGTACAGCATGAACACCTCCATCGTGCCCCGGCCGGTGCCGCGCTTGTTCTGCGTGCCGGAGTTCTCGCCGGCCTTCTTGATCAGCGGGAGCCAGACGCGGCCGGTCGTGCGGTCGAGGACCGGGCACGGGTTGCCGATGTAGTCGTCGCCGACGTCGGCGATCAACTGCACCGGCCCCCACGTCGCGCCGCCGTCGGTGCTGCGGCGGAGGACGGTGTCGATGTTGCCGTTGTCCGACGCGCCGGCGACCCGGCCCTCGCAGAACGCCAGGAGCGTGCCCTTGGTGGTCGCCAGAATGGCGGGGATGCGGTAGCTCTTGTACGGGCCGCCGTCGCCGACGACGAAGACGACGCCCTCCTGCGGCGCGCCCGCCGCGGGCGCGGCTGACGCCGGCGCATCGGCACCGGCGGCAACCCTCGCCACTCGAAGGCCCAGGAAGAGCACGAGGATCGCGAGGACAACGGACCGGCGCGGCATAGCGTTCCTTTCCTGGCTTCGGGCCCCGACCGGCAACGATGGTCGGCGGACACGGGTCTTACCCGCGCCCGCGGGGTGCGTTGTGCTACGGACGGCGCCTCCCGGCCCGGCAACGGACCGCCGCTTCGCGCAGTTCGTGGGGTCCGCAGGTGCGCCCGGAGTACCTGCGGACCCCACTCACTGATACACTGGCGGGCACGATGGGACGCCAATGGCTGCACGCGAAACGGCTGGTCTCCGGGGCGAAGAAGGCCAAGACCAACACCAAGCTCCTCCGCGACGTCGCGCTGGCCGCCAAGGCCGGCGGGGCCGACGTCGCGACCAACGCCCGGCTCGCCCTGGCCGTCGAGAAGGCCAAGCGGGAGAGCGTCCCCAAGGACGCGATCCAGCGGGCGATCAACAAGGGGGCCGGGGTCGGCGGCGACAAGCTCGTCCTCGAGCACGTCGTCTACGAGGGCCGGGCCCCGCACAACGTGCCGGTCATCGTCGAGGTCTACACGGACAACCCGGCCCGCACCGCCCCCGAGATCCGCGTCCTGTTCCGCCACGGCCAACTGGCGACGACCGGGGCGAACAAGTTCGTGTTCGACAGCGTCGGGCTGGTCGAGGCGCACCGCCCAGGGGGGCCGGGCGGGGCTGACGTGGACATTGAAGAAGCCGCGATCGAGGCCGGCGCGGCCGACGTTCAGCCGCTGACGCACGCGCAGAACGACGACGTCCCCGAGGGCGCGATCGGCGCGAAGTTCACCTGCGACCGGACGGACGTCGGGGCGGTCTCGAAGTGGCTCGCGGCGAACGGGTGGACGGTCGTCACGAGCGAGGTCGGCTACGTGCCCAAGGTGTGCCCGGAGCTGACCGACGCCCAGCGCGAGGAGGTCGGCGAGTTCTGCCAGGCGCTGGAGGAGAACGACGACGTCCACCGCGTGTGGGCGGCGCTGAGGTGATGGCGGGGCAGGAAGAGGGGGCAGGGGACAGGGCTCCTGACCTCTTTGGCTCTCCGAACGCTGGTGAAACGGTCAACCGCTTCCCGGCTGACCACAGTGCTTGCACGTCTTGCGGTAACTCGGCATCGGTTTGCCGCACGCCGGGCACCGGCGGTCGGTCAGTTGAGCGTCGGCCTTCGCCTGTTGGTCCAGACGTTCCTGAGCGCGACGTTGTCGCTCCGCTTCTTCGGCCGCCGCCTTCGCCGCAACCTTCTCCGGTTCCAAGATCCGCTCAAGGCCGATCTCGGCCCGCCAGCGCACCTCCTCCGGCCCGTCTCGGACAGCGGCTTGGAACAGTGGGATCGCCCGCGGGTCGTCCAGCACGATGAGCGAGTCGATCACCCAGAGCCGAGTCCCGGGCCGATCGGACGCGGCGGCGCCGATGTATTCCTCTGCTAAGCCGCTCCAATCCGGTTTGTAGATGGCTTCGAAGATGTGCCGCAGGCCTCGCATCGTCTCGCCGGGATCGCCGTAGCTCGCGCGGTCGAGGATGAGCCTGACTGCGGGTCGCAAGCGACGGTGGGCGGCAAGATCGGCGAGCGCCAGAAACTGCACAAGGGATTGGTGAATCGCATCGTTGGCGTCGCCCCATCGCGGGTCGTCCTCGTCCGGTAGCGGAGGGATCGCCGCAAGTTCGGTCAGCACCTGTTTGTCGGTCGCGGCCGCCCAGGTGGCGACGAGTTGCTCGTAGTCTGGCGGTTCCTCGTTTTGCATGGTCTGTGGCACGAGTTGAGTACTGGACTCGTGGGCGGGTAGCCCACGCTACGGGCGGGTCCCTTCGCTCCGGGGGTAGCATAAAGTGTCAGAGGCCAGGTGTAATTCGCCCTTCGCGCTAGCCCGCCCCTCGTCCACCGGAACGACCCCGCCGCACGCCGGGGCGGCGCGCTCGAACCGCCGGCCCGGCCCTCCCGCGTGCGGCGGGGGCGGCCGTACGTCCCGCGCTCGGACAGTCCTATCTCATGAACCTTCGGCGTGGGAAGTCGTGGGGCGTGCGGGTCGCCCATCCGCGTGTTGGCCTCAGGCGGCCCCCCCCGTTTTCATGGGCAAGATGCCCATGCTACGGCGTGCCCTCCGCATACCTGCCGGATAACATCCCCCATCATGACCCCCCCACCTCATTGGCTCGCCGCCGCCGCGATCCTCCTCGCTCTCGTCGCCCCCTCGTCCGGCGCCGCCGAACCGAAGACGCACACCGCTGATGTCTGCGTCTACGCCGCCACGCCGTCCGGCATTATGACCGCCGTCACCGCGCGCCGCGCCGGCCTCACCGTCATCCTCGTAGAACCCTCCCGGTGGGTCGGCGGGATCCTCGGGGCCGGGCTCAAGCCGATGCAGGACTGCCCGAACTACGCCGCCGTCGGCGGGCTCACGCGGCAACTGCTGCTCACGCTCGGCAACGACCCGGGCGCGACGACCTTCAAGTCCATGGGCGCGATCAGCCCCAAGGCCATTCGCGACGACTTCGCCAAGCTGCTCGAAAGCGAGAAGGTGCAAGTCGTCTTCGAGCACCGCGTCGCCGGCACCGAGAAGGCCGGCACGCGCATCGTTTCGGCGACGTTCGACCACGCCCCGTTCGACGCGCTCGGCTGCCCTGTGCCCGAGCCCAAGGAGAAGGCGGCCCTGAAGGTCAGCGCGAAAATCTTCGTCGACGCCAGCTACGAGGGCGATCTGCTCCCCCGCGCGGGCGTGTCCTACCGCGTCGGCCGCGAGGCGGCGGCCGAGTTCGACGAGCCGCACGCCGGCGTCCAGCCGCCCACCGTCGTCACGCCGATCGACCCGTACGTCACGCCCGGCAAGCCCGAGAGCGGGCTGCTCAAGTGGGTGGAGCCGGATCACGGCAAGCCCGTCGGCGCGGCCGATGGGTACACGCAGGCCTACAACTACCGCTACTACACGACGAGCGATCCCGCCCACCGGTTGCCGATCGAAGCGCCGGCGAACTACGACGCCAAAGACTGGGAACTGCTCGGCCGCTACGTCGAGCATGTGGTCAAGACGGCGCCCGACGCGGCCGCCCTGCGCAAGACGCTCGTCGGCATCTGCCCCGGCTGGGCCAACTCGGGCGTCTGGAATTACCAGCGCGACGTGCTGATCTCGATGGCCCCGCTCGGCGTCAGCCAGCTGTACGCCGACGGCGACTACGCGACCCAAGCCCGCGTCTGGAAGCTGCACCAGGACTATTTGCGCGGCCTCTTCGAGTTCATGCGCACGGACCCGCGCGTCCCCGAATCCTACCGCAAGGAAGTCGCCGCGCTCGGCCTCGACCGCCGTCACCACGCCGACACCGCCGGCTGGCCGAACCAGCTGTACGTCCGCATCGCCCGCCGGGTGAAGGGCGACTACACGGTCACCGCCCACGACGTCTACAACAAGACGAAGGTCGAGGATTCCATCGGCCTCGCCCAGTACGGCATCGACACCTACCCGAGCCGCCGGATCCCCGTCACGAAGGACGGCAAGCAATTCGTCGGCATCGAGGGCAAGATGTTCGTCGGCGGCAACCGCGGCCCGACCGACACGCCGTACCCGATCGCCTACCGCGCGATCCGCCCCAAGGCCGCGGAGTGCACGAACCTCCTGGTGCCCGTCAGCTTCTCCGCCACGCATTTGGGCTACGCGTCGGCCCGCATGGAGCCGGTCTTCATGATCGCCGGCGAAGCCGCCGGCCACGCGGCGGCGCTGGCGATCTCGCTGGGCGTGGCGGTGCAGGATGTGCCCTACGACCAGCTCGCGCGCCGCATGAAGGCGGACGGGCATCGCCTCACGTGGGAGAAGGAGTACGCCGCCGAGCGAAAGGGCGGCGCGCGCTCGGAGTCCCCGGCGACGCCGATCAAGCTGGACGGCATCGCCGTCGACGACGACGCGGCCGAGTTCACCGGCGAGTGGACGCCGTCGACGCGCAACCCGCAGTACGTCGGCAAGGGCTACCGGCATGCGAAAGCAGGGGGGCCGCTTGCCACCGCCACCTACACGGCGAAGCTCCCCGCCCCCGGCAAGTACGAAGTCCGCCTCTACTTCCCCGCCGACCAAGGCCGCGCGACCGCCGTCCCCGTCACGGTCAAACACGCCGGCGGCGAGGCGACGCTCAAGGTCGACCAGTCGACCAAGCCCTCCGGCGGCACGTACCAGTCGCTCGGCACGTTCGCGTTCGAAGCCACCGGCACTGTCGCGTTCTCGAACGACAAGGCGGATGGCTACGTAATCGCGGACGCCGTGGAGTTCGTCGCGGCGAAGTAGGCGAGGGGATCGGGCGGGCGAGGCTCCGCCCGAGCCGTTCTTGCGAATCGCGCGGTTCGGATGGTTCGCAGAGGGCGCAAAGGCGCAGAGAAGACCAAGAGAAGGCGGGATGCGCGCCTCAATCTTCTTCCTGTCTTCTTTGCGCCTCTGCGCCTTTGCGCCCTCTGCGATAAATCCGAGTGGCGCAATCCGCAGAACGGCTCGGACGGAGCCTCGCCCGCCCATCGCCGCCGCGACTTTTATCCACCGCCGCGGTATAACCACGCCCAACCCCGCGCCCCTGTTGTCCCCACTCGCCCCCAATCTCGCCGACCCGGTGTCCACCGCCGCGCCCGACCCGACGCCCGCCGCGCGCGGGTTCGCCCAGTCGTACCTCCCCGCCGCCCCCCACGCCGACGAGATGCTCGAGCCGGACGGCGCCCTCCGCCCCCACTGGCGGATGCTCGTCTCGATGATCGACGACCTCGGGCCCGACGAGCTCACCCGCCGGTGGGAGCAGGCCCGCCGGATGATCCGCGAGAACGGGATCACGCACAACGTGTATGGCGACGCCAGCGGCATGGACCGCCCGTGGTCGCTCGACCTCGTCCCGCTGCTCGTCCCCGCCCCCGAGTTCCGCGACATCGGCGACGCCCTCGCCCAGCGCGCCCGCCTCCTCGACCGCCTCCTCGCCGACCTTTACGGCAAACAGGAGTCGCTCACCCTCGGCCTCCTCCCGCCCGAGCTCGTCTACGCCAACCCCAACTTCCTCCGCCCGCTCCACGGCGTCGCGCTGCCCAAGCAGAAGTTCCTCCACCTCTACGCCGCCGACCTCGTGCGCACCGGCAATGGCCAGCTCCAGGTCCTCGCCGACCGCACGCAGGCCCCGTCCGGCGCCGGTTACACGCTCGAGAACCGCATCGTCCTCTCGCGCGTCCTCCCGACGATCTTCCGCTCGTGCAACGTCCAGCGCCTCGCCCCGTTCTTCATCGCGCTGCGCCAGACGCTCGCCGGCCTCGCCCCGTCCAACCGCGAGAACCCGCGCGTCGTCCTCCTCACGCCCGGGCCGTACAACGAGACCTACTTCGAGCACGCCTACCTCGCCCGCTATCTCGGCTACGCGCTCGTCCAGGGTAACGACCTCACCGTGCGCGACTGCCGCGTCTACCTCAAGACGCTCGGCGGCCTCCAGCGCGTCGACGTCATCCTCCGCCGGGTCGACGACGACTTCTGCGACCCGCTCGAGCTCTACCCCACCTCGTTCCTGGGCGTGCCCGGCCTCGTCCAGGCCGTCCGCGAGGGCACGGTCGCCGTCGCCAACGCGCTGGGCTCGGGCGTCATCCAGGCCCCCGGCTTCCTCCCGTTTTTACCCGCCCTCTGCCGGCACTTCCTCGGCGAGGACATGCGCCTGCCGAGCGTCCGCACGTGGTGGTGCGGCGAGCCGGACGCGCTCGCGTACGTCATCGACAACCTCGAATCGCTCGTCGTCAAACCCGCGTTCCCCGTCCGCGGTGCCGTCGACCCGACCTTCGGCCACGCCCAGACGCGCGAGCAACTCGCCGACCTCGCCGCCCGGATCCGCGCGTATCCCGCGAACTATGTCGCGCAGGAACTCGCCGAGTCGTCCACCGCGCCGGTGCTGCTGAACGACTCACTCCAGTCCCGCCGGTTCGTCGTCCGCGCCTACCTCGCCGCCGACGCCTCGCCCGGCGGGTACGCCGTCATGCCCGGCGGCCTGACGCGCGTGTCCGGCTCCGCCGACTCGCTCGTCGTCTCCCTCCAGAAGGGGGGCGGCGCCAAAGACCTCTGGGTGCTCGGCGACGGCCCGGTCACCGAGGTCACGCTCCTCCCGTCGACCTCCCAGGGCGTCGAACTCTCCCGCGGCGGCGCCGAGCTCCCGTCGCGCGTCGCCGACGACTTGTTCTGGCTCGGCCGATACGTCGGCCGCGCCGAGAACCTCGTCCGCACCGCGCGGGCCCTGTTCAACCGGCTGATGGACCAGAGCGCCGTCGGGAGCAGCCGGGCCCTCGAACTCCTGATCCGCACGCTCTTCGGCGACGCATCCCCCGACCAGCCGGGCAGCGCCGGCGCGCTCGCCGCCACCGCCGCCCACGCCGTCGCCGCCCGCGCCGCGCTGCCCGCGGTCGCGTCCGACCGCCTCGACAACGACCTGGTCGCGGCGTTGTTCGGCCCCGCCGACGCCGCCGGCCTCCGCCGCACGCTCAACTCCGTCCACGGCCTGGCCCGCGCCCTCCGCGACCGCATCCCAGCCGACGCTTGGCGCATCCTCCAGGCCGCCGGCCGCGACCTGGCCGACTTCGCCGCGCCAACCCGCCGCGCCGGCCCCGACGAGGACCGCCTCGCCTCCGCCCTCGAGCTCCTCAACTCGATGGTCGCGTCGTTCCTCGCGTTCGGCGGCGTCGTCGCCGAGTCCATGACGCGCGGGCAGGCGTGGCGGTTCCTCGACCTCGGCCAGCGCCTCGAGCGGGCGCAAGACCTGACCGATTTGCTCCTCAACCTGCTCGTCGACCACAGCCCCGACGAGGTGGCCATCCTCGACGCCGCCCTGGACGTCGGCGACTCCGCCCTGACTTACCGCCGGCGATACCTGACGCAACTGGAAGCCGCCCCGGTCGTCGATTTGCTTTTGGCCGACGACGGCAACCCCCGCGCCGTCGCGTTCCAGGTCGCCGCGATCGAGGAGCACTTGGCCGCGCTCCCCCACGACCCGTCGCACCCGCGCCAGGCCCACGACCGCCAACTCGCCGTCGAGCTCCGCACCCGCCTCCGCCTGGCCGACCTGGTCGAAGCCTGCAAGCCGATGGGCCCGCGCCGCCCCGGTCTCGACGACCTCCTGACCGACACCGCCGACCACCTCGGCAAGATCAGCGACCATTTGAGCCACATCTATTTCAGCCACGCCACCAGCCGCCGGCTCCTCCCGAATGGACAGGGGGGTGGCCTGTGACGCGAAGGCAAACACGAGGATGGAGGATGGAGAATAGAGGATGGCGCGCGCGCACCATCTCCATCTTCCATTCTCCATCTTCCATCCTCGTTTTCTGAACGACCATGCCCCGCTACCGCGTCACCCACCGCACCGAGTACCGCTACGGCGAGCGCGTCCCCGCCGGGCACTCGCTCGTGCACCTGCGCCCGCGCGACACCGACCGCCAGACCGTCCACTCCGCGCGCCTCGGCATCCTCCCCGAGCCCGCGACGCTCCGCCTATTTGATGACTTCTTCGGCAACCGCGCCGCCTGGTTCAGCCAACAGGAGCCGCACGAGTCGCTCACGATCGTCGCCACGAGCGAGGTCGACGTCGCCCCGGCCATGTCGCCCGCCCGCGGCCCTGCCGCCACGCCGTGGGACGAGGTCCCCGGCATCCTCGACGGGCGCACCGACCCGGTCGCGCTCGACGCCCGGCAATTCCTGTTCGCCTCGCACTACGTCCCGCGCCGCCACGAGCCGGCCGAGTACGCCCGCCCGAGCTTCGCGCCCGGCCGCCCGCTGATCGACGCCGTGACCGACCTCACCCGCCGGATCCACGCCGAGTTCGCCTTCGACCCCAGCGCCACGACCGTCGGCACGCCCGTGCTGGAAGTGCTCAAGCGCCGCCGGGGCGTCTGCCAGGACTTCGCCCACCTGCAGGTCTCCTGCCTGCGCTCGCTGGGCCTGCCCGCCCGATACGTCAGCGGCTACCTCATGACCCGCCCGCCCCCCGGCAAGCCCCGCATGGTCGGGTGTGACGTCTCCCACGCCTGGGTCGGCGTCTACCTGCCCGACCACGGGTGGATCGATTTCGATCCCACCAACGACGTCATCGCGTCCGACGAACACATCACCGTCGGCTGGGCCCGCGATTACCAAGACCTCGCCCCCGTCGCCGGCGTCATCACCGGCGGCCACCAGCACACGCTGATGGTCTCGGTCGACGTCGAGCCGCTGACGTCGACGGGAACGTCCGCCGACGCGATGTCGCTGGTCGCGGCGCGCGTGCGGACAAGCTGACGGGGGAACGTAACGAGTGACGATTGATGCTTAAGGGGACTCTGCAATTCTTAAGCATTAATCGTTAATCGTCACCCCCGCGCTCGCGATGGCGCGTCGGGAACACCACTTGCTCTTCCGTGCGAACCATGATCAGTGATCGCACCGGCAATCCCCGACGCCTGCAAATCCGCCACACCACCCGTTACACCTACGACCAACCGGTCAAGCGGAGCACGCACCGCCTGCACCTCTGCCCGATCTCCGACGCCCGCCAGCGCCTGCTCGATTACAAGCTCGAGGTCAGCACGCCCGTCGACGTGATCGACTTCGAAGACGTGTTCGGCGCCCGGGCCGAGCGGTTCGAGATCGTCACCCCGTACACCGAGCTGACGATCGCCGCAACGTCGACGGTGGAGCTTTCCGATTTCGACCCGTTCGCGTTCGCCCGCATCCCGATCCGCCCGTCGTACCCGCTCGTCTGGATGCCTTGGGAGCGCCTGATGCTCCAGCCGTACCTGACCCCGGTCGAACTCCCGGACACGCAGCTCCAGGAGATCACCGAGTACGCCATGGGGTTCGTCAACCGCAACGACCAGGACCTGATGGAGGCCCTGTTCGCGATCAACCTCGCGTTCAAGCGCGACTTCACCTACGCGCCCGGGTCGACCACGCTCGGCACCACGCCGTACGAGGTCATGGTCAACAAGCGCGGCGTCTGCCAGGACTTCGCCAATTTGTTCATCTGCATGGCCCGCCTGCTCGGCATCCCCGCCCGCTACGTCTGCGGGTACATCCACACCGGCAACAACGGCGAGAACCGCCTCGGGTGCGACGCGACCCACGCCTGGGTGCAGCTCTACATCCCCAACGTCGGCTGGAAAGGCTTCGACCCGACCAACGGCACCCTGCCCCACCTCGACCACGTCCGCGTCGCCTACGGCCGGCACTACCGCGACACCGCCCCCACCTCG
>Ga0196963_10002001_pt1 | contig 12763 bp, 6 predicted proteins | sample S1_5metaG_FD_148600 | JGI IMG/M metagenome (GOLD analysis project Ga0196963, IMG submission 148600) | Soil microbial communities from Anza Borrego desert, Southern California, United States - S1_5 | ecosystem: Environmental > Terrestrial > Soil > Desert | place: USA: California | collected... | reverse complement strand
CGATCGCCGATCGCGCGAAGCCGTGAGCGCGACGTCGTCACGCGCGCTGAGCACGAATCGACAAGCGCGGGCGATCCGCAGACAAACGAGGGCGGCTTCCTCGATGATCCGTGAACGCGCATCGGCGCGGGCAGTATCGGGTGAGCACGTCTCGCCATGCCCGCGGAGTCATCGATGCGCCTCGTCGTGCTGCTCGGCCTCGTCGCCGTCCTCGTCGGCGAGGAACCCTGGGATGCCCTGGTGCGCGGCACCGAAGCGCTGACCGCGGCGGAGCAGGCGACGCGCTTCCACCTCCCGGACGGCTTCGCGATCGAGCTGGTCGCGTGCGAGCCGCAGGTCCGCAAGCCGATGAACCTGGCGTTCGACGCGCGCGGACGGTTGTGGCTGACCGACAGCGTCGAGTACCCGTTCCCGGCGGCGGACGGCGCCGGTCGCGACACGGTGAAGGTGCTCGAGGATGTCGACGGCGACGGCCGGTTCGAGAAGGTCACGACCTTCGCCGACGGGCTGAACATCCCGATCGGCCTGCATCCGTACGGCAGCGGCGTCATCGTCTTCTCGATCCCGAAGGTGTGGTTCATCGACGACCGCGACGGCGACGGCGTCGGCGACCAGCGCACCGAGCTGTACGGCGACGTCGGGCGCTCCGACACCCATGGCATGCTGGCGTCGTTCCGGCGCGGCTTCGACGGCTGGATCCGCGCGACGCACGGCTTCGCCAACACCTCGCGCCTGGTCGGCGCCGATGGCCAGGCGGTCGAGCTCGTCTCGGGCTGGACGCTGCGCTTCCGCCCCGATGGCGGGCGCGTCGAGTCGTGGGCCCAGGGCATGATCAATCCGTTCGGCAGCTGCTTCGACGCGCGCGGCGACTGGTACGTCTCGGACTGCCATTCGAAGCCGATCAGCCAGATCCTGCGCGGCGGCTGCTACACCTCGTGGCATGTCGCCAACGACGGGCTCGGCCCGGCACCCGAGGTCATGGACCACGTCCACGACTCGACCGGTCTGTGCGGCGTCGCGACGTGCCAGACCGACCGTTGGCCAGAAGCGTACCGCGGCGACTTCTTCGTCTGCAACGTGCTGACGTCGCGCATCAACCGCGACGCGCCCGAGATCCATGGCTCGACGACGCTGATGCGCGAGCGGCCGGACCTGGTGACCTGCGACGATCCGTGGTTCCGGCCGGTCGACCTGCGCTTCGCGCCCGACGGCGCGCTGTACATCGCCGATTTCTACAACCGCATCATCGGCCACTACGAGGTCGACCTGCGCCATCCGGGCCGCGACCGCGAACGCGGTCGGATCTGGCGCCTGGCGCCGAAGGGCATCGCGCGCCGCGCGCCCGATCTCAGCCGAGCGGACGAAGCCGGGCTGATCGCGGCGATGGGCGATGGGACGCTGCCGCTGCGCATGGCGGCGCTGGACGAGCTGTGCGACCGGTCGGGGCCGGACGCCGCCGCGGCGCTGCGCGGCGCGCTCGCGGCGCCGGTGAACGAGGATCAGCACGCCTGCCTGGTGTGGGCGGCGCAGCGTCTCGGCCTGCTCGACGACGCGACGCTCACGGCGGCGATGGCCGCCGGGCCGACGGTGCGCGTGCACGCGCTGGGCGCGCTGGCCGAACGAGGCGACTGGGACGATGACGATCGCGCCCTGGCCATCGCCGGCCTGCGCGACGACGACGCCTTCGTCCGGCGCGCCGCGGGCGACGCGCTGTCGCGCCATCCGGCGCCGGCGAGCGTGCGCGCGGTGATCGCCACGCTGGCCGCGGTCCCCGCCGACGACATCCAGCTGCGCTACAAGCTGCGCCAGGCGCTGCGCGACCACCTGCGCCACGACGCGTGCGTCGCCGCCCTGGACGAGCCTCGCCTGGACGAGGCCGAGCGCGCCCTGGTCGTCGATGCGGCGCTGGGCGCGGAGTCGCCCGGAGCAGCGCGGCTGCTCCTGGCCGAGGTGCGCGGCGGCGAGGGCGATGACGAGCGGATCGCTGCCAGCGTGCGCCACGTGGCGCGCAATCTGCCCGGCTCGTCGCTGGTCGACCTGCTCGACGCGGTCGATGCGCGCTTCGCCGATCGCCCGGGACCGCGGCTGGCGCTGGCCGGCGACGTGCGCGCATCGCTGATCCGGCGCGAGGGGTCGGCGCCGGAGGTGGTCGAGGCCTGGTGCGGCCGGACGGCGAGCGCGGTGATCGAGGGTTTCCGCCTCGACGGCACGGCGTGGACCGCGGTGGCCGGCGACCTGACGGCGTGGGGCGTGGACGGCCGCTACGTGCCGGGGCGCCTGTGCATCAGCTCGCTGGTCGCCGGGGAGGCGCGCGTCGGCACCGTGCGTTCGCCGGTCTTCGCCTGCCCGGCGCGCCTCTCGTTCCGGATCGCCGGTCACGATGGCGTCCCGGAGCGCGCCGCGCGCGGCGCGAACCGCGTGCGCCTGATCGCCGGCGATGGCGTCGAGCTCGCTTCGGCGCCGGCGCCGCGTTCCGATCAGGCGGTCGCGGTCGATTGGGACCTCGCGGCGCACGCCGGCCGCGCGGTGATGGTCGAGATCATCGATGGCGATGATGGCGGCGGGCACGGCTACGCCTGGATCGCCGCCGGCGCCTGGGATCCCGCGGTGGTTCCGGAGCAGGTGCCGGCGGTCGAGGACCTGCGCGCGGCGGCCCGACTCGCCGGCGCCTGCCGCGGGATCGCCGCCGCTGCGCTGCTGCGTCGGGTGGCCCGCTACCGGGGTCTCGACGACGACACCCGCGCGGCTGCGGGCGTCGCGGCGATCGCCTGCGATCCGGCCAGGGCGGGCGATCTCGTCGCCGTGACGGGCGCCGCCGACGATTCTCCCGAGGTGCGCGCGCGCATCGCCCTTGCGCTGACCGGAGCCGGCGTCGGCGCTGCCGACGCGGTGGTCATCGACCTGCTGTCGGCGTCCCCGGCGTCCAGGCAGACCGCCTTCGCCGCCGATCTCGTCGCGACGCGCCGCGGCGCCGGGCTGCTGCTCGCCGCGGTCGCCGACGGGCGCGCGACGGGCCGTCTGCTGCAGGATCGCGGCATCGTCGAGCGGATCGGCGCGCACGACCCGGCCTTCGTCGCGCGCGCCGGCGAGCTCACGGCGGCGCTGCCGCAGCCGTCGGCCGAACGCGAGGAGCTGATCCGCGCGCGCATCGCCGGGTACGTCCCGGGATCGGCCGCCGCCGGCGAGCAGGTGTTCCGCGCGACCTGCATCGCCTGCCATCGCCTGGGCGGCGACGGCGCGCTGATCGGTCCCCAGCTCGACGGCATCGGCAAGCGCCGCGCGGCGCGGCTGATCGAGGACATCCTCGATCCCGGCCGCAACGTCGACAACGCCTACCGCATGAGCGTGCTGACGCTCGTCGACGGCCGCGTGGTCAGCGGCTTCGTCCGGCGCGAGGAGGGCGAGACCCTGATCATCGCCGACGCGGCGGGCGGCGAGACCGCGATCGCCACGGCGGATGTGCGCGAACGGGTGGTCACTCCCGGTTCGCTGATGCCGGAGATCTTCGGCCAGGTCCTGAGCGAGCAGCAGCTGCGCGACCTGGTCGCGTTCCTCGGCGACTAGGCCTTACGGCCGGCGCCGGTCAGGCCGGCGCGCCGCGATCCAGCGCCTCGCGCACCTTGCGCAGCATGCTGGCGCTGGTGAACGGCTTCTCGAGGAAGATGAAGTCGCGGTCGATGACGCCCTTGTCGACGATGATCTTGTCCATGTAGCCGGACATGTAGAGCACGCGCAATCCGCCGACCGACTTGCCCAGCCGCTCGGCCAGTTCGGGACCGCTCATCTTCGGCATGACGACGTCGGTCATCATCAGGTCGATGCGGTGGCCGGCCTTCTCGGCGGCGGCGAGCGCTTCGCTGCCGTTGCCGGCCTCGATCACGCGGTAGCCCTCGGCCGACAGCATCTCGCGGATCAGATCGCGCACGTCCGCCTCGTCCTCGACCAGCAGGATGGTCTCCGCGCCGGCGCGGACCTGCTCGGCGTCGGGCGCCTGCGACTCGATCCCGGGCGAATCCCCGACCCGCGGCAGGTAGATCTTGAAGACGGTCCCGCGCCCGGGCTCGGACGAGAACCAGATGTTGCCGCCGCTCTGCTTGACGATGCCGTAGACCGTGGCGAGGCCGAGGCCGGTGCCCTTGCCCGGTTCCTTGGTGGTGAAGAACGGCTCGAAGATCCGCGCCTGGGTCTCCGGATCCATGCCGATGCCGGTGTCGCTGACCGCGAGCATGACCGTCGATCCCGGCTTCACCGTCGGATGCAGGCGGGTGTAGATCTCGTCGAGCTCGACGTTGGCGGTCTCGATCGTCAGGTGTCCGCCGTCGGGCATCGCGTCGCGCGCGTTGATGCACAGGTTCATCACCACCTGCTCGAGCTGGCCGGGATCGGCGCGGACGCGGCCGAGCCCCGGCTGCGGGCGGATGACCACCTCGACGCGTTCGCCGATGGCGCGGCGCAGGATCGCGTCGAGATCGCCGATCAGGGCGTTGAGGTCGATGACGCGCGGCTGCAGCGCCTGGCGCCGGCTGAACGCCAGCAGCTGCTGGGTCAGCGCCGACGCCCGCTTCGACGCCTTCAGCATCTGCTCGACGCCGCGCCGGCGCGGGTCGCCCTTGGCGAGGTTCTGCAGGTGCATCTCGCCATAGCCCGTGATCACCGTCAGCAGGTTGTTGAAGTCGTGCGCCACGCCGCCGGCGAGCTGGCCGACCGCTTCCATCTTCTGCGCCTGGCGCAGCTGCTCCTCGAGGCGCTGGCGCTCGCCGGCATCGATCGCCATCGACATCGCGCCGGCGAAGCCCCCGGCGGGATGGCCGAGCGGCAGGTGATGCCATTCCGCGGCGACCGTCCGCCCGTGGCGGTTGGTGCCGGCGAGGAGCTGGGCCGGCGGCGTGGCGCCGGCGGCGACCTGGGCCAGCGCGCGATCGACCGCCGCCGCGTCGTCCGCGGCGATCGCCGCTCGGAGGGGGTGGCCGACGAGATCGTCCACCGCGATGCCGAGGATGCTCGCTGCAGCAGGATTGGCGTAGGTCACGATCAGCGCCGCGTCGCTGCGCAGGCAGGCGATGGGCATGGCGTCGAGCTGGAGCTGGAGGCGATCGACGAGCCGATCGCGCTCATCCTGCTCGCGCGCGCGCAGCGCCTCGGCCTGCTCGAGCCCGGTGACGTCCTCGGTCAGCCCGACCAGGCGATGCACGGCGCCGTCCGCGCCGCGCTCGGCCTGGACGCGCGTGCGCAGCCAGCGCAGCGCGCCGTCGGCGCGGATGATGCGGTAGCGGATGTCGAGCGGCGCCGCGGCGGCGTCCGCGCGCAGGTCGATGCGCGCGCGGTCCTCGGGATGGATCGCGTGGTACCAGGCCAGCGGGTCGTCGTACGCGGTCTGGACCGCGCTGCCGTAGACGCGCTGCCACGCCGGGCTGACGTAGAACGTCCGGCCGCGGTCCGCGCTGGTGATCCAGAACACCGCGTCGATCGATTCGGCGAGCTGCCGGAAGCGCTTCTCGCTGGCGCGCAGCGCCTCGTCGCCGCGGCGCCCGGCGCCGAGATCGACGGCGACGACGTAGGCCGCGGGCCGCCCGCGCCAGGTGAACGGGCTGGCGCGGACCTCGGCGTCGACGACGCCGCCGTCGAGGCGCACGAGCTTCTCCTCGATGGCCGGGACCGGTTCGCCCGCCATCAGGCGGCGCTGGCGGTCGCGCACCACCTCGCGGAAGTCGGGATGGACGAAGTCGAGCGCGGGCTTGCCGACCAGGTCGCCCGGGGTGTTCGCTCCCAGGAGACGCGCCGCTGCGTCGTTGGCGAACGCGATCGAGCCTCCGGACAGGATCAGGATCGCCGTCGGCGACAGCTCGAGCAGCGCGCGGTTGCGCCCTTCGCTCTCGGCGAGCGCGGCCTCGGCGCGTCGCTGCGCGCTCAGATCGTGGACCCAGCTGACGCCGCGGCGTCGTCCCGCGTCGATGAAGGCGCCGCCGATCAGGATCGGGATGCGCGTCCGGTCCTTGCGGACGTATTCCTTCTCGAACGGCTCGATCGACCCGCGCGCGTTGAGCTCGGCCAGCTTGTTCAGCTCGACCTGGTGCCACTCCGGGGGCGTCATCTCGAGCCAGCGGACGCGTCCGGCGGCCAGGTCCTCGCGGTCGTAGCCGACCATGCGCAGGAACTCGTCGTTCGCGTCGACGATGCCGCCATCGAGGTCCCAGACGATGAAGCCCGCCATCGACGATTCGTAGAGCGTGCGGAAGCGCAGCTCGCTCGCGGCCAGCGCCTCGCCCGCGCGCAGGCGCTCGCGTTCGGCCGCGCGGGCGGCGGTGACGTCGGCGATGGCGCCGATCCAGCGCACGGCGCGGCCGCGCTCGTCGTAGACCACGGTGCCGTGGTCGCTCCAGGTGAGCACCGTGCCGTCGGCGCGGCGGACGCGGTATTCCTCGCGATACGGTTCGCGGCTGGCGATGTGGGCGCGATCGGCGGCGATGATGCGCTCGCGATCCTCGTCGACGATCGCGGCGTTCCACGCCGCCTCGGTCCTGGGGAAGCCGCCCGGCGGATGGCCGAGGACCTCGTCGATCGGTCCGGACCAGTCGACCAGGCCCGTCGCGAGATCCCAATCGTAGATCAGGTTGCTGGCGTTCTTCGCAGCCAGGCGGAAGCGCTGCTCGCTGGCGCTGAGCGCGCTCTCCTGCCTGGCGCGATGCGCGAGCGCCTCCTCGCGCTGCGCCAGGGCGCGGGCGAGCTCGGCGTTGCTGGACTCGAGCTGGCGCGTGCGTCGCGTCAGGGCGCGGGCCGCGAGCGCCGCGGTCGCCAGGGCGCCGCCCGCGATCACCGCGCAGCCCAACGTCAGCCAGGGCCATGACCCCGCGTCGCCCATGTCCGCTTCGCCGGCGGCGAGCCGATCGATGCCGAGGAGCGCGGCGAGCGTGGCGGCCAGGCGGGTGGGGAGGGGCATCATTCAGCACCGTTGCGGCACGACGGGATGCCCTCTTACGTCGCCGTCATCCGGCGACAAGCGGACCGCGGCGCGTGGCGACCGCGGCCGCCACGCGCCGGACCTTCAGACGCGCGGGCCGCGCCGCACCAGCCCCATGATCAGCGAGATCACGAACAGCACGACGAAGACGAAGAACAGGATCCGGGCGATATCGGCCGAGCCCTCGGCGATGTTGCCGAAGCCGAACAGCGCCGCGACGATCGAGACCACGAAGAAGACCAGGGCCCAATACAGCATGACGGTGTACCTCCGGCCGGCCATTCGATCAGCCGGGAGGGCGGAACCACGGCTTTCCCAGGGCTATTGAACGCCTGCGCGCGCCGCGCGGGCCCGGGGAGCGCACGACGCGGCTGCGGGCCGGGTGGCGGACGTCAACCGGGTCGCGGCCCGGGGCGCGGCTCAGCGCGAGGCGAGGAACACGACCATCGCGATCAGCGCGCCGAGCAGCAGCGCCAGCGGCCAGATGGTCGGGGCGGCGAGCCGGTCGCGGTGGTAGACCGCGCTCTCCGACTTCGCCTTCACCGACGCCGGCGCGGTGAAGCCCGTGGTGCCGACGCTCGCCGCGGCGCGGTCGGTCTGCAGGCGGCGGATGCGCTCGGTCTGGACCTTGCGCAGGGCCTGGGTCGCCGGCTGGACGCTTTCGATCACGACGCTGGTGCTGGCCGATCCGTGCGCGCGGGCCGAGGTGGTCCTGTCGTTGCGCTGGGTCTTGGCGCTGTGCCCGGCGACCTTGGCGACCTGGTCGTTCGCGGCGCGGCGCGAGGTGGTGATCTGCTCGCTGCTCGGCTTGCGGCTGGCGCCGGTGGTGACGGGCACCGCGAACGGATCGTCGGCGGGATCGTCGTCGAGCTTGGGCAGGCTCGGCGGCCGCGATTGGAGACCCGGCAGGACCAGCGGTTTGCGCAGCAGGCGCATCGTGCCGTGATCGCGTTCGTGGATCGCCGTCAGCGCGCGCTCGCACGCGGCGATGAAGCCCTGGTAGTTGAGGAAGCGCTCATCGGCGTTCTTGGCCATCGCCGTCATCACCAGCTTGCGCGTCGCCTTGTGCAGGCCGGGCACCTTGTCGCCGGGATCGGGCACCGGCTGGGTCAGGTGCGCGGTCATGACCATGCCGGGCGACGTGCCGGCGAACGGCAGCTGGTTGGTCAGCAGGTGGTACATCGTCGCGCCGAGCGCGTAGATGTCGGTGCGCAGGTCGACGCTCTTCTCGCCGCGGATCTGCTCGGGCGACATGTAGAACGGCGTGCCCATGACCATGCCGGTCATGGTCAGCCCGGCCTGCTCGGCCTGGCCGACCATCTTCGCCAGGCCGAAGTCGATGATCTTGGCGATGTGGCCGCTCTCGCCCTTCTCGCTGCCGGCGATCAGGACGTTCGCCGGCTTGATGTCGCGGTGGATCATCCCGGCGGTGGTGTTGACGTGCTCGAGGCCGCGCGCGACCTGCATCGCCAGGCGCAGCACCGCGTCCTCGTGCATCGCGCCCTGCTTGCGCTGCACGTCGGCGAGGTTCGGGCCGCGCACGAACTCCATCGCCAGCCACGGCTGGCCGTTGTGCATGCCGTGGCCGACGGCCTTGGCGATGTTCGGGTGATCGAGCTTGAGCAGCGATTCGATCTCGCGCTCGAAGCGCTTGAGGAAGCCGTCCTCCATGGTCAGGCGTGGCGAGACCACCTTGATCGCCGCCTCCTGGCCGGAGGTCTTGTGCGTGCCCAGGTAGACCTCGCCCATCGCCCCGGCGCCGATGCGCTCGAGGACGCGGAAGTCGCCGATGGTCTTGGGCAGGACCGCGGCAGCGCCCGGATCGGACTGTCCCGCCGCGGGGTCCGTCGCTCCGCTCGGGAGATTCAAGGTCTTATCTTCGTCTGCCATGCGCCTGACTGCTGTGGACGGAAGTCAGGAAGGGATACTCCGCTCACCGTCACCGGTCAACGGAAGGGCGGCAGGCTGCATCGCGGGTGTGTCCGTCCGAGCAGCCTGGGCGATGAGGCCACGGTCCGGGGACGCGGGGCTTCCGTACACTACCCGCGCCGCGCTTCGCCGGATCGGCGCAGCGGCCGCGACGAGCGGGCTCTCAGCGGCGACCGTAGATCCGCTTCAACACCTGGTCGCCGAGGTCGCCGAGGCTGGCGCGGAAGGCGCGGCCGCGGCTGACCTCGACCAGGCGCGCGACGAAGCGTTCGAGGTACGGATCGCTGGCGACCATGAACACCGTCAAGTCGAGCTTGAGCCGCGGATAGCGCGCCGCCTGGTTCAGCGTCGCGGTGACGATCTCCGGATCCAGGCCGACGGTGTTGATCATCAGCCCCTGCTTGGTGAACAGCGCGGTCGGCTTGCCGTCGGTGATCATCACCACGCGTTTGTTCGGCTGGTGCTTCTTGGTCAGGATCTCGGCGGCGCGCCTGAGCGCTTCGCAGGTGTTGGTATGGTACGGCCCGTTCGAGACGTACGGCAGGTCGGCGACCTGCACCTCGCGCACGTCGTCGCCGAACAGCAGGACGTGGAAGCTGTCGCGCGGGTACTTGCGGCGCTGCAGCTCGGCCAGCGCCAGGGCCACGCGCTTGGCCGGCGTGATGCGGTCCTCGCCGTACAGCGTCATGCTGTGGCTGATGTCGAGCAGCAGCACGGTCGCCGCCGAGGTGTTCGCCTCGCGCTCGGCGACGTGCAGGTCGTCCTCGCTCAGGCCGCGGCGCATGCGCATCGCGCCGAGCAGGCTCTCGCGGTACGCGATGTCGCTCGACTCGTCGCCCGGCTGCCACGGGCGCAGCTCGCCGGTCATCTCGCCGCCGGTGCCGGCGTTGGCGATGCGGTGCTCGCCGGCCTGGCCGCGCTTGAGCTTCCCGAAGACGCTCTCGAGCGCCGACGCGCGCAGCGCCTGCTCGCCCTTCTTCGACAGCTTGCGGTCGCCGGGCTGGCCTTCGATGAAGCCTTGCTCTTCGAGGCGCTGCTTGAACTCGTCGGGGTCGAAGCCGAGCTGCTGGCGGAACCGCGTCGACGCCTGATCGAGCCACTGCAGCGCCTGCTCGACGTCGCCCGACGCCGCCAGCATCAGCTCGCGGAACAGCTCATCCATCCGCCCCTCGCGCGACAGGCGGTTGGCGAGCTCGCGCCAGTCGAGGTGGGAGTACTCGTACTTCATCGTCGGCTCCGGCGCCGGGCGCTCAGCCCAGCTCCTTGCGCTTCTTCTTGTCCTGCCGGCCCATCATGTGCGCGAGCAGATCGGAATAGACCAGGCCGCGGCCGGTCTCGTCGCGGGCGATGACGCCGCCGTGGAACAGCCCTTCGACGACGAACTCCTGCCACAGCGCGCGCTCGTTGGCCGGCGGCTTCAGCAGCTTGTCGGTCAGCTCGGCCAGCGACGGCACGGCCGCGAGCGCCGCCTCGTGCTCCCGGGTCGGCGCGCGATCGGTCAGGACCAGCTTGTTGCCGTCCGCGAACCAGCGCAGGATCGCCTTGTAGGGACCCTGGTCGCGCTCGTCGTCGCGGTCCTTCATCACCGGCGGCAGGCGCTCCTTCCACAGGGTCTTCACCGCCTCGCCGAGGACGTGCCAGCCGACCTTGAGCGGACCCTCCTGCTCGCCCTCGTAGGCGAGCTCGATCTTGCCGGTCATCGCCGCGAGCGTCGCCGGCAGGTCGACCAGGCGCGCGACCGGCGCCGCCTCGCCCAGCGCCAGCCCGCGCGCGAGGACGTTCGCGGTCAGCGCTTCGAGCGCCGCGATGGTCAGGCGCGCCGAGACGCCGCTCTTGGTGTCGACGTACTCGCTGACGCGCGCGGCGCGCGCCGACTCCTCGATCAGCACGCGCACCAGCTCGGGCACGACCGGCGCGCAGCCGTCGACGCGCGCGGGCTCGGCCTCCTGGGTCATGATCGCGATGCCGTCGTCGCGCGACGCCGGGTAGTGGGTCAGCACCTGCGCGCCGATGCGGTCCTTCAGCGGCGTGATGATCTGCCCGCGCGACGTGTAGTCCTCGGGGTTGGCGGTGAAGGTCAGCATCAGGTCGAGCGGCAGCCGCAGGGGGATGCCGCGCACCTGCACGTCCTGCTCCTCGAGGATGTTGAACAGCGCCACCTGGATGCGCGGCGCGAGGTCGGGGAGCTCGTTGACGCAGAAGATGCCGCGGTTCGAGCGCGGGATGATGCCGAACGTCACCGCCCGCAGGTCGCCGAGGTCGTAGCCTTCGCGGCTGGCGCGGATCGGGTCGACGTCGCCGATCAGGTCGGCGACCGAGACGTCGGGCGTCGCCAGCTTCTCGCTGTAGCGCTCCTCGCGCGTCAGCCAGACGACGCGCGCGGCGTCGCCCTCGCGCGCGACGATGTCCTCGGCGATCGCCCCGATCGGCGCGAGCGGATGCGAGCGCAGCGGGTCGCCCGCCAGCGCCGGCACCTGCGCGTCGAGGAAGCGCGCCAGCGCCCGCGCCAGGCGCGTCTTGGCCTGGCCGCGCAGGCCGAGCAGCAGCAGGTCGTGCCCGGCGAGGATCGCGTTCACCACCTGCGGTATCACGGTCTCGCCGTAGCCGACCAGCCCCGGGAAGAGCTGCTCGCCGCGCCTGCCCGCGCGCAGCGCGGGAACGAGGTTGGCGCGCAGCTCGGCCTTGACGCTGCGGTGCGCGAATCGGGCCTCGTTGCGCAGCGCGCCGCGGGTCCAGGGGAGGGAGACTGACATGCAGCCGACGATGGGCGCGACGGCGTCGGAACCAAAAGGCAAACCGCCGGGGCCCCTCCGAGCGGTGCAGCCGTGACGAACGTCGCCGGCGCGGGTTGCTTCGGGCGGCGCGGCGCGAAAGCTCGTGGGCCGCATTTCAACGACGCGCCTGGTGCGACGTAACCGTGCAGCAGAGGGTTCCGATGCCATCGTCCTGGATCCGCGCGGTCATCGCGCTCGCGTTCGTCGTCGTGGTCGGCGCCGGCGAGGATCGGCCGCTGGTCCATCCGCTGTTCAGCGCCCACGCCGTCCTGCAGCGCGGCCTGACCCTGCCGGTGTGGGGCTGGGCCGAGCCCGGCGCGGCGGTGACGGTCGAGATCGGCGGACGCAGCAGCGAGGCGATCGCCGGCGCCGACGGCGCCTGGAGGACGAGCATCGGGCCGTTCGAGGCCGGAGGGCCCTATGAGCTGGCCGTGGTGGTCGGCGCGCGGCGCCACGACGCCGCCGACCTGTGGTTCGGCGACGTCTGGCTGTGCTCGGGGCAGTCGAACATGCAGTGGCCGGTAGCGCAGTCCGCCGAGGCGGAGGCCGAGCTGTCCAACGCCAGCCATCCCCAGATCCGCCTGTTCACCGTGCCCAACCGGACGTCCTTCGAGCCGCAGCCGCTGGTGACGGCGGAATGGCGGACGTGCGATCGCGACAGCGTCGCCGGCTTCTCGGCGGTCGGCTATTTCTTCGGGCGCCACCTCCTCGACGAGATCAAGGTGCCGATCGGCCTGATCAACGCCTCGTGGGGCGGGACCATCGCGGAGGCCTGGGTCAGCGCCGCCGCCCTCGCCGCGCATCGCGATTTCGCGCCCGCGCTCGACGCGCTGACGCAGCAGGTCGAACGGCTGCGCACCGGCACCCTCGACTATCCGGCGCAGGTCGAGGCCTGGTACCGCGAGAACGATCCGGGGACGACCGGCGCATGGCAGGATCAGGCGATCGACGCCACGGCGTGGCAGGCGATGGACCTGCCCCGGCACTGGCCCGGCGACTTCGACGGCGTGGTCTGGTTCCGGCGCGAGATCGACCTGCCGGCGTCGTGGGCGGGGCGCGACCTGGTGCTGCGGCTCGGCGCGATCGACGACCGCGAGCCGCG
>Ga0196963_10002000_pt1 | contig 12765 bp, 29 predicted proteins | sample S1_5metaG_FD_148600 | JGI IMG/M metagenome (GOLD analysis project Ga0196963, IMG submission 148600) | Soil microbial communities from Anza Borrego desert, Southern California, United States - S1_5 | ecosystem: Environmental > Terrestrial > Soil > Desert | place: USA: California | collected... | reverse complement strand
CGGGTGAGCGAATGGGTGCGCGAGAACTACACCGTCCTGGGCGAGACGATCGCCGGCTCCGTCGAGCACCGCGGCGGCGTCGCCTGGCACAAGGCGCCTGAGCCGCGTCGCTGGCATCGGTGCGTGGCTCAGACCCGCGCCGTCGACGGCTCCGTGGAGCGGTGCGCGTGCGGGGCCATGCGCTTCGACGGCATCCCCGGCTGGGGCTTCCGCAACGAGCGGCGCCGGGATCGTCGACGGGCTCGGCGGCGGTCGTGAGCTGCGCGTGCGGGTGCGGTCGGCCGGTCGCTCAATCGGGCCGCGGTCGCGAGCGGCGCTTCGCCACGGACGGGTGCCGGTCGCGGCACGCGAAGGCCGTGCAGCACCGCGACGCGTTGATTCGGGCGGCGGCGTCGCTCGCGAATCTCAACGAGGAGCAGGTTTCTCGACGGCTGGCGGGCCTGCCGACGTCGGCGCTGGAGCATCTAGCCCGGAATCCGTCTGCGGCCTCTGAGGCCGCTTGTCGTACCCGGTAGCGGGTACGAAATGGGCGCCCAGCGGGAAAGAGAACCAGGGGATGCGTGGCGGCGCGTCGGGCTCTCGATCGCTGGGGGTTCGTAGTGCCGCGCGTGAACGTCTACCTGTCGGATGAGCTCGCCGCGCTCGTGGTCGAGCGGCTGGCCAACGTGAACTACTCGAAGGTGCTGGCCGCCGGCCTGCGGGCGCTGCTCGAGTGCCGCCACGACGAGCTCGAGTGCTCGGCGTGCGGTCACGGGGAAAGCCGGCGAGCGATCGAGTCGGCGGTGCTCGATCGTTTCTACCGCGACGTGCTCTGGGAGCTGTGGCCGGTCGTGTCGCGTGTCGGCACCGCCGAGGGCGCCGCTCGAGTGATGAAGCGCGTCGCCGGCGCCTACCAGGTGCCGTCGGCGCGCACGTTGCCGCTCCCCCGCCCGTCGCGCTCCCAACGTGAGCGCTCACGGGTGCTGGACTTCCCCGATCCGCCGCCGGCGGCGCCGCCGGCGGTGCTCGAGCGGCCTCGTGAGGAGTACCTGGCGTGATCCGTCGTCGCCGAGCCGGTCGACGGGAACCGTCCATTCAGACCGCTGAACCCATTGGAGTCGGGGACATCGCCGAGGCGCTTCGCCGGCTGGCCGCGACCGACGAGGGCCAGGTGGTCGCCGGCGCCTGGTCGTATGCCCGTGCACGCGTCGGCGATCGCCAGTCGACGCGTCCCGACGTCGACGTCGACGCGTTCGCCGGCGATGGTCGACACGTCGACCCGCACTCGAGAGACGCGTCGACCATGGCCACGGGGATGCGTTCGTCGGCCGACGTCGACGCGTCGCCCGGGCATGGAGCGACGGATGGGTGAGCGTTGGGAGCTCGTGTCCGCGTCGGGCCGGGTGCTCGAGCACGAGCAGCTCGAGCTCGGCGAGGCCGTGCGCTCGTGCGCCTGGTGCTCGAGGCCGATCCCGCGCACGGCGCGGCGTGATTCGGTGTACTGCCACAAGAAGTGCCGCCAGAACGCGTGGAGGTTCCGCGGGTCAGGGTTCGCGGTGCCGGCGGGCTCGAGTGAGCCGATGCGGTGCGCCTACGCCGATCCGCCGTACGTCGACAAGAGCGGCCTCTACGTCGGGCATCCCGACTACGCCGGCGAGGTCGATCACGCCGAGCTGCTCGAGCGCCTGGTCGACGAGTACCCGCACGGCTGGGCGTTGTCGGCCTCGGCGGCGTCGCTCCCCTTCGTGCTGCGCCTGTGCCCGCTACGGGTGCGCGTGTGCGTCTGGCGGCGCCAGGAGCGCCCGGCGGTGTCCTACGGGCCGTTGAACGCCTGGGAGCCGCTCATCGTGTGCGGCGGCCGGCAGGTTCGTCGCGGCGTCGACGAGCGACGCGTGGACGTGCTCGAGGCCGGCCAGAAGGCGAGGCTGGCCGATCCTCGCCGGGTGATCGGGGCGAAGCCGGCGCGGTTCGCTTTCTGGCTGTTCGACATGCTCGGCCTGTTGCCCGGCGACGAGCTCGACGACCTGTTCCCCGGCTCGGGCGGGATCGGCCGAGCGTGGCGCCTCTACAACGAGGGCCGACCCGTCGCGGCCGCTGGTGTCGACGCCGCCAGGTGAGACGCGTCGACCGTCTCGGCGACGACGCGTTCGGGAATCCGCGCTCGACGCGTCGCGTTCGTCGACGGGACGCCTAGTTCGGCACGACCAGGGCGCGCTTGCCGGCGCCGCCGCTGTCGGGTGCGCCCTGGGTGATGGGCTTGGTCGGGTCGCCGAAGGTCGAGCGCGTCGGGCGAATGTTGATCGTGGCGCCCGACGCGAGCGACGCGCCGTAGGGGCCGTCGATGACGTCGACGCTGAGGGTCTGCACCGAGGCTTGGCCGCCCTCGCGGAGAATCCAGACCGGGATCGACTGGCCCATGCCGTCGAGGAACGTCGCTTGGGAGCGGATGGCGGGCACGAGCAGGGCGCCGTCGCCGGCGACGATGACGTCAGGGAACCGCACGTTCAGCCTCCGGTGAGCGAGTAGGTGCCGACCTGCACGCGCTGGACCAGGAGCCCCTCGAGCACGAGCACGCCGATCGAGCCGACGTCGGCGCCGGTCCATTGGCCGGTGACGTGGAAGCCCGACGGGATGCGCAACGGCGGGAAGCCCTCGGCCACCGCGAAGTTGCCCGCCGGCGTGCCGGCGCGCGCGTTGATGGTGCTGACGCCGCCGCGGTAGAGCGTGAAGGTCGGGATGGTCGCGGAGTCACAGACGATGACGGCGCGCTCGAGCTCCCAGAACTGGCCGGGCGGTACTTCGTCGCTGACGACGGTGATGACGCCGTTGGCGTCGGCGAGGCCGGTGAGCGGCGCCTGGTCGAGCAGGTCGACCGGGACGAACTGCGTGATGGCGGCCACGCGCTCAGCCGGGGAGGAACTTGAGCCAGAACGGCCGGCCCTTGCCGCGGTGCTCGTAGGCGTCCCAGATGAGCACCGAGCCGGCGACGAACATGCCGACGCCGAGCATGAGCGCCAGCTGGCGGTCACGGACGAAGACCTTGCGGGCCATCAGGAGGTCGTCACCTTCGTGAACGCGGCGCCGCCGACGGTGCCGCCGCCGGCGATGATCCAGAGCGCGGTGGCGTCGACGTCGTTCAGGGCGAGCGCGGTGCCGCACAACAGGGCGACGATGGCGGTCAGGAAGCTGTAGAGCGCCGGGGTGGTGACGCGGGGCTTGACGGTCTCTTCGGTCACGGGCGGTTGTCCTTTCGCTTGCTGCGGGGGACGCCGCTGAACACGGCGCCCTGGAGCTCGCGCAGGTCCTCGATCACCTCGGAGAGCACGGCGCTCGTCGCGTTGTCGCGCTCGAGGCGGGCCTGACGGCGCGCGCGGATGCCGTCGCGCACAATCTCGCCACAGAAGGTCACGAAGCCGCCCACCGCTGCCCCGATGATGCCCGCCACGAGCTCCGACACATCACGTCACCTCGGCCCCGTTGCCAGCGACGGCCTCGAGCTCGGCGACGCGCCGCGCCAGCGCGTCGCGTTCGATGGTGAGGACGGCAACATTCGCTCGGAGCTCGCCGAGGAGCGTGAGCAGGGCGGCGTTGATGTCCACCTAGGTCACCTCGGTGAACTTGGCGGCCCAGCCCTTCACCGCGCCGGCGGGGACGTTGACGGCGGTGAAGAGAACGGCGAGCTCGTCGTCGTAGGCGATGGCGACGGGTCCGGCGATCACGCAGCGGTCGGCTGTCTCGAAGATCGTGCCGGTGTGCGCGGTGGCGACGCCGTTGAGCATCACGGCGACATCCCAGGCCTTGCCGGAGGCGGCGGCGCCTGGGGCGATGTTGACGTGGGCCACGATGTCGCTGAGCTGGCCGGCGTAGGGCATCGGCAGGTCGCTGCTGGCGGCGGCGGGATTGCCGGCGCAGAACGGGCCGACCCGGCGTGTGTTGGAGTCCTGGCCGTTGGTCTGGCCGCCGATGATTGAGACAGAGGCGAACTTCACCACATCACGTGCCTTCGATCAGGACCCACGCGACGGTGCTCGTGTCGAGCGCGCTCGTGGACACGATGTCGAAGCTGGTGCCGGCGACGACGTTGGCGAGGGCGATGGCGCCGACGGTGCCGCCGGCGGTCTGCACGCTGAGGAACGCCCGGCTGCTCGCGGTCACCGAGGTGTTGGGGACCGTCACGGTGCCGGCGACGAGCGTGGCGACGCCCATGCGGGCGTTCGCACCCTCCTCGATGCGGACGCCCTTGCCGGCGGTGGTGATGGCGAGGTTGTCGGCGGTGCTGAGGGCGCCGTCGACGGTGAGCGCGGCGTTCGTGCGGAGCGAGCTCGCGGCGGTCTTGTAGAGCACGTTGGTGGCATCCCCGATGAACACCGCGGCTTCGCTGGCGGGGCCGATGTTGCCGATGCCGACCTGCGTGGCGGCGCCGTACATCGCCCACACGCGACCGTCGGCGCGTGTCTCGGCGACGATGCCGACGATGCCGACGCCGTCGCGGCGGATGCTGGCGTCAGAAGCGCCGGCGCCGCTCCCCCATCGGATCGACCCGTCCGCGTCGATTACCAGGCGGTCGTGCGTGTCGCCGGCGACGCGGGCGGTGACGACATCGGTGCCGCTTGCCGCGTAGGAGCCCGCGACCGGGACGTAGACGCCCGCCGGGGTCGCCGGGGTCGTGATCCCGAACAGGCCGCTCATCAGGTCACGCTCGACGCGAGGGCGGTGGAGCTCGTGGCGGTGGTGCGGAAGCCGTAGAGGGCCTGGGTGGTCTCGAGGGTGGCGGTCTGGCCGGCGGCCAGGATCGTGATGCCGGTGTCTGCGTCGACGCCGGCGAGGCCGAGCATGAACGGCGCGGTGGCGTGCACGTTCTGCACGATCGCCAGTCGCCGGCTCGAGTCGGCGGGCAGGAGGAGCTTGCCGCCGACGGTTGCGTCGACGGTGATCGAGTCGGCGTTGGCGAAGGTGCCGGCCGCATCGGCGTCGTCGACGGGATCGGCGCCGTAGCTGGCGGGCTGGGGCCGCTCGTAGACGGTGATGTCGACGTGGGCGCCGGCCTCGCCGTAGAGGGTGAGTTGGGAGCCGAGGATCGGGCGGCAGGCGAAGCCTCGAGCGGGGACGGTGAAGACGCCGGTGCCCTCGTGGGAGCTCTCGCGGGCGCCGTCGCCGGCGACGACGAGCTCGGTTGTCTGGGAACGGTTGCGGACCGCGACCGACGCGAAGGCCATCGTGAAGGAGGTCGTCCACTGGCCGTTGTCGTCGAGGAGCACGCTGCCGGCGTGGAGCACGCCGCTCGGGGGCGGGGTGCGGAAGAACTGGCTCAGCGCTCCCATCTCGTTCGCGAGGGCGCGCAGCATCTGGCGCAGCTCGAGGTCGGCCCGCTCGCGGGCCTCGCGAATGTCGTCGAGCCGGCTCATGCTGCCGCCATCGAGGTCGCGGCGGTGTCGAGGCTCTGGCGGAGCGCTGCGCGCTTCTGCCCGCTCGGGTCGGCGGTCTTGACGACGCCGATGACGACGAGCGCCAGGCCGGCGCCGACGAACCCGATCGTGGAGCCGATGAGGATCCAGTTGTCCTTGTCGAACCAGGAGAACGGGTTGAGCGAGAACCCGGCGGGCATCGCCGTCGCCGCGGTGCCGTTCGACGCGTCGCTCGAGGGAGCGTCGACGGGTGGCGTGAGGCCGCCGCCGGCGGTCGCGTCGCGGGAGATGACGTCGTAGGGGTTGACGACGGGGTTCTCGTCGCCCATCACGCGGTTGATCGAGAAGTGCAGGTGCGGGGGGCCGCCGGCGGCGTTGCCGGTCGAGCCGACGGTGCCGAGCTGCTCGCCGGCGAGCAGCTGGTCGCCGACGGTGACGTTCTCGCTGCTCAGGTGCGCGAAGTAGTACGCGAGGTTGTCGACGGCGCCGCGGAGCCAGACGCGGATGCCGCCGAGTCGGCCGCCCTGGCCCTCGGCGATGACGGTGCCGGCGACGGGGGCGACGACGGGTGTGCCCTCGGGAGCGAAGATGTCGATGCCGGCGTGGGCGCGTTCGCAGTTGGCCCCGCGGCAGTTGCCGAAGCTGTCGACGAGCTCGGCGCCCGGTACGGGGTTCAGGATCGAGCCGAAGCCGCCGACGGCCGCGGTCACAGGATCACCCGGCCTGTCGAGTCGTAGCGCTCGCCGGGGATGCGCTGGTTGACCGGCACGACGGGGCCGCTCCCCTGCCGTGAGCCGACGTAGGTGACGCTCTGGTCGGCGCGGACGACCGGCCTCGAGCGGCCGGCGCTCACCTCGTAGTCGAGCCCTGAGGGCGTGTAGTAGAGCGACGGGACCGGCACTGAGAGCGTCGAGGTCGGCGCCGTGGTCTGCACGGGCTGGGCGACGGGCGCGGGCTGAGGCGTCGGCGCTGCAGGCGCGACGGGTGCGGGCGCGGTCGGCACCGTCGGCATCGGCGCGACGGGCGCGACCGGGAAGACGCCGGCGCCGTCGTTGCGCAGGCGGAGCTCGCCGAAGATCGCCTCGAGGTCGGGCTGCAGCGCGTTGTAGAGGTCGGTCGCGGTGGTGTCGCCGACCGCAAGCGTCTTCGCCGGCGGCGTCGACGCGTTGCCGCCGCCGCTCGAGCTCGAGCGGCGTCGCATCACGAGCGCGAGGCCGGCGACGCCGGCGCCGGCGACGCCGAGCGCGGCGGCGCGGTTGGCCTTGAGCCAGGCCGTCGCTCGATCGATCGTCGACGCCTTCGTCACGACGGCACCGTCGGGTACATCGACTGGAGCGCGCCGGGCAGGCCGGGCGGCGTGAAGGTGTTGGGCAGGGCGCCCTCGAGCCCGACGGGCGTGGGCGTGCGGTTGGCGCCGTAGCTGCCGGCGCCGATGAGCGCCTGGGGCGACGCCGCGTAGCCGCTGAACTTGAGCGACGCCGCCTCGCCCCAACGGACCGAACCGTTGAAGCCGGCGAGGTTGAGGCCGTACTGGAGCCCGATCGCGGTTGCGCCGGCCTCGCCGACCGGCTCGGGGCCGAGCACGACGGCGGTGTAGGCCTCGGTGCGGCGGCGAAAGCGCTTCATCGGCCCTGGAACGCCTTGATGACGTTGGTGGCGCCGCTGGTGGCGGCGTTGATGAGGTTGCCGCCGCCGGTGGCGTAGTAGACGCCGAGGTAGAGGGCGATGAGCCCGGCGCTGTACTTGAGTGCGGTCTTCACGCGAGGGTGCCTCCTGTTGGCCAGCCGGGGATCAGCGGGACGGTTGGTGCTGGTGCGGTCGTCGTCGCGACGGCCGGCTCGCTCGAGGCGCTCGACGAGCTCGAGGAGCGCCGGTCGGGGATCGCCGGGACGGTCGGGTCGAGGAACCGGCGGGCGACGCGGCCGGGCGCGGCGAACAACGCGCCGACCCGCGTCGACGCCTCCTCCTGCACGAGCGTCTCGAGCGCCAGGAGCCCCAGCGCGCCGAGCCCGATGCCCTTCCAGCCGGTGGCCATCAGCGCTCGATGCCGAGCGCCCGCTGCGGGAGCTCGCCGTAGGTGGTCTGGGTGATGAGCCAGATGCCGGCGATCAAGATGACGAGGCCCTTGCTCATCACGGCCTCCCTGACGACGGCGGGACGACGTTGCCGCCGGGCCCCTGAATGCCGTAGCCCGGCGCCATGCCGCCGGGGCCGTCGGGATCGGGTGCGCCGACGCCGCCGGGCGCCGACGGCTCGTAGGCGAAGCCGGGGGCGTCGTTGAGGAACTTGGCGCGGAGCCAGAGCTTCACGCCGGGCCAACCGCCGCGCAGGTAGTTGACGCCGAGCGCGTAGACGAACAGGCCGAGGATGAGCCCGGCGCCGTCGTCGGCGGCATCGAAGGACCAGGCGCGGCTCGAGCCGCTCGCCGGGCCCGGTCGACGCATCGAGCCGGTCGACGCGTCCGCGGGGGCGGTGTTGTGCTCCGAGCGCGCCGAGGGACGGCCGCCACGCGCGACGGCGCGGCGGTTCTCGTCCCATCGCCGCTCGAGCTCGTCGAGGTCCTCCGGGCTCAGCTCGGGGAAGTCGTCGAGGTCCTCGTCGGCGGCGGTGCGGGCACGGGTGGCCATGGCCCTCCCGCGCTCAGCCGATCGGCTCGAGCTCGTCGACGGGGATGCCGTCGGCCTCGCCGCCGGTCAGCCACGCCACGCGGGCGCGCTCGGGCACGGGCTCGCCCTGGTACTCGGTCGCCGGCTCGATGGCGACGACGTAGCCCATGATCGTGAGGGCCTTGCCGGTCGGCGGGTCCTCGTTGTCGTAGCGCACGAGCTGGCCGACGGCGACGGGGCGGCCGGTCGTCTCGTCGCGGCGCTCGTCCTCGAGCGGCGTCGCGTCGTCGACGAGCGACGCGTCACGCTCGGCCTCGAGCTCGGCGATGCGAGCGCGGAGCGCGTCGACGTCGGCCGGGTCCGCCGGCGCCGGCTCGGGGACCGTCGCCGACGCCGGCGGGGTGCCGAAGGGCGGGTTCCAGCGCGTGTCGCTCACTTGGTTTCTCCTGCGCTCACGGCGGCCTTGAACGGGCCGACCTTCAGGGACGTGGATGCGCCGACGAGGCCGAACGTGACGCCGAGCACGAGCCCGAACCAGAACAGCGGGTTGTCCGGGCTCCACGGCGGCGGCGTGGCCTCTCCTCTGGCCGAGATGGCGCCGACGGTCGGCAGCGCGGTCGCGGTCGTCGTCGCCGGGCCGGCGACGAGGCCGACCTGGTGGTACGGGCTGAGGATCGCGGCAAGGCCGTCCATGGCTCAGGCGACCGCGGCGCCGGCGAAGATCGTCTCCTGCACGTACTCGATCGCCGGCGACGTCAGCGCCACGCCGGCAGGGATCGTGTAGCCGATGCGCAGGTCGGTCGCGGCGCCCTCGTCGATCGTGTCGCGGAACGCCCATTCCTTGGCCCAGTCGAGGACGACGAAGCCCTCGAGGCCGAAGTCGTTGGAGAACAGCGACTCCATCGCCTGGCGGTTGGTCCAGCCGTTGTCGAACGTCTCGGGCATGTCCGACAGGCCGTAGCCCCAGTAGATGTTGTCGTAGTTCGTGCTGTTCACCGTCAGCGGGACGCCGTTGTTGAACACCCGCCAGAAGACGCGCTCGAGCTGCTTGCCGACGCCCTGGCCGACCAGGACGTGCTCGTTGTTGCCGTTGCCGACGCCGTTGGCGACGCGGTTCTCGACGAGCGAGTGGAAGGCCGACAGGTCGGGGAGCCAGATGCCGCCCGACCCGTTCGGCGGGATCGAGTAGATGATGGGCTCGACGGTGACGCCGAGATTCATCGTCACCGCGGCGTCGTTGGTGAGCGTGAAGAGCTCGGCCTTCTGCGCCCAGTCGATGTTGAGGTCGAGGCTCGTTGCGGTCGTCTGGGCGAACACGGCGCCGAGCAGCGTGGCCAGGTCGTCGGCGACGGGGATCTCGTAGAACAGGTCCACGTCGTAGGTGCCGTCCGCGATGGCGGTGACGCCCTGGCCGAGCCCCCACGTCTCGCTGTTGAGCGAGAGCGTGCCCTGGGTGCGGCTCGTGCCCGGCGAGGCGCCGCCCACGCCGCGGGCCACGCCGCGGTCGTCGAGGTCGCCGCGGCGCATGATGGCGCGGGCCTTGAGCGGCCAGCCGTGCGCGTTGATGAGGTTCGACTGGCCGTTGGCGGTGAACCGGAACCGGGCGACGTCGTACGGGAACCGCCAGGTCGTGGCGATCGTGCCGGTGCCCTTGAGCGTCGTCACGGTCCCGTGGACGCGGACGTTCAGCGCGGCGAGCACGCCGGAGCGCCGCATCGTGATCGTGTCGGTGTTGCCGAACCCCTGCCAGGTGGCGATCGATGCGAGCGGCGACCGCTGGCGCCGGGTGCCGGCGAAGAACGCGGCGGGGTTCACGCTCTCGGCGGGAACCTCGATCCCCTGGAACACGACGTTCTGCGGCGGCGCCGCGATGGCCTGGACCATGGCTACTGGGCTCCCTTGTGGGTGAAGGACACGAAGCGACGGAGGCCGAGCTGCGGCCACTTCTCGGCGACGAGCTCGGCGCCGAAGTTGGCCAGCACGGAGACGCCGGCGACGGCGCCCCAGAACGCGGCGCGCTGCAGCGTGCGGCTACGGCTCTGGGCCACGACGGCGACTACCGACCGGGGTGGGTGCGCTGGTAGCGATCCCAGGCGAACACCACGCCGCCCGCGACGAGCGCCATCCACATCAGCGTCTGGAACTTCGGCATGGCGGCGACGGTGAACAGGTCGCCGGGACGATTGCTAGGCGTCAGGGGCCTGAATCTCGGGATTCAGCCGGCTAACCGCCCTCTGTGGAGCCCGTAGAGCGCCGATCGGCGTCGCCCGTGGAGGTCGGGGCCGGCGCTTCGGGGTCGAGCACGTACACCTCGGCCGAGAGCGCCCACCGCTCGAAGACGTCACGCATGGTCTCGTAGGTCCCGAACTGGCGCTGGACATCGGCGACGGCGAACCGATCGCCGGTCGCCGACCACCCGATGATCTGGAATCGATCGGGGTTGCCACTCGCGTCGCGCTCGATGCCGAGCTGCACGAGCTGCTCGAGGTTCACCATGCCGATCGGCGACGCGATCCAACGCATCACACGGCCTCGTCGAGCCGTTCGGCGTGCGGGACGTGCGCGCCGATCGGGAGCGGCTCGAAAAGCACGAGCTCGTCCTCCTCGGCCTCGTAGCGCGTGTAGTGGAACTTCTCGAGCTTCGACCAAATCTCGTCGACGGTGAGCCCGTCGAGCTCGTCGATCGGCTCCTTGAGCTCCCAGCCCATGTTGTCGGCGATCACCTTCCGGTCGGCCGGGCCGGGGATGCGGAAGCACACAACGACGTCGGCCTGGGCGATCACGAGCGGGTCGACGGTGATCGGCCGAATGTCGGTGGTGAGCAGGAACATGTGCGCGTGGCGGCCCTGGCGCAGCACGCGGCGCATGTGCGGCCGGGTGCGGTTGCTGGCGGCCACCTCATGCACCTCCTCGATCCAGACCATGATCCGCCGGCCAGAGCGCTTGCCGTACTCGTAGGCGACGCCGATCATCCGGTCGATGTCGTCCTGATAGCTGGGCTTGGTCGGGTCCGGGACGTAGCGCAGCGTGATCGGCTTGCGCTCGAGGTCCATGGGCCAGCGGTCGGGCACCTCGTACTCGGTGCGCCACGACTCGGCCGGGGCGACGTCGCCGGTCGTGTCGATCACGAGCTTGTCGCCGGGGAACCCGTCGAACACCCATCGGGCGTAGCGCGACTTGCCGTAGCCCTTCTTGCCCATGACACAGATGAAGACCGGCTTCGACGGGTCGAGCGTGCTCACGGCTCGAGCGGCGGCGTCGCGTCGTCGACGAGCGACGCGTCGGCCTCGGCGTGCTCCTGGTCGACTATCGCCCGGAAGGCCGCATCGACGGTGGCATCGTCGTACGGGAGCCCGTTGCGCTCGTGCTCGCGGCCGGTCGTGTAGGCGTGGTCGGCGAGCGCCATGGCCTCGCTCTGCGGGATGAGCGGCTCGGCCTTCTTGTTGCGGTGCTCGATGTAGAGCACCGCCCCCCCGATGCACAACAGGCCGAGGTTCAGGAGCGTGACGGCTCGCCGGTCGATGTGATGCGTCTCGTTCAGCTTCAAGGTCGGGATCACGGGTTGCCTCCATCGTTGGCCGCCGGCGGCGCCGACGGGGCGGTCTGCTGGCGGCCACCCGGCTCGCCGTCGAGGGCGCGCAGCGCGTAGTGGCCTACGCCGGTGATGACGGCGATGCCGTCAACGAGGTCGTTCGTGTTCTCGAGGTCGCTCAGGTCCGCGCGGCGCAGGAGGATGTTCGCGAGCGGCTGGGCGACGGACTCGCGCTCGTGCGCCGTCGGCGTCCAGTCGTTGAGCGGCTTGCCGTCCTCGAGGGAGCGTCGACGCCTCGCCACGAACGTCGCGACCGCGCCGCCGAGCTCGAGCACGCCGTCGAGCAGCTTCGCCATGAAGGCTCGCTGCTCGGCGTTCGCCGGGCGCCGGCGCCGCATGCCGGGGCCGGCGGCGCCGTCCTTGGCCGGCTCAGAAGATGTCGAGAGCGGAGACGAGCCGGTCGCGGTCGGGCTCGGGCCGCTCGGCGCGCTCGGCGCGGGGCTTCGCCGGCGGCTTCTCGCCGGCGTCGGGGTCGCTGGCGGGCTCGAGCTCGGCGGCGGGGTCGCCGCCGGCGGGCTGGCCGGCGGGGTCACCGTCGCGTCGTGCGGGAGGTCGTCGGCGGGCGGGTCGCTCCACGCTCGAGGTTCCATCGTCGTAGGTGCCCCTTCGTGCGCGCCGGCGCGCCGGCGGCTTGTCGTCGTCGGTCTTCGGCGGCTTCGCGGGCTCGTTGCCGGGCCGCACGCGGTGCGCCACGATCCGGCGGTTGCAGCTCTCGCCCGGACACTTCCCGCGCCAGGTCACCCGACCCTTGGGGGCCGTCGTGTCGATGACGGTGCCGCAATCCGGGCAGACCGCGTGCACCCTGACGCCCTTCGGTGGTGTCATTCGACCGCCCACCATGACGGATCGACCCCAGTTAGGGAACTGAACCAGGCCCCTGAATCTTGGGATTCAGACCACTAAACCGCCGGGACGGAAACCGCCGATGCCGCAGGTCAACCGCACAGTCAGCCCCCTGGATTCCTTCGGCGAGCGCCTGTCGGCCGCCGGCGACGACGTGGCCGCCAAGCGCCAGGCCTACGAAGACGCCGTGAAGCTGCGCGATGAGATCGTCGTCGAGGCGATCGACGAAGCCGGGCTCAACTACGCCCAGGTGGCGAAGCTGGCCAAGCTCTCGACCGCGCGCGTCGTGCAGATCGTCGCCAAGGGCGGCTAGCACTCGAGGGCCTGGGCGCGGTCGGCC
>Ga0196963_10001999_pt1 | contig 12766 bp, 9 predicted proteins | sample S1_5metaG_FD_148600 | JGI IMG/M metagenome (GOLD analysis project Ga0196963, IMG submission 148600) | Soil microbial communities from Anza Borrego desert, Southern California, United States - S1_5 | ecosystem: Environmental > Terrestrial > Soil > Desert | place: USA: California | collected... | reverse complement strand
GTTGAGGGCGCGATGAGAAGCCCCCAGCGCGAGCCACGCGGAACTCAACCGAGGGTCGAGCGAGGTCGCGTGCCGCAGCGCCACGATGGCCCGGCGATTTTCCCCCCGCTCGCGATGGAACAGCCCGAGATTGCAATGGATTTCGGCGCCGGCCCCCGGACAACCCGCGGCCTGGACCAGAGCTGCAGCAGCGCCGTCGTCGTCGCCGAGCCGCTTGAGCGCGAAGAACAGAGCGTGATGGGCTTCTGCGTACGAGGGCGCAACCTTCACCGCTTGCCGCAGCGCCGTCGCGGCTTCTGCAGGATTGTCGCGCGCCATCAAAATAAAGCCCAAGGCGTAGTGGAAACGCTCCGGATGCGAAGGCCGACCCGCCAGGCTTTGCCGGCAGAGGCGCTCGGCCTCCGGCAGCCGACCGGCCTGCATAAGCGCCACGAGGGCGGCGTGATTATCGGGCGGCGGAGGGGCGGGCCGGCTCATAAGTCGCCAGACGCTAGGCCGGTGACGGCCTTTTCGACAGCTTCAGATTGAACGACAGAGAAATCTGGTCGTCCCGGCTGCGGTTGACGTCGACGAAATGAGTGAGCCAGGACGGGAACAGCAGGATGCGTCCCTTCTTCGGCCGGAATTCCAGGTTCTTGGTGCACTGCGCCGCATTATTAGGAAATTCGTACGTGGTGAAATAGATATTTGGAGATTCGAAAATCAGGGTCCCGTCTTCTCGCGAGGACTGGTGATAGTAAATCCCCGAGACCATGCTCGGTGAATGGTTGTGAGCGAACTGAAAACCTTCCGGCCCCAGGATATCGACCCAGGAGCTCTCGATCTTCAGCGATTGGTAGCGGTCGATACCGAGATCGATGCAAAACGCCTGGGTGTGCTTGAGGATCTGTTCGGCGGTGTGGTGCAGGCCGCGCTCTGCGATGAAATTGTTCGGACCTTCGGGTCGAAACGTGGTCGACAGACCGGGCTCACGTCCGAGAGCCTGAAAGGACTCTTTTGACGCGCCGAGGGCCCGGTCGATCTCGTCTGAAACAACGGCGAGTTCGTCCGGGTAAAGATCGTTCGAATAGATCGGCGTCGCAAACCAGAACGCAGTTTTCATCGGTGCTTCTTTATCGATGTAGAGCTGATGCGGGCGTGAGGGTCTCTAGGCAATGCTTTCGCCAGACGGCTTTCAACAGGCGCTGAAATTGTCGTGTACGCCCGAGGGCGTCGCAAAGCGGCGATTCGGTAACACGTTGCCGCAACTCCGCCCGAATCGCCGACAAGCGAGCAGGATCCGCAGCGAGCGACGCGGCCACCCTTACATATCCCTCTGCGGAATCGGCGACCCACTCGTCTCTCTTCAAGGCGCCGAGCATGGCGGCCGACCAGCGAGACACCATACTCGCTCCGGGCAGGGTCACGACTGGCACCCCCATCCACAGAGCTTCGAAAGTCGTGGTCGAGCCGGAAAAGGGGAACGGGTCGAGGGCGATATCGATGCCGTTGTAACGCGCCAGATGCGTGCCATGACCTTCCGGTTCGCCGATCATGATGAAGCGCGCGGGGTCGATCCCCTGTCGCGCAGCAAGCTGCACGATGCGTTGCTGTATCGCGTGCTGCGCAAAACAACGGCGATATTTCAGAACCAGCCGGGACCGCGGCACGACCTGCAGGACGCGGCCCCAGAGCTCGAGTACCTCATCATTGATCTTGGCCGGATTGTTGAATGAGCCAAACGTCACCGCCCCGGTGCGGGTCACCGGAGGGGCCACGACGTCGGGCGATCGTGCAAAGGGCAGGTGGAGATAGAATGTCGGTAGCGTCAACACCCGTTCTGCAAACCACTCCTCTCCGCCCCGTGGGACAAGACGGCGATCCGCTATCAGATAGTTCATGGCAGGGATGCCGCTGGTCGCCGGATCATGAAAGCTGATCTGAACAGGAGCGGCGCGCCATGCGGCGACCTCCGGGCGATTGCGATCAAAGTGTCCTGCCAGAACTATAAGGATGTCGATCCGGTCGGAGCGGACGCGCTGGACGAGTTCGGCATCGCTCATCCCGATTGTCGAATGCGAGACGTCGGCGAGGCCCTGTAGCCGACGTGTCACTTCGTCCGGCGCAGCGACATGAGAGTAGAGATAGGTCTGGAATTCTGTTCGGTCGAGCCGCGTTAGAAGAGGCTCGATATTGCGGGCTACCGGATGATCGCGAAAATCAGATGAGAGCCAGCCGATGCGCAGCGGCCTGTGGAATTCAGAAATGCCACCGGTGCTTGCCGACGGCGAGGCTCTGCTCGTGACCCAGTCACCGAAATCGCGCCGCCTAACCGTCTTGTCTGCCAACGAGAGTTGCGGGTCATAAAGCAGCGCGGCGAGCGAGGCGCGACGATACAGGGGGTCCTCAGGAGCAAGCTCCAGCGCGCGATGAAGAGACATCCGGGCCTTTGTCATATCCCCGCTGGCCTGTGCGATCAGGCCCGCATTGAAATGCGCCGATGCGGCGTCCGGCTGCAGTGTCAGAGCCTGGGAGATGCAAGCGCTTGCTTCGTCAAGAGAACCTTGCTCGTAAAGGGAAACGGCAAGGAAATTGAGCGCGTCGAAATGGTCCGGCTGCAGGGCCAGACTGCGCCGGTATTTCGCGATGGCGCCTTCAAGGTCACCGCTTTGCTTGAGCGAGCGGCCGAGCCGAAGCGCCGCGTCCGCGTTGTCCGGCGCTTTGTCCACGGCTCGCTGGCTGACGACAATCGCTTGAGACGTCCTGCCGCGCCGGAGATAGAGAGAGGCCAGGTCAAGGAGCGCCGGCAGGCAATCCGGCCATCGGGAAATAACAAGTTCATACTGCTTGATCGACTCATCAAATCGGCCTGCAGTATCCAGCATCGCTGCGTGCCGCACATGAGCCACGATGTCGTCCGGCTTGATCCGGGCGGCGGCCGCGTAGTGCGTCGCTGCTTGTTCGGGCTGGTCCTGCGCGGCGAGCATGGCGCCCAGATTGAAGTGGGCTTCGGCATAGTCCGGATTGTAGCCGGTCGCCTGGCGAACGAGATTCGTGCCACCCCGGACATCGCCGCGGCCGTACAGGATCACTCCGAACAGATGCAGCGCCCGAGCATGGTGGGGATGATGATCAATGATCGTCCGGCAGGCCGCCTCGGCTTGCGCCAAGCGGCCGGCGCGCTGGTGTGCGACCGCAAGATCAAAAAGCGCGTCGGGCTCGGTCATCATGCACACAGCGGAAACGGCATATCCAAACGGCGGGGCCCCAAACAGCGTTCAGCGCCCTGTCGGGTTGCGGTATCATCCCCGCCGATTCCCCACAGGGCCCGGAAACATAGCAAATATGTACCGCCGTATCGCCTTCTCCATGGCCCGGAATCGTTTCGCATGACGCGCCAGGACCTCGACCGGGCGCTGGCGTTGGAGCGGCAGGGGCGGGCAGAGGAGGCGATCGCCGCCTATGAGGGCATCCTCACGCGCGAACCCTACAGCGCGGAGGCTCTTTCGCGGCTGGGCATGGCTTATGCCCGCCGCGGCGAAACGGCAAAGGCCATTGCGTATCTTCAGCAGGCCAAAGGGCTGCGCCCGAACGATCCCCTAACCGCCTTCAACCTCGGTGTCGCCTTCCTGTCGCAAGGCGCGTCCGAGAAGGCGATCGAGTCCTTTGTCGACGTGCTTCGGCTCGACCCGGCCTTCACCCCGGCCAAGATCAATCTCGGGGCCCTCTATCTCGGGCAAGGCCGTGCCGCCGAAGCCTTGCCGTTGCTGGACGATGCCATCGCCCGGGGCAAGGCCTCTGCCTCGACCTGGGTGAATCGGGGGATCGCTCTTGATCTGCTGCACCGGCCGCTTGAGGCCTGCGCCGCCTTTGAGCGGGCCTCGGCGATCGATCCACAAGACCTGCAGGCGCTCGTCTATCTCGGCCGGGCCTACGCCGCCGTCGGAGAGATGGCCAAGGCCCGCGCCATCTACCAGCGCATCCTGCAACGAGATCCCGAGCACCCCGAGGCGCTGTCACGCCATGCCACGGCGCAGCTGGAGGCCATATACCTGAGCAGCGCTGAGATCGCGGACTCGCGGACTCGTTACCGCGCCGCCACCGAGCGCGCCTATGATGCTGCGGCGGTCACCAGGATCGCGCAAGCGCCCCTTCCTCAGTTCGAACGGCTGTTCGACTGGCCGTTCTATCTCCCCTACCAGGGCGGTGATGTGAAGACGGATCTCGTCCGGCTGGGGCAGGCCGTGTGCGACGCCAGCGCCCGGTGGTCGCCGCCCCTCTCGGCTGCGATCGGACGCGCGCCGCGTGACCGGCTGCGGCTGGGCGTTGCCACGGCATTTTTCTGGCGGCATTCCGTGTGGAAGGTGCCCACGAAGGGCTGGCTCAGGAATCTGGATCGCGATCGCATCGAGATCGTCGGGTATCACCTCGGGACACGCTCGGACGCCGAGACCGAACAGGCGATATCCCTGTGCGATCAGTTTCATAGAGGCGAGGCGGATGTGGCGGGCTGGGCGCGCCGCATTGTCGACGATGAGCTGGACGGCTTGCTCTACCCGGAGATCGGCATGGACCGTCTGACCACTCTGCTCGCGGCGATGCGTCTCGCCCCGCTGCAGATCACCACCTGGGGGCACCCGGTGACGAGCGGCCTGCGGACCATCGACTGGTATCTGAGCAGTGATCTCATGGAACCGCCCGATGGCGACGCCCACTATTCCGAGAGGCTGATCCGCTTGGCCAATCTCTCGGTGTTCTACGATGCGCCGGCACCAGGCGCCGGCGGAATCGGCCGCGGTGGTCTCGGCATTGCGGATGACAGGATCGTCTATCTCTGCTGCCAGAATTTGTCGAAATACCTGCCGCAGAACGACCGGATCTTCACGGATATCGTCAAGGCGCTGCCCGATGCCTTGTTCGTTTTCCTCAAGTCCGACAAGCCCGCCGTCGACGGGCGATTCGAGAGCCGGCTTCGTCAGGCTTTCGGCGCCGCCGGCTTGCCCTTTGACCGGCATGTCCGTCTTCTGTCGCCTCTGACGCCGGATACGTTCCCATCCTTGGGGGCGCTGGCCGACGTGTACCTCGACAGCCAGGAATGGTCGGGATGCAACACCACGCTGGAGATGCTCGTCAACGACCTGCCCATCGTGACGCAGCGAGGCCGGTTCATGCGTGGCCGCCATACGGCCGCGATGTTGCAGATGATGGGCCTCGATGACTATATCGCCGCAAACACCGAAGACTACGTGGCCCGCGCCATCGAACTCGGGCGAAATCCCGGCTTGCGGGCCTCGTTTCGGGTGGAAATCGCCCAGCGGAAGGGTCGGTTGTTCAATGATAGAGCGCCGGTCCAGCAGCTCGAGGCGCTGCTGCTGCGGCATTTCGGACGGTCGTGACAACGCCGGCCACTCTTGATGGGGCGCTGGCTGTCCATCGTGCCGGCCGCTTGGGCGAGGCCGACACGCTGTATGGGCGAATCCTGGCGGACGAGCCGCGCAACGCGGAAGCCCTGCGGCTGCGCGGCGTCCTCGCCTGCCAGGAGGGCCGTTTCGCGGCGGCGGTGGACTTCCTCGAGAGGGCCATTGGGATTGCCGGTCAGAACGCTGTCTATCACGCCAATCTTGGCGTCGCGCTGAAGGGCCTGGGCCGTGCCGCGGACGCCTTGGCCGCACTTCAGAAAGCCGCCGTGCTCGATCCGGGAAGCATCGATATCCGCTACAACATCGGATGCCTTCTGCAGGAACTGGACCGCCGGGATGAAGCGGCCGCGGCGTATCAGGCGGTCCTTGCCGCCGACCCCGATCATGCGGAAGCACTCAGCAATCTTGGGCTGCTGCACATCGGCGGCGGTCAACCCGATCAAGCCCTGCCCCTTCTGCGGCGCGCGGTGTCGCTGGCCCCGCAGCTTCTTGCGGCGCGCATCAATCTCGGCATCGCCCTCCATGATCTCGAACAGTTCGACGCCGCAGCCGGATGGTTCATGCAAGCACTGGAAGTCAATCCGGAGAGCGCCGAGCTTCGCTATAATCTGGCGAACGCGCTGCACGCCCTTCACCGCTACGAAGAGGCGATCGTGCAGGGACAGCGCGCAATCGAGCTGCGCCCTGACTACGCGGAGGCGTATCACAATCTCGGGAATGCCTGGCGCGAGCTTGGCGACCCAAAACAGGCGGTGGCTTCCTATCGCCAGGCCTTAGCGCTTGATCGGAAGAACGTCCTCGCGTGGAGAAACCTGCTTTCCACTCTCCTCTATTCTCCGGACGTGCCGCCGGCCGCGCGCTTCGTGGAGCACCGGCACTTCGCCTCAGCCTGCACAGCACCGGCACCGCGTGCGGTACGGCCGGTCAACCCAGACCCTAACCGCAGCTTGCGCATTGGCTACGTCTCATCGGATTTTCGCCGTCATCCTGTGGCCCGCAACCTGGAGCCCATCCTCGCCGAACACCGGCGGCAGGGTTTCTTCGTCGCCCTCTACGCACAGGTCCGAACGCCAGACGAGGTGACCGGCCGCTTCCGTGCCGCCGCCGATCTGTGGCGGTCGATCGTGAGCCTTTCTGATGAAGCGGTGGCCGAGCAGATTGAATCCGACCGAATCGATATTCTTGTTCATCTGGCGGGCCGGTTCGACCGTAACCGCCCGACCCTCGCCGGGTTTAGGGCGGCACCAATCCAGATCAGCTTTCATGACCCGGCGACCAGCGGCTTCTCGGAGATGGACTATCTGATAGCGGACCGCGTTCTGGTCCCGCGTTCGACGGTCGAACGTTTCGCCGAGCGTCCGCTTCGTTTGCCGAGCTTCTACACCCATGCGCCGCTTGTCGACGCGCCGGACCCCGGGCCCCTGCCGGCCGGCGAGGATCGTCCGATCACCTTCGTTAGCTTCAATCATCCCGCCAAGATCAGCGAGGCCGTGCTCGACGTCTGGGGACAGATTCTCAGAAGGGTCCCGACGGCCCGATTGTCGCTCAAGCACCGCCACCGGTTCTCCCGCCCGGCATTGCAGGCCCGCATCCTGGACGGTTTGAGGGCCGCCGGCGTGGATCGCGAGCGACTGGTGTTCGGGGCCGACGATGTGGAGCGGCGTGATCATCTCGCGCTCTATCGTCAGGCCGATATCGCCTTGGATCCGTTTCCTTTTACGGGCTCGACGACAACATTCGAAGCGCTTTGGATGGGCGTTCCTGTTGTGACACTGGCGGGCCGGGATATGGTCGCCCGCTGGAGTGAATCGATGTTGCGCACCCTGAAGCTCGATGAATTGGTCGCTGCATCGCCGGAGGACTATATCGATATCGCTGCAAACCTGGCGGCGGACCGGCCGCGGCTTTCCAGACTGCGGGGTTCGCTGCGCCCGCTTCTGGCGTCGTCGCCTCTGTGCAACGGGGAGCGCCGCGCCCGCCAGATCGGCCGGCTTTATCGCGCGGTATGGCGGCGCTGGTGTGCCGCGCAGGCGAACCCCTCGTCCAAGGCCGCACAATGACGTCTTCCCCTGCCATCGCCTCGAATCTTGTGGCCGTACGGGCACGCATCGCCGCGGCCGCGCAAGCGGCGGGCCGCCGTATCGAGGACGTCGAGTTGATCGCCGTTTCGAAAACCCATGCCGCCGATGCCGTCCGCGCGGCGTTGTCCGCCGGGCAGCGGGAGTTTGGCGAGAACCGGGTCCAGGAGGCGCTGGGTAAATTTCCGGCCTTGCGGTCAGAGTGTCCCGATCTGCGTCTGCATCTGATCGGGCCCCTGCAGACCAACAAGACTCTCGACGCGGTTCGCGGCTTCGATGTCATTCAGTCGCTGGATCGACCGAAACTGGCTGCCGCCCTGGCGGCTGCCATGGCCAAATTGCAGAAGCGGCCGGAGTGCTACATCCAGGTCAATATCGGCGAGGAGCCTCAGAAGGCGGGAATCCTGCCCTCTCTTCTCGATGCCTTCGTCACCGAGTGCCGCGAGCGCCACAGCCTGCCGGTCGTGGGTCTGATGTGCATTCCCCCCGTGAACGTTGCTCCCGAACCGTACTTTCGGCAGCTCAGGGAGCTTGCCGGGCGTCATGGCCTGCAGCGGCTGAGCATGGGAATGAGCAGTGATTTTGAAACGGCGATCGCGCTGGGTGCGACCGCGGTGAGAGTCGGTACGGCGATCTTCGGCGACCGGCCGGCGGCGTAGCGACTGGAGCCTCAGAGAGTCGTGTCGATCTGGGGTGCCGGCGACGTGACCTGACGGCGTTGTTCCCGGTAACGGTCGAGGCCGCGGCTCATGGCGGAGGCAAACCAGTCGTTGGCGGGTGCGGGCGGTGCACCGGGACCGGTCTCGGACTTGGTGCCGGTTTCGGGCTCCGCGGGTGAAGCCTCGCGCAACGGTCCGGCTTCCGTTGCCCCAAGTGGCAGCGCTCTGGTCCGTTCCGACATTGGCGCTGTCGGCTGCAGGCGGATCTGCGCCGACGTGCTGGGTGCCGTCCGCGTTGCATCGACGACGGGAAGAGGCCGTCCGGAGAAGCTCCGATAATCGGCGATCGTGCGTCCCTGGGTGGGATTCGCGGCCGCGTTGGGTTGTCCGCCGCGCAGGAACGAGCCGCCCAGCGTGCGATCCGGGCCGACGACAGGGACATTGATGGGACTCTGAGGGGGCGTTGAACGCGTGAACAAGCCACGCGACGCCGGCGCCGGTGCGGCGGCAGCAGCCTGTTCCAGGACCGGTGAGGCTGGCGCGGGCGCGGCCTCCGGCAGCGGCTCGGACGTCGCCGCCCGGGCAAATTGCGCAGCGGGCTCTCCGGTGGGTGGCGCGGCCTTGTCCGGCATCAGCAGGGCGATGGCTTGATCACCAAGATCCTTGCCTTTGACCTGCTCGACCATGGCATTGAAGGCCGAGGCGATCAGGCCCGCCGGTCCGCCGAACAGCGCGCCGCCGATCACCCGGGCCGCGGGCTTGATCGTGTCGCCGGTGATCGCCCGGTAGATCGAGCCGACAACCGGAATGTGCTGGAGGGGGTTTATGATCGATAGGAAATCGGAGAACGTGAAGCTCTCCTCGTTCGCTGATTCGGCCGTGGCCTTGTCGGTCCGCTCGGCGGATGCAAGAGCGGACGCCCTACGTGCTTCCTCGCTCGAGGTGGGGGACAGGGCATGCGGCAGGGCAGGCGAAAGGGGCGACATGGGCTTCTCTGTTTCCTGCAGAGAGTGTTGCAACCCCTAGGCCAATAATTAACCTCCGCATTTCAATGGCTTGGTTTCCTGGCGAGCTTCTCACCGGCAAGAATTTCCGGGCTGGTGCGCGGTGCGACGGGAGATTCTTCCGACACGCGCTGGTTGCGGAAAATGATCGCGATTTAAGCAATGGGCTCGCTTTCCGATCATACCGTGTCAGCCTTGTCACAGGCCCCGACTATGGTGGTTTCTCAGTGATTTAGCCCCTGCTCCGTTGGGAGGGGGTACGGTAATTATCGTGGCATCTTCTTGGGGGCTTAGGAGTACCTAAAACATGTCTCGTTCGATTGTTCGTTCCACGGTTGCGGCCCTTGGCCTGGTGACGCTGACCCCGGCCATGGCCTCCGCTCAGATCGCATCGGGGGATTGGGGGGCGATTTCCGGATCGGTCGCCGGCATGACCGATTACGTGTTCCGCGGCGTCTCGCAGACGACCAAGGGGCCGGCGGTCCAAGGCGCGATCGAATACACCAAGGAAGTGGGGCCGGTGACGCCCTACGCCGGGTTGTTCGCCTCGAACGTCAAGTTCCCGGACACCTCGAGCCGCGGCAATCTCGATGCCAAGTACGAGCTTGATGTCATGGCCGGCCTGCGCGGCGATGTCGCCGAAAAGCTCAAATGGGATGTCGGCTACATCCGCTACATGTATCCGGGCACCCAATATCCGCCGGCCAACAGCATGAGTCTGGACTGGGCCGAAATCGGCGTGAAGCTCACCTACGATCTTGGCTTCGCCACCCCGGTCGCCAATTACTTTCATTCACCGAACTACTCGGTGGGTGGCGGCAAGGGCCACTACTTCCAGACCGGCGTTGATGTCCCGCTGCCCTGGTACGACATTACGTTCAGCGGCCGCATCGGCCGGCTCTTGGTGGCCAACAACGCCAATCTCGGCCTGCCCGACTATACCGACTGGAATCTCGGTATCGCGCGCGACTTCCCGGAGCTGCTCGGCGTGAACATCGCGCTGACCTACACCGACACGAACGTCAAGAAGAACGCGCATCTCTCGAACAACTCAGACTCCACCACCGGCACGATCGATGAGCGCGTTTACGACACCACGACGCCGCGCATCGTCCTGGCCGTAACCAAGAAGTTCTGATCGCTGGACGGCGGAACCGGCAACGGTTCCGCCGCTCCCACCTGCTATGCTAAAACCCCGCCATGAGCGGGGCTCTGAAACTTCTCCTCGTCGACGACGACCCGGCGCTGCGCCAGTCCCTGGCCGAGCAGCTCGCCGGCGAATTCGACACCGTCCAGGCCGATAATGGCGCGGCGGCGCTTGCCGCCGCGCAAGGCGAGCGCTTCGCCGCCATCCTGCTCGACGTCGGCTTGCCGGACATGGACGGTCGCGATGTCTGCCGCAAGCTGCGCGAGGCAGGCGTCGCGGTGCCGATCATCATGCTGACCGCGGCCGCGGCCGAAGCGGATACGGTCACGGGCCTCGATGCCGGCGCCAACGACTACATCACCAAACCATTCCGTCTCGGCATTCTGCTGGCGCGCCTGCGGGCCCAGCTTCGCAGCTATGAGGCCTCGACCGACGCCGTGTTCGCCATCGGTCCGTTCAGCTTCCATCCGACGGCGAAACTGCTGGTCGAGAACAGCTCACGCAAGAAGATCCGTCTCACCGAAAAGGAGGTATCGATCCTGCGTTATCTCTATCGCGCCGGGGAGAAGCCCGTGCCCCGGGAAACACTCTTGGGTGAGGTCTGGGGCTACAATGCCGGCGTCAACACCCACACGTTGGAAACGCACGTCTACCGGCTGCGCCAGAAGATCGAGCGCGACCCGGGCCGGGCCGAAATTCTGGTGACCTCGCCGGGCGGCTACCGCCTCAATCCCTGAGCGCGGTGATGCCCGTCACATCGGACCGTGGGGTCAGTCGACCTAGGCTCGGGCGTGCACGGGGCGTAGCGACCGGTTGGGCCAGTTATGGTATCAGGAGGCCCGGCCTGGAGGGCGGTGGTGGAGACTCCGAGCGATTTCTTCGTCCGTTTTTGGGGTGTGCGCGGCACGGTCGCGTGCCCGGGCCCGGCGACCGTGCGTTACGGCGGCAACACGTCCTGCCTGGAGGTCCGCTGCGGGGGCCGTCTCCTGATCTTCGACGCCGGCACCGGCCTGCGACCCTTGGGCCATCACCTCGACGCGGCGGGCGCGGTCGACGCGGATCTCTATTTCACCCATACGCATTTCGATCATATCCAAGGTCTGCCATTCTTCAGTTCGGCGTACAAACCGACCAATCGGCTGCGCTGCTGGGCCGGCCATCTGAAGCCGGACTTCGCGCTCAAGGCCGTGCTGTCCGAGATGATGCAGGCGCCGCTGTTCCCGGTGCCGCTCAGCATCCTGTCGGCGGACAGCTCGTTCCACGATTTCACCTGCGGCGAGACGCTGACCCCCTTCGCGGGAGTTACGCTGCGCACGGCCGCCCTCAATCATCCCAACCGGGCCACCGGCTATCGCATCGAATACCAGGGCAAGTCGATCTGCTATGTGACGGACACCGAGCATGTTCCCGGCACTCTCGATGCGAACGTGCTGGGGCTCATCGCCGGTGCCGACATCGTGATCTACGATTCGACCTACACGGACGACGAGTATCCCCGCTTCAAGGGCTGGGGGCATTCGACCTGGCAAGAGGGAGTGCGGCTCTGCGATGCCGCGCAGGCCAAACGCCTGGTGATCTTCCATCACGACCCGGCTCATGATGACGCGTTCATGGATCGCATCGCCGCGGATGCCGAGCGTGTGCGGCCGGGTACGGTCGTGGCCCGTGAAGGCCTGACGCTCTCTCCGTGACGTGACCGGCATTCGCACGTGGCGCCGCTGGGCGCTCGGCCTTGCCACCCTGTGCGGCGCCGGCCGCGGCTATTTCGTTCCGCATCGCTACGCCGGTGTGTCGTCGGCGCCCGCCACCTATGCGGCGCTGGAGCCTCTGTTTCGGCGCGCCGAGCCCGAGTTCGCTGCCCGTCTTGTGGAGGCCTCGCTCTATCTCCCCGCGCTGCGGGGCTTCGTCAACACCAGCCCGCCGGCCCCGCGCTTCGAGCAGGACTGGTTTCCGCGTCTCGACGCGGCCATCGCCTATACGCTGGTGCGTACCCGCCGCCCGGGCCGCATCGTCGAGATCGGCTCCGGTCATTCGACGCGGTTCATGGCCCGTGCCATCGCCGATGAAGGTCTGGCGACGGTCCTGACGGCCATCGATCCGGCGCCGCGTGCGACGCTCGCCGGCCTGCCCGTCGAGTGGCTGCGCCAGCCATTGCAGACGGTGGGGGTGGCACCCTTTGCTGCCCTTGCTGCCGGCGATGTGCTGTTCATCGATTCGAGCCATGTCCTCATGCCCGGCAGCGACGTCGATATCCTGCTGAACGAGATCTGCCCCCGCCTGCCGGCGGGGGTGCTGGTCCACATCCACGACATCGTTCTGCCGGACGCGTATCCGGAGGCCTGGCGCTGGCGCGGCTATAACGAGCAGAATGCCCTGGCGGGAATGTTGCGGGGCGGGACCCGCCTGCTCTGGTCGTCCCACTGGGTGGTTACCCGCCAGGCCGGGGAGGTGACGCGAGTCGGCTTGGATGCACTGCCTC
>Ga0196963_10001998_pt1 | contig 12770 bp, 8 predicted proteins | sample S1_5metaG_FD_148600 | JGI IMG/M metagenome (GOLD analysis project Ga0196963, IMG submission 148600) | Soil microbial communities from Anza Borrego desert, Southern California, United States - S1_5 | ecosystem: Environmental > Terrestrial > Soil > Desert | place: USA: California | collected... | reverse complement strand
TGCAATTTTCGATGCGGAGCCAATTTCGTCGGTAAGAGTCGAGTGCCGTGGCGACTCCCTTTTCGGCAACGGCCAGTTGCTGTTGCCGCGAGCGAACGCGGGCGTGCGCTTCGACGATTTCCCCCGCCACGCGATCGAGCGCGGCAATCTCGCGCCAGCGGGCTTGCTCCACGCGGGCACCAGCTTCGTTGCGGGCGGCGCGGTCGCCATAGCCAAAATTGCGCAGCTCCCACCAGGCGATGGCATCCGTATCGAAGCGGTCCTTGAATGGGCCAAAATCGGTCCCCATGCCGCCGCTCATCCCGCCATAGCTCACCCCGAGCAGCAAGCTCGGCAGTAGCGGAGCATACTTTTCACGCCGCAACCGCTCGCTCGCTTCGTTCACCAACCAGCGACTCTCCGCAAGTTCCGGCCGCTGCGAAAGTCCCTCCGCCACCAGGTCGGCCACGGGATGATTTGGATCGAACAGTTGCACGGCGGCTGCGACCGGCTCCTGCACGAGAATGGGTTCGGCGGGATCGAGTCGCAATTGCGTTGCCAGGCGGGCTGACGCGACCTGCGCTGCTTCCTGAGCTCGCAGCTGATCGGTTTCGCGCAGCGAGAGCTCCGTTCGAGCGCGGTCATGATCCGATTCAAGACCTTGCCCCGCCTTCGCGTAGGAACCTGTCAGGGCGACAAGATTGCGCGTCTTGGTTACCACTTCGCGACTGATCTCGGCTTCCTCCTCGGCCCGGAGCAACTCCAAATAGAGTACGGCCGACCGGAGCATCTCGTCGCTCGATGCGGTTTGCGCCGCCCAACTTCTGGCCTGCGCCGCGCTGCCGGCGATCTTCGGCTGAAAGATGACATCGGCAGTGTGGACGTTCAGCAGCACCCCAGGAATCGCCGGCGAACCCTGGCCGACGGCATGCGGCCCGAGACCTGCGTAATATCCGCCGCGGCTCGTATCGAAGACATTGCCTGCGACGTCTTGAATGGCCCCTTCATGGCGGTTCCAGGCAGCACCTACGCGCAGATGCGGCAGCCACAGCACGTTTGCCCGCTGCAGCTGAGCATAGGCCTCCTGCACGCGCCAACGGGCAAATTCAACTTGCGGATTCTGGGCATCGGTCGCCGCGAGCGCCGAAACCAGGTTCATCGCCACACCCCGCTCACTCGCTGGCGACGGCGGTGGTGTATTTACCAACTCCGGCGGGGCAGGCCCTTGCTTTAGCGCGGCGACTTGCTGCACCGGATATCTGGGCGGCGAGTCAGACGGTATTCCCGGTTGTGAGGCAGCTGAGCCGGTCGGCTGTGGGGACGCGGTTGTCGTTGTCGTGATCGGCGAAGTCGCTGGCGCTACCGGACGTGAACTTGCGCAGCCGGCCACTGCAACCAGCGACAAAGCCGCTGCCAGCCAAGAGGACACAACATAAGGCGGGGCATACTGCATTGGGAACTTTCGGGCGGGATTCCCATTTCATGCCGCCACCACGGGGAGTGGTAATTCGCTTTCGCCAGCGCGGCATCTTCCTCATCATCGGCCAGCATAACGCCAGGATAAAAGGAATATGCAGTACAGACCGAATCCTGGCGAAACAGTGCTCGCTGCTGGCACCTCGCAGATAGCACACGATTCCTTCACGCTTCGCCAGCTATCTTTTCAGCAGGGCGTCCTTCAGGCTTTCCCGCCAGGCCTTCTGCTCGCGGTCGTACACGCCAAAGCCGGCGCCGAATTCCCAATAAGCCCAGCTCCAGCCGCGTTTTTCCGCCTCAGTGGTGATCGCCCGCGTCCAGCGCGCGCGGCTGTCGTCATCTGCCTTGCTGAACGCGCCGAACTCGCCGAGATAGATCGGCCGGCTGTGCTCTTTCGCCCAGGCCGCCGTCCCGTCGAACTCCTTGGTGATTTCGGCGAGTTCCTTTTCGTCCCCCGTCCACTTCGTGCCGATCCAGGGCTGCGAGTCCTTCACCCAGTGCGCTCCCTGATGCGTGAACTTGAACGGGTTGTAGTAATGCACCGTGACGATGAGGTTCTTGTCGTCCGGCAGCTTGAACTTGTTCAAGGCCCACATGCCGTTCCAAAAGGGCGGGCCGATGATCACCGGCCGGGTTGGGTTGGTCTCGCGAACCGCGGCCAGCAGTGGCGGAATGAGCGCGGTCCAGGCATTGTCCTTGTTCAGCTCTTCGTGGGGCTCGTTCATCAACTCGAAGTAGAGCCAGTCGCCGCGGTCCTTATACCGCGCGGCGATCTGCTTCCAAATCGCAACGGCCCGCGGCAGCTCGCCTTTGGGGTTCTTATCGAGCTCTTCGTAATGATGATGATTCAACACAACGCGCAGCTTGCTCTCTTCCGCCTGCTTCAAAAGCGCGTCGATCCGCTCGAAAAACGGCGGCTCGATGGCGAAGGGCTCGGTCTTGGCTGTATGCGACGTCCACTTCACCGGCAAGCGGACGTGATCGAAGCCGGCCTGCTTGATGAGCGGAAAAAACTCCGCCTCGATCTTCATCCCCCAGTCGCCTTCCTTCGGCGCTTCGAGCGCGTTGCCCAGGTTCACGCCGCGACCGAGGGCCTTATTGGCGGCGTGGATGTCTTGAGCTGCGGCGGGAAGGGAGGTGGTGGAGAGCAGACAAAGAACGGTGAGGAATCTTTGAGCGAGAGAGATTTGCATGGTGATGCTCAAACGAAGAGGAAAACGAACAAAGAGCCACGCACGCAGTAAGTGGAATGCGTTCTGCCGTTCCAAACGCAGTCCCCTTACTTCGTGCGGGGCTCTTTTGGATCATCGTGCGACAATTTACTTCGTCTCGATCACCCGGATCTTGACATTCCGGAACGCCACTTCGTTGCCGTGATCCTGCAGGCTGAGCATGCCGCTCGTCGGTTTGCCGAAGTGGGGCATCTTCGCGAACTTGCTCTTGGCGACTCGCTCGTCCCAATCCTTGCTCCCCTTCACGAAGTCGTAGTACTTCGTGCCGTTCATGCTGACGGTCGATTTCTCCGGCGAGATCAGCACGCGGAGCTCGTTCCACTCGCCGGCGGGCTTCGTTGCATCGACGCCCTCGGCCGGCTTGTAGAGCTGATAGAGCCAGCCCGCCTTTTGCGGATCGTGGCCGTCCTTGTTGTCCTGAATCTGGATTTCCGGCCCCGTCATCCAGGGCGTGGCGCCTTCGTCGGTCACGTGAAACATCAGGCCGCTGTTGCCCCCCTTCGAAATCTTGTATTCGAGGACGAGTTCAAACGCCGTGAACTTATCCGTCGTCACAATGTCGCCCGCGTTCTTGTCGGCCCGCGTCAGCTCGCCGTTCTTCACCTGCCAGCCAGGCGAAACGCTGTCCTTCCTGAAGTTCTTCCAGCCGGTGGTCGTCTTGCCGTCGAACAGCAGCTTCCAGCCGGCGGCTTTCTCTTTTTCGGTGAGCGTGTTCGGCGCGGCCTCTTCGGCGAAGAGCGGGGCGGCGAGGGTGAGCGTAAATGCGCAAAGGGAGAGACGAGTCAGCAATTTCATGGAATCACTCCAGGAGGTGAGACAGTCGGCTTTCGCTCCGCGAAAGCACGCGTCTTCAAAAGTTGGAAATACAAAGTCGCCGAACTTCGCGAACCGCGCCTGCAAAAGACGCGTTCTTTCGCGAAGCGAAAGGCGACAGTGATGTTACTCTGCCCGCAGTTCCAGCAGATAGGGGTGGCCGCCCGAACCGCGATCGTGAGCGTCGAGCAGGGCGAGATAAACCTTGCCCGCCGCGGACGGCTTGTATCTGAGAAGAGCGTCGCGATGCTCGGGCTGATCGTCGCTCTGCACGAGGATCTGACCGTTTTGATCGTAGAGCACGAGCAGCGGATCGATCGCCGAGCCGCGCCGGGCGGCGAACGTTTCGGCTACCAGCGTTTGACCGGCCTGAGCGTCAATTTCGAATACATCGACGTCGCGCTGCTGATGAATGCTGCCGATGATCGTCTGTCCGATCGCCAGCTTGCCGCATTTGCGAAAGGCTTCGTTGGGTTCCGTTTCGGCTTGCAGTTTGCCCGCCGGGCGAACTGCGAGGGCGTACGGCGGTGAGCTGCCATCCGGATTGGTGACTGACAGCTGCAGATCCGCCGCAGCGAAACCTTCCGGCAGCGTGAACGCGATCTCCACGAGCGAATCGCCGACCTCGTTCGCATTGAGGCCGTTCGGCGGCGCGGACTTTTCCCTTTTCTGCAGCTCAATCTTCGGCGGCGAATCGATACCCGTGATCGCCACTTCGCTGGCCGTGTCGAGCTTGAGGCCGCGGAGCGTGATTTTCGCGGCGACGCTCGGTGAAACGACGAGCGGCGACGCGAGAATGACCTTCGGCGCTTCTTTCTTTTCGGCGGGTTTGTCCTGCGCGCTGACAGTCGCAGCAACCAGCAGCGCCACGATCGCTAGTAAAAGATGCTTAGCCATACAAATCCGCTATCAGCGAGCCTTCGTCGAGAATTTCCAGCGGGCGGCCGTCGGGGGTGTGAATGTGCTTGCGCGGATGGATGCCGAGGGCCGAGAGCATCGTGTAAGCCACGTCGGCCGGCTTCACGGGCTGCTTCGTGACCTGCGCGCCGATGTCGTCGGTCGCGCCAATCACCTGCCCCCCCTTCACGCCCGCGCCGGCGAAGATCAAAGAGGCGGCGGGGCCCCAGTGGTCGCGGCCTTCGTCCTTGTTGATCTTCGGCGTGCGGCCGAACTCGCCCATGCACACGACGAGCGTCTCGTCGAGCAGGCCGCGCTGCTTCATGTCTTCGAGAAACGCCGAAAAGCCCTTGTCAAACTCCGGCAACTTCTTGTCGAGGCTGGGGAAGATTTTCGCGTGATGATCCCAGCCGCCGTAGTTGATCGTCACGAACGTCACACCTCCTTCGACGAGCCGCCGCGCGAGCAGACAGCTTTGACCGAACGTAGTCCGGCCGTAGCGGTCGCGAAGTTCGGCCGATTCCTTTTCGATGTCGAAAGCGGCCTGGGCCTGCGGCGAGAGAATCATGTCCGCGGCCCGCTTCTGAAATTCATCGTACGTCGCCACCTGGTCGTTGCCGCGGACCTGCTCGCCCAGCGAATCGACGGCCTGCAGCAAATTCTTGCGGCGATTGAGCGAAGCATCGCTCAGCTTTTGCGAGCGGGCCAGGTCGCGGACCTTATAGCCGCTGGAGTTCGGATCGCCGGCCTTGAACGATTCAAACCGGCCGCCGAGAAACGCGCTGCGGCCAAGTTCCCAGGTGAACGACGGATTGTTGGGGATCGAGACATAGGGCGGCACCTGCGTGCGGAAGCCCGTTTCGTGCGCGATAACTGCACCGATGGCGGGATAGTCGCCGAAGGCGGAGCCGAACCGGCCGCTCATCACCCAGTTGGTCGCCGTCTCGTGATGGTCGTTGTTATGCGCGCCGCTGCGGACGAGCGTGTAAAGATCGTTTTGCTGCGCGAGGAGCGGCACGAGCTCGCCGTAGCTGATGCCGGGGAGCTTCGTCTGGATCGTGCTGTACTTCCCTTTGATCTCGGCCGAAGCATTCGGCTTGGGATCGAAGCTGTCGTGATGCGACAAGCCGCCGCCGAGATATACGAGCACGATCGACTTCGCTCGCTTTGTCGCAGCCGCGCCCTGCGCCGATTGCGCGGCGAGCAAGTTCGCCAGCGAGAAGCCAAGCGGAGCGATGGCGCCCACGCGGAGAAAGTCGCGGCGATGCACGCCGTTGCAGAGTTTTTTGGTCGCGGTGTTTAAGTTGATGTCGAGCATCTTAATTGCTTTCGTACCCGACGCTGCCAGCGTCGGAATTGCTCCTGATCCGTTCGATCCGACGCTGGCAGCGTCGGGTACCTCAATGATTGAACGCGAACTCCTTCGTATTCAGCACTGCCCAATACAAATCCTTGATCGCCTCTTCGCGCGAGCCGTCGTCGAGCTTCGTGCCGTCGAGTGCCGCCTGCACCGCTTGCAGCTCACCTGGCTTCGGCTGCCGCGACAAAGCGGAGAGGAAGATCGAGCGAATCAACTTCTCATCATCGGCCTTCTCGGCCAGGAGTTGCTTGAGCCGGCTTTCAGGCTGATTCAGTTTTTGCGTGAGGCCATCGCCGCATTGTAAGTGGAGCAGCTGCGGCAGGGTCACTTCGCCGCTCCGCTCGCAAGCGCAGGCGGTCACACGGTCGCTGCGCCCGAACATGGCGAGGAAAGACGAACTAACGCCCGGATCGGGAATTTGAATCGCCCGCAGGCCTACGGGATAACCCTGAAACTGATCGGGAACGTTCGTGACCTGGCTGAGCGCGTCGAGCAGCACTTCGGCTGGCAGGCGGCGGGCGTAATAGTGCGAATAGTGGCGGTTGTCCTGCTCGTTCGCGGCGACCGTGCTGCTGCTCAGCTGCCAGGCCCGCGAGTTGAGAAAAAGCCGCTGCAAGTGCTTCAGGTCGTATTTGCTTGCGACAAACTCGCGGACGAGCGCATTCCAGAGCTCACGATTCGACGGCGGATTGCTGGCCCGCAGATCATCGACCGGCTCCACCAGGCCGACGCTGAAGAAATGCTTCCAGAGGCGGTTGACCATGTTCCCGGCGAACGCATCGTTCGTTGGCTGATGCATCCAGCGGACGAGCGAGGAGCGCGGTTCTTCGCCGTCGGCCGTATTGACCTCGCTCCGGTCGAGCGGCAACGGCGGCAACAGCTGGCCGGTGCGCGGCTGGCGGACTTTCGGGTTCCGCTTGTTTTCCGCAAGCTTGTTGTGTTGCTCGTCGAATTCCTTCTGCCGGCGGTCGACTTCCTGCTGCGCTTTTTCGAGATCCTTCCCTTCTTTCCCTTCGAGATTCCTGCGGGCTTCGTCGAGCTTCTTCTGCCGCTCCTCGAGATTCTTCTGCTCGCGCTCTTCGTCTTCGCTGCCGATGACCAGCTGCGTCGTGCCCTCGGCAGGATTTTTTCGCTTGAGCTGCACACGGGCGAAGAACGCGGCAAAGCGGTAGTAGTCGTCCTGAGTGTAACGCTCGAGCGGATGGTTGTGGCACTTCGCGCAGCCGATGCGGGTGCCGAGGAACGACTGCGCGACGGACGAGACGACTTCGGATTCTTCGACCTTCCGCTGTTCGCCCAGCGTGACGATGAAGTAACCCAGCTCGGGCCGTTCGCCCACGTTGCCTTGCGCGGTGAGCACGTCGGCGGCGATCTGATCCCACGAGCGATTGGCTGCAAGCTGCTTCCGCATCCAAGCTTGAAAGGAACGCACGCCTTTCGTGCCGCGGACGTCGTGATCGCGCTCCTTGCGGTTCTGCAGTTGATCGCAAAGTTGCAGCGTCCAGAAGTCGATCCATTCGGGGCGGTTCAGCAATTCTTCGATCAGCTGCTGCCGTTTGTTGGGCGAGGCATCGGCGAAAAACTTTTCCGCCTCGGCTTCGGTCGGCAGCGTGCCGATGGTGTCGAGATACACGCGGCGGAGAAACGTTGCATCGTCTGCTGCCGGCGAAGGAGGAATGCGTAGGGCGGCCAGCTTGTCGAAGACGTGCTGGTCGACGACGTTCCGCCGCTCGGCCAACTGCTCCGCGGCGACGGGATCGGCGAAAGGAATGGTCAGCTGCGCGACGACTACTTCCCCTTGAAAATGCACTCGAGCAACCGTCTCGCCGGCGCGAAGACATTTCACCAGGCCGGCTGGAGAAACTTCCGCGACGCTCGCATCGTTGGTAAAGAACTGCGCCAGCCAGGTGACGTCGCGCACGCGGCCATCTTCGTAGTGGGCGTAAACGGCCAGTTGCTGAGTGTCTCCCGCAGCCAGCGTGCGATCGCCAGGGAGGACTTCGATCTTCGTAATGGCGGGTTCCGTCGCCACCACGTTGGGTGTCCCGGCGGCGATCCAATCGATCAGTGTCTTCTCCGCGCGGCTGCCCGGTTCGAACAATCGGCCTCCGCCGTGCGGTTCACGGCCGTTCGGCTTTTTGACGAGCAGACTTTGCTCCGGAGCGCCTAGGCTCACACGGCGGCCAAAGAACTCGCGCGTCAGCCAGCCGTGATCCCACTCGGGAGCATAGCCACGCAGCGAGAGCTTGAAACCATTCTGCCCGGCTAACTTCCCGTGACAGGCGCCTTGGTTGCAGCCATACCTCGTCAGCACCGGCAGCACATCGTGCCGGAACGACGGCGGGGCTTGTGTCCCTGCGTTTTTGATCGTGAGGGGAATTTTTGTCGAGTGGCCGGAATGTTCGATCGTCAGTTCGGTTTCACCATCGGCGAGCGCGATGACTTCGTTGCCGTCGACTTTGACCAGATCTGGGTTCGCAGTGAGTTTCACCTGCGCGGTCACGTCAACCGTTCTTCCGTCCTGCGCGAAGAGCGCGATGATCCCCGCGCGGTCGCTTGATCCATCCAGGATGATCGACTTCGGAAAGACGTGCAGTTGCGGTTCCGCCGCGGTCGCGGTGTTCTCGCGAAACGCCAGCGGAGAGACGATCGCAACGAGTAGGGTGAGAAACCAAAAACGCATTTAGAACAGCTCCGGGATGGGAGTACCGGTGTGGGCGAGGAACATCGGCCGCTGCTCTTGAGTGTACAGCGGTTTTTCGCGGTTGATGCCCAGTTTGTCGTAAATGGTCGCGGCATAGTCGTCGGGCGAATGCGGCTTGTCGGCGACAAAAGCGCCCTGCCGGTCGGTCGCGCCGATGATCTGCCCGCCGCGCACGCCCGCGCCGGCGAAGACGATGGAATACGCATCGGGCCAGTGGTCGCGCCCGCCATGCTTGTTGATTTTGGGCGTGCGGCCGAACTCCGTGACCATGACGACCAGCGTTTCATCGAGCAGGCCGCGCTCGTCCAGATCGGTGATCAGCGTCGAATAGGCCCGGTCGAGACTGCCCATCATCACCCAGTGGGCGATGCCGTAGCGTCCCGCGCCGGCGCCGCTCGCGCCGGGCAATTCGCAAGTGTCTTTCGCATAGATATGGTCGTGATGATCCCAATTCAAATTGCCGCCGCCAGGCTGGCCCGGCATCGACGGCCAGCGGACATCGATCGTCGCGAACCGCACGCCGGCCTCGATCAGCTTGCGGCCGAGCAGGTAGCACGCGCCGCGGTGTCCCGCGCCGTAGCGTTCGCGCATCTTTGGCGTTTCGGTAGAGAGATCAAACGCCTTCGCCGCTTGCGAGCTGGTGAGGAGCGTCGCGGCCTGCTGATGAAAAGTGTCGATCGCCGCCGAGTTGCGATCGTGCGCGAGTGTGCGGTTTTGATTGAGCGCTGCCAGGAGCGTGCGCCGCTGTCCGAGGCGGTCGTCGGTCAGTTCGGGATTCCGCTGCATGCCGGAAACCTTCCAGGCGGGATCGGCAGCATCGCGGGCCGTCGCTTTGAAGGCGCTGTAGCTCGACGGCAAGAAGCCCGACTTCGTCATGTGGGCGAATTCGGAAGTCGCGGGGAGCTGCACGTATGCGGGCAGGTATTCGCTCGCGCTGCCGAGCACATACGAAGCGACCGAGCCCATGTCGGGATATTCGACCGGTCCGCCCGGGCTTTGACCGGAGAGGACGTACTGCATGCCGCGGCCATGATCGTCGTTCCGTTGAACATGGCGCATGCCGCGGACCACGGCGATCTTGTCGGAAATTTTCGCGGTGTGCGTGAGGAGTTCGGTGAAGCGTTCGCCGGGCGTGCTGGTCGGCACCAGGTCAAACGGCGTGCGCTGTTCCGACGGCACATCGGGCTTCGGATCCCAAGTATCGAGATGGGACATGCCGCCATGCTCGACGAGCAGCAGCACATTCTTCGCCCGCGCTTTGCGCCCGCTGGCCGCCTGCGTACCCGCAGCAACAGACTGCGCCTCGATGCTCAGCATCTGCGGCAGCGACAAACCGAGCGTGCCAAAAGCCCCGGCCCGCAGCCATTGCCGGCGGGTCCAGTTCGAAGCCGCCTGCGTACTCGCAGTAATAGCCGAGGGTGAAAAGCTCATGCAGGGTTTTCAGCAGGAAAGGCGGGTTGGGCGAGGCTGTTCCAAGGCGGGAGCATCGGAGCTTATCGATCCGACGCCGAAGCGAAGTTTAACCCAAGGAAAAGCGTGGGTCTAGCGCGGGACTGCCCTGAGACGCCACAAAAGAATCCGGCACGATGTTGCTTAATCTTATGAGCGGACGGAGCGATCATGCACTGCCGATCCCGAAGGGATCACAGCGAATAGCCCCGGGTCGCTGCGCAGCAGCACACCCGGGGTTACCGATTCAATAAGGCGGACGATCCCGAAGGGATCGCAGCACGTCAAGCCATCCGATAGCTGCGATCCCTGCGGGATCGGATTCGTTTTATTGCTTACCCCGGGTGCGCTGCTGCGCAGCGACCCGGGGCTATGCGCTCACATCCCTTCGGGATGAAATCAGGAATGATTTCTGCCGCGTCTCCGCAGTAAACAAAACTATGAATTGGTTGCGCTTTCTTAATCCTTGAGCGACCCTGCCGGGCTGGCGCCGTGGCGGGAGAGTTCGCCGCGCAGCTCCTTGCCGAGGATGCTGTGCCGCTTGCCGTAGAGGAAGTAGATGGCCATGCCGAGGGCCAGCCAGATGATGAGCCGCAGCCAGTTCTCCCAGGGCAGCGAGAGCATCAGCAGCAGGCACGAGAGAATGCCCAGGATCGGAATGACCGGCACCAGCGGGCAGCGGAACGGGCGGTGAGCGTCGGGATTGGTCCGCCGCATGATGAGCACCGCGGCGCACACGATGACGAAGGCGAACAGCGTGCCGATGTTCGTCAGATGCAGCAGGGCGTCGATCGGCAACAGGCCCGAGAGGATTGCGACAAATATCCCGATCAGGATCGTGCTCTTCCAAGGCGTTTTATACGTCGGATGCACGTCGGCGAAAAACTTCTTTGGCACCAGGCCGTCGCGGGCCATCGCCATAAAAACGCGCGGGGCGCTGAGCATCATTACCAGCAGCACCGACGTGATGCCAGCCACGCCGGCCGCCGCGATGATGAACTCCGCCCACGGCAGGCCCGCTCCTTTGAAGGCGCTCGAGACGCCAGCCTTCGGATCGAGCTCTTTGTAATGCACCATACCGGTGAGCACGGCGACCACCGCGACATACAAAATTGTGCACACGACCAGCGAGACGATAATGCCGATCGGCACGTCGCGCTGTGGATTCTTCGCTTCCTCGGCGTGTGTCGAAACGGAATCGAAACCAATGTAAGCGAAGAAGATAATTGCCGCCCCGGCCAGCATGCCCACCGGCTTGTGGTCCACGTTGGCTTCGCCCATAAGCGGCATGCCGAAGAAACTGACGCCGGTCCAGCCGTATGGGGCAAAGGGAACCCAGTTCGCTGAATTGATATAGAACGCGCCCACGAGAATAACAAACAGCACGGCAGCCACCTTGATGAAGACCATCAAAGCATTAAAACCGGCGCTTTCCGAAATGCCGCGAACGAGAATGACCGTGACGATGGCGGTAATGACGACGGCAGGCAGATTGACCACCGCCCCGGTCAATACGTATTGACCATTCTCGTAAACAATCGGGGACTTACTTAATATCTCCGGCACATGGATGCCAAACTTGCCGATCACGCTTTGAAAATAGCCCGACCAGCCGTTGGCGACCGTCGAAGCGCCGACCGCATACTCCAGCACCAGGTCCCAGCCGATGATCCAGGCAAACAGTTCGCCCATGGTCGCATAGGCATAGGTATACGCTGAGCCAGCCACCGGCGCCATCGAAGCAAACTCCGCATAGCAGAGGGCTGCGAAGACGCATGTCAAACCGGCAACGACATAGGAGATCATGAGCGCCGGCCCGGCGACATTCCTCGCTGCTTCGCCCGTTGCCACAAAAATACCGGCGCCGATGATGGCGCCCACGCCGAGGGCGGTGAGCGACACAGGGCCCAGTGCCCGCTTCAAGCTGTGGTCGCCAGCCATGTCATCGAGCAGGACCTTGAGGGACTTGGTGGCGAAGAGTTGATTCTTGCTCATGGCCGAAAGGTGCTCGGGTGCGGTACGTCGTGCAAAGTTGGGATTAGCGTAATCGTCCGCACAGCCAGAGACAATGTCGGATTAGTGTGGAATGAGGCTCGTTTCAGCCAGCCGCGCTTGGAGTGTCCGAACCAGATAATCCGCGGCCGCGCTGCCGGGCTGCAGGATGTCGCCGGCGAGGCTATCGGCGAGCCGCCAGGCCAGGTGCGGGAACTTCGCCTGCATGGCGGCGACGGCGGCAGCCGTGGCGCCCAACATTTCGCCGCTGAAGAGAAGATGGGACTGTACGACGATTTGCTCAGCGCCGCTCGTTGCCGCCTGCTCGAGCGCGGTGGAGAGGGAAGGCTCGGCGATGGCGATGAAACCGGTGAAGACGGACTGGCAGCCGGTGCGATTTGAAAGGCGGGCGGCGAATTCGCGGCAATGAGCGATGGCCGTGGGATCGCTGCTGCCGCGGCCGATGAGGACGAGAGCGGTTCTCAAAGTACTCATCTCGCTCCGCGAGATGGGAGTTTCAAACGGAATGGTAGCAGTTTGCGCCGGGGCCGACTCCTTACCCCGGTCCTCTCCCCGGAGTACCGGGGTGAAGAAGTAAGAGGTGGAGAAGCGGCGAGCGGCGAGTTCAACGATCGCTTCATGGCATCCCAGTGGTTCGGCAATTTTGACTACTAACTCTGGCGCTTTCCCACGCGCTGCAGAAACGGCCGCCGGAATATCCTGCTTCGCATGGCCCGCCGCGAAGAGGAGGGCAGGGGAGAGGGTGACCTTTTCGATGCCTTGACGATGAAGGCTTAACAGTGCCTCATCGATCGTCGGCGATTGCAGCTCGATGTAAGCCACTTCCACGCGCGTCGGCGCTGCGGCG
>Ga0196963_10001997_pt1 | contig 12772 bp, 11 predicted proteins | sample S1_5metaG_FD_148600 | JGI IMG/M metagenome (GOLD analysis project Ga0196963, IMG submission 148600) | Soil microbial communities from Anza Borrego desert, Southern California, United States - S1_5 | ecosystem: Environmental > Terrestrial > Soil > Desert | place: USA: California | collected... | reverse complement strand
CACCCGGGACATCACCGAGCGCAAGCGGGCCGAGGAAGAGTTGCAGGCGACCGAGCACCGCTTCACCATGTTCATGGAAAACCTGCCCGACCGACCGCACAAAACGAACCCACCGAACTGCCGCGCCGATCCTTCAACCCGCGCCCTACGATGGTGGTATCTCCCTACGTCTGGGGCACTCCGGTTTCACCCACCGACGCGCCCCGCGGCTTCGGGCCGTGTTGTTTCGTTTGTCGTACGTCGCTGTCGCGAGGCCTTACTTCATGCCCGTCACGCTCGAGCAAGCCAAGCCGCCGCAGGAGCCCAAGCGCACCGAGGTCGGCAGTTACTTCATCTCGAACTACCCGCCCTTCTCCGCTTGGTCGCCCGATCATGCGACCCAGGCCATCGCCGCGATCGATTCGCCGCCCAGGCACCCCGACGCGCGGCTCGGCCTGTACCTGCACATCCCGTTCTGCCGGAAGCGGTGCAAGTTCTGCTACTTCCGCGTCTACACCGACAAGAACGCGGACGAGGTCGAGACGTACCTGTCGGCCCTGTCGCAGGAGATCGCACTCTACGCCGACCGCCCCGGCTTCGGCGGGCGGCAGTTCGAGTTCGTCTACTTCGGCGGGGGGACGCCGTCGTTCCTGTCCAATGCGCAGCTCGAGCGCCTGGTCGAGCGGATCAACAAGAACTGGCGATGGGACGCGGCGAAGGAAGTCACCTTCGAGTGCGAGCCCGGCACGCTCAAGGAAAGCAAGCTCCAGACGATCAAGAAGATTGGCGTGACCCGCCTGTCGCTGGGCGTCGAGCACTTCGACGACGAGATCCTCTCGATCAACGGCCGGGCCCATAAGTCGCCCGAGGTGTACCGCGCGTGGGACTGGATCCGCAGCGTCGGGTTCAACCAGGTCAACATCGACCTGATCGCCGGCATGCTCGGGGAGACCGAATCGAAGTGGAAGGCGACCGTCGAGAAGGCGATCGCCCTCGACCCGGACTCGGTGACCATCTACCAGATGGAAGTCCCGTACAACACGAAGATCGCCAAGGACGCCAAGGATCACGGCGACACCGAGACGCCGATCGCGAGCTGGACCGAGAAGCGCGCGTGGGTCGATTACGCGTTCCGGCAGTTCGAGGCCGCGGGGTACAAGGTCAGCAGCGCCTACACGCTGGTGAAGCCCGAGCGCCACGCCGGGTTCGTCTACCGCGACTCGCTCTGGCGCGGGGCCGACCTGGTCGCGACCGGCGTCGCGAGCTTCGGCCACTTCCAGGGCGTCCACTACCAGAACCTCGACCAGTGGGGCGACTACGTCGACGCGATCACCGCCGGCCGCCTGCCGATCAACCGCGCCCTGCCCGTGACCGACAAGCAGCGCCTGATCCGCGAAACGATCCTCCAGCTCAAGACCGGCACGCTCGACGCGGCGTACTTCAAGGGCAAATTCGGCGTCGAGATCACCAAGGCGTTCGCCGAGCAGTTCAAGTCGATCGAGGCCGAGGGCGCCGCGACGCTCACGGGCGACACGATCCAACTCACCCGCGAGGGCCTGCTGCGGGCAGACTCGCTGCTGCCGCGGTTTTTCGAGCCGCAGTTCCAGAACGTGCGGTATACGTGAAGAAGTTGCATGTGGCGGGTCGGTGAGCAGTGAACGGCGTAGATACCGCGATGACTGTCCCTCACGTCATCCCGAGGTACTCCGAGGGATCTGGCCCCGAACATCAGGGCCGATCGGCTAAGCAACGGGCCCCTTCGTTCCGGGCCAGATCCCTCGGGAATACCCTCGGGATGACACGTGGGACGTCGGCGGCAAGAACAACGGTAACTCGCAATCCCTCCCCCGATGAACCTTCTTAGAACCCAACCCTTGGCCGAGTTCACCACGCCCGCCGACGCGTTCGCCGAGCTCGCGAGCGGGTTCGTGGGGTGCGCTGGGCTGGCGCTCGACGCCGCCGTCGTCGCCGCGGACGACGTGCCCGAGCCGTACCGCACGCTCCTGGTGCACGAGAAGCACATGACGCTCACGCTCACCGCGCACTACAACGCGTTCCTCGAGCTCCAGGTCAAGGAGATGCACTACGAGGGGACGCTCTACTCGCGCAAGATCACGCTGACCGCCCCGCGCCCGGTCGGCGACTCGCCCGTCGTCGAGTTCGGCCTGATCCGGCTGGACCTGAAGTACGTCCCCCAGCCCGTCTGGCAGGAGATTTTCCAGCAGCGCACGCCGATGGGCGAGCTGCTCCTGCGGCACAACATCCTCCAGCGGATCCAGCCCAAGTGGTTCCTGAAGTTCGAGCCGGACAGCGCCGTGCTCAAATGGATGGGGTGTAAGACCGACAAGCCCCTCTACGGGCGACTGGGGACGATCTACTGCAACGGGGACCCCGCGGTCGAAGTCCTCGAGGTCGTGACGGGTGTCTGACGAACGTCCTCGCCCGAACGGCCGCCACGCGGTCGCTTCGCGTCGTCGCGGCCTTCCTTCTACTTCCCCTCGCCCTTCCCCGTGATCCCCAGCATCCGCTCCGCCGCCGACGTCGGCCCGGGCTTCGCCTCGCCGCTGATCGCCGCCTCGATGCGATCCATCTTCTGGTGCAATTGCATCACGGCCAGGTGAGCGCGGAGGTTGACCTGGTAGTCGAGGTCGGCGCGGATGCGGTCCTTCTCGCCCGACCGGTTCTGGCTGACGAGCACGAAGATCGACAAAAAGATCGCCTCGAGCGACACGACCATCGTCAGGAGCTGGTACGGGTACGGGTCGAACGCGCGCTCGCCGAGGACGGCGTTGACGATCATCCAGCCGGCGAAGAAGAACACGTGGAACAGGACGAACGGCTGGCTCGCGCTGACCATCGCGATGATGTCGGCGACGCGCTGCCAGGTGGTCGACTTCTCCTCGAACACCTCGTTGACGTTTTTGACGCCGCGGAGCTTTTCGAGCATCTCGCGCTGCCGCTGGCCGAGGACGGTCAGGATGTGCACGGCGGCCGCCGGGTGGCGCTGGAGGAAGGTGAGGAAGTCGTGGCGGGTGAGCGTGAGGAGGATGCAGTCGGTCTGCGCGCGGATGGTCGCGGTGCGCGGGCCGCCGTCGAGCAGGGAGATCTCGCCGAAGAAGTCGCCCGGGCCGAGCATGGCGAGCGTGATCTCGTGCCCGGCCTCGTCGGGGTAGCAGACGGCGAGCCGGCCGACGGTGACGAGGTAGAAGTCGCTCCCCTCCTCACCGATCCAGAAGACCGGTTGCTGGGCGGCGAACCGCTGTTCCTTGAGGAGCTGCGCGAGGTCGGCGAGCTCGGCCGGGGCGAGCTTGGCGAACAACGGGATGTGGGCGAGCAGGTCGGGGTCCATCCGTCAGAAGCTCCGGTCAGAGGCGTATCGAGCCACGGGGGCGACGTCGGGTTTATCGACCACTTCGGACGCCCCGGACCAACAACCCGAACATTCGCAACCGCCCGTTCGTCCGATTACCATGGCAACACAGGTCGCGGTCGCGGAGGCGATCGCGCCGGGTCGAAAGGCCCGGTGAGGAAAGTCCGAACTGCGCAGGGCAGGGTGCTCGATAACGTCGAGGCGGAGAAGCCCGGCCAGCCGAAAGGCGAAGCCGGGCGAATCCGACGGAAAGTGCCACAGAAAATAAACCGCTGGGGAGTTGCGAGTTGCGAGTTGATAGTTGCGAGCGGAAGACCTCACTCGCAACTCGCAACTCGAAACTCGCAACTCCCCAGTAAGGGTGAAACGGTGCGGTAAGAGCGCACCGCGCTCCTGGTGACAGGGGCGGCACGGCAAACCCCACCCGCAGCAAGGCCAAATACGCGTCGAGCTCTGGCCCGGAGCGATCAAGACGGCGCGGGTAGGCCGCAAGGAGCCCGGCGGCAACGTCGGGCCAAGAGAAATGACCGCCCCGCCACGCGAGTGGCGGAACAGAATTCGGCTTACGAGCGGCCGCGACCTGCTAAAACGTCGACGGCGAGTCCCGAGAGGGGCTCGCCGTCGTCTGTTTTTACAAAGGGGGCAAAGAAGGCCGCAAAGACGCGAAGGGCGCAAAGAAGGAGCGAAGCTTGGTTAGCCTCTTGTAGCCGCCCCGCTTGCGTGGCGCGTCCCGAGGCGCTCGCTAAGGGTCTGTCCGGAGAAAGGGCGCAACCGACGGCTTCCGCCGGCGGCTATGACAACTCTCATCGAGTTGCGAATCGGGGCTATGCCGCCTTGCGCACGGCCACCGGCTCCCGCGCGACCACTTTCATCACCGGCCGCCGCGCCACGGTCTGCGCGGCCTCGAGCCGGAGCCACTGTTTGAGTTTCTCCGCGACGCGGGCGCCGAACGAGACGTCCCACCGCCCCGCCGGTTCGCCGACGCACCAGTCGCTGTCGTGCGCGCCCAGGGGCGCGGGCGCAGCCAGTCCGATTCTCCGATCGTCGATTTGATTCAACATCCCTGCTGAATCTCCTTCCTTTATCGGTGCCCGCGCCGCTGCTCCGCGGCGGTCGTACGCGCGCGCCTGGGCGCGGCACACGACGGCACATTTGTCGTTCAAACCCGCGACCTGCCGCGCTCCGCGCCGCAGTCAGCGAACCTCACTGACGCACCCCACGCAAACCCGGCATGTCGCCCGCCAATCCATTGGCCGGCCGCCGGGGGTAAAGTTCAGCCGTACACGTCGAGCTGGCCGCCCAATCCCGTGGCGGCGGCGACCAGCGCGTCGCCCGACTTGGCGACCCCGCTGCTCGCGGCCTGGATCAGCTGCACCGCCGCGTCGCCCTGCATCCGCTCCATGTCCATCACCTTGGCGGCGACGGCCATCTGCACCCGGGCCATCGTCCGGGCCTGCGTGAAATTGACGGCGGCGTTGACGAGCGGATCCATACGTGATCGTTATCGGCTCGGTCGGGGGTTGGACTTCAGTGGGTCGGAGGGAGCCGCTAAGACGCAAAGAGCGCCGGAGGGGTAATGAAGGGAGGAACCGCACGCTTCCCGCATGCCGCGACGACGCCAAGCGACCGCTGGCGAGCGGCGCGAGAGGCGCCCTCTCGTCTCCGTTGTTCTCTTTGACTCCTTTGCGTCTCTGTGCCCTCGCCGCACTCCCTCTTTGGACTCCCGCATGACAAATTACAGAAACCCCTTGACGCTGGCCGAATGTTAGGGTAATGTCTTCCGAAACAGCCTCCAAACGCTGCGAGTTGCAGCAGGAAGGTCTCACTATGAACCTCACGCCCCGCCAGCTCGATGTGCTGGTCGCCATTCGCAATTATCGTCACTTGCACGGCTATGCGCCGACCATGCAGGAGTTGGCCGACCAACTCGGCACCAGCAAGGTGACCATCTTCGAGCACGTGGGGGCGCTGGAGAAGAAGCGCGTCCTGCGGCGGGACAAGCACAAGGCTCGGTCGCTGGAGATCGTGTCGGACGTGCCGCTGCCCGACGAGGAGCGGACGACCAAGCTGCCGCTGCTGGGGAACATCGCGGCCGGCTCGCCGATCGAGGCGATCGAGCAGCGCGAGGAGATCGACCTCGAGACGATGTTCGCGGCCCGGGCCGGCGTGTACGTCCTGCGCGTCCGCGGGGAGTCGATGATCGAGGATCACCTGTGCGACGGAGATTACGTCGTGATTGAGCGGCGTGAATCGGCCCGCAACGGCGAACAGGTCGTCGCCCTGCTCGACACCGGCGAGGCCACGCTCAAGCGCTACTACAAGGAAGGTGCGAACGTTCGCCTGCAGCCTGCCAACGCGACCATGGAGCCGCGGATCGTGCCCTTCGACCGGGTGAAGGTGCAGGGCGTGGTGATCGGGGTGCTGCGGTCGTACAACTAATCGCGCCGCGAATGACCTTCCTAGCCGCCGGCGGAAGCCCGCGGTTGCGCGGTGACTTGGTCGGGGTTTGATCAAGCCGAGCAGGTCATGACCAGATATCGCGAACGCCCACGGATGGGAGTCCGTGGGCGTTCTCGCGTTATGGGCATACGGAACGCCGAACGAGCGCCCTCTTCCGGGCAACCAACGCGACCGCTGGCCTCCTGCCGGTGGGTGTGACGGTCGGGCCCGTAATTCTGGAATGCTGAGCATGCCGCTCAATCTTCCCGACTCATCGATGTCGCTGCCGCTGGAGTACCGCGCGGAACCGGCGGACACGGGCCACCGGATGGGCGGGACGTCGCCGGTCGCGCCGCACTTTCGCGGGCCGCACCAGCGGTATTTTTGCACGATCGAGTTCGACGCCCAGACGGCGCTGTCGATCTTCTACTCGTTCGACATCACCGGTGCCGACGAGGCGCGCGACGTGATCATGCACAACAACCGGTGGCTGAGGCAGGGCGAGTTGGTCCACGGCGTGTGGCACCGGCCGGAGCGGCGCGACGCGGACGGGTGCGTGTCGGCCGCAATGACCTGTCATGCGATTGCCGCGGGCGCGGTCAGGTCTGACCTGTTCGCCGACGACATCGGCGAGATCATCGTGCAGCCCGACGGCAAGATCGGCGGGCGGCCCTTCGTGGAGAACGTGCCGCGGTGCGGCTGGGCGTTCGACTTGGCGCTGGCCCGGCGGTTTCGGCAGGCGGCCCAGTTTGCGACGCCCAATCCGATCAAGCAGCCGTACGTCGAAGGGTTTCCGTGGGACCCGGGGTGGCTGCACGTGCTGGTGCGGGAAGTCGAGGGAGGGGAGCCGGAGTTGGGGTTTGTGGTGCAGCAGTAGGCGGGCCGAGCGAGACCGAGCCGGTGAGAGATGTCGGGACGTCTTGTAGGCGCCCCGCTTGCGGGGCGCGTCTAGAGCGCTTCCACATCGGGTGTGCAGTGTTGCCGCGACGCCGTGAAGCGACCGCCGGCGGCCCTTGCGAACGCGGACCTGCAAGCGCGAGTTGGAAGCACTCTACCAGCGTCCATCGCCCGAAATCTGCGCGGTACACGAAGCCGTCTGGACGCGCCCCGCAGCGGGGCGGCTACAAGGGTGATCGGGCGCGACCGTTCCTGAACGGGCCTTACCGCCGGCCGTGGTTGAAGTCGACGGGGGCGCGTTCGACGTCGATGCCGCGGTTGTCTCGGAGGTCGGCGTCGGTGGAGGGGTCGACTCGGAGGAGGGGTTTGGGCGCGTCCTTGCCGCCGCTCGTCACGAAGGTGTTGCCGGTGAAGACGATGTCTTTGCCGTTGGCGGCGAGGGTGACGGCGGGCGTGCCCACGTGGTCGCCGAGGCGGAAGATGTTGTCCTTGATGATGACGGGGCCGTAGGTGGCGTTCTTTTCGTAGAGGGTGACGTAGAGCTCGGGCTTGGTCTCGTAATCGGCGGTCTGGAAGGCGCGGCGGCCGCGCTTGGGGTCGGGGGTGTTCTTGGTCGCGTTGCTGACGAAGACGTTGTTGGCGATCACGAGGTTTTTCGGCTGGTTGATCCAGGAGCCCCGGCCGCCGTTGCGGAACGTGTTGCCGGTGATCGTCACGTCCTCGCAGGACTTTTCGACGCTGATCACGCGCGAGCCGTTGGTGCCGTCGACCGTGTTTCCGGTGATCGTGGCGTTCTTGCAGTACTCGGCCAGGAAGAACGCGCCCATGCGCGAGCCGACGATGTGGTTGTTGGCGAACACCACGTTGTGGCTCTTCTGGACGTGCATGGTGTCGCCCAGGGCGCTCAGGCGGCAGCCGGTCACGCGGACGTCGCGGCAGGCGACGAGGTCGACCGCGCCCTTGCCAGGGCCCGAGCCGGTCGGGGCGTAGAGCGCGTAGTAGGAGGCGAACATGTCGTGGGCGAGCTTGAGATTCTCGGCCGGCGCGTCGAACTTGATTGGGGGGCCGCCGGGGCGGTCGGCGATCTTGATGAAGTCGGCACCGCTCTCGACGACGACGTACTGCCGGCCGCGGACGAGCGGTTTGGGGAGCGCGGCGGGGCCGAAGAGGGTGACCGCGTAGTTCGGGTCGGCGCTGGCGCCGGCCTTGATCGGCCTGGTGCGGTTGTCGAAGCGAATGTGGTCGTCGCCGGCGGCGATCGACAGGCCTTCGCGGACGAAGTCGCGGCGGCAGTACTTCCAGGCGCGCTCGACCTCCCACGGCTCGAACTCTTCCGGGAAGACGATCTGGTGCCAGAGGTAGCCGTAGTCCCACATGAACTTGCCGCTGCGGAGGAGCGTGCAGTTCTCGACGGTGACGCGCTCGGCGAAGCGGGTGACCTCGGCCTCGCCCTTGCCGACGCCCTGGACGGTGATGACCGCGCCGGCGACGTCGCTCGCCTTCACGTCGCGGAACAGGACGTCGCGCGTGCCGGGGCCCTTCTCGGTCGTGGTGATGACGATCGGGCGGGTGCTCGCGCTGGGTTCCCAGGGGTTGTCCTTGCGTGCAGGGTCGAAGACGTGGCCGACGAACTCGCCGCCGTGCCAGGCGAAGTCGTGGACGTCCGCGCCCTCGAACAGGACGGCGCGGGCGTTGCCGGCGAGCGTGTCGGGGAGGATGAAGCGGGCGCCGTGGGCGAAGACGGTCGTGCGCGAAGGGAGGGGCAGCGGCTGGCGGCCGTCGAGGCGGTAGTCGCCGGGGGGGATGGTGACGACGCCGCAGTTTGCGACCGCGGGGGCGAGGAGGGCGGCGAGTTTTTCGCGGTCGTCGGCGCGGGCGGGGGTTGCGAGCGCGAAGAAGATGGTTGTGATCAGGCGGAGGATTGCGGTACGGCGGCGCGACTCCGGCCCCCTCTCCCGGACGCGCCATCGTGCTTCGACTCGGGTGGGGGCGCGGTCGCGTCTGGGAGAGGGATGGGGTGAGGGCATGAACGATTTGAGGATCGACCCGCCGGGCAGCACCCGCGGTTCGCTGTATGCCCTCACCCCCGCCCTCTCCCAGACGCGGGGATGGGTCTTGCGCGCACGGCGCGGCGTGGCGCGTCCGGGAGAGGGAGGTTGGGCGTGCGCCGTTTCGACCGCCCGTCGTGCTGCTCGGTCGGTCATCCGTCCACTCCTTTTCGCGCCCATCTACTTGCCCCAGACCTTCTCGAGGAACGCTTCGGTCTTAGCGATCGCCTCATCGTACACGCCCTTTTCGAACATGAGGTAGCCGTGCGCGCCGCCCTCGTTGGTCACGAGTTCGCACGTGTTGCCCGCGTCGCGCATGGCGGCGTCAAAGGCCTTGGCGCCGGCGTACGGGGTCGTCTGGTCGGCGGTGCCGTGGAAGACGATCGTCGGGGGCGTGCCCTTCTTCACCTGGTGGAGGGGTGAGATTTCCTTCCAGCGCTCGCCGCAGGTCTTGTTGCCGTAGCCGGCGGGGGAGGTGTCGATGACGGGGTAGTAGAGGACCAGCGCGGCGGGGGTGGGGTCGACTTTGGCGTCGTCGCCGGGCGCGTTGAAGGCGGCGAACATCGCGGTGCCGGCGGCGACGTGGCCGCCCGCCGATCCGCCGGAGACGGCGATCTTCGCGGGGTCGATGCCGAGCTCGGCGGCGTGGGACTTGATGTAACGGAGCGCGGCCCGGCCGTCGGCGACGCAGTCGTACGGGGTGACCTTGTCGCGGCGGGCCAGGCGGTACTCGATGCTCACGCCGACCATGCCCTTGGCGGCGAAGTGGGCGGCGAACGGGTACATGCGGCGCGGCTCGCCTCCGCCCCATCCGCCGCCGTGGATGGTGACGAAGCACGGGCGCTTGTCGCCGGGCTTCAGGTCCGACGGGTTGAAGACGTGAAGGCGGAGCTCGCGCTGCGGGGTCTTGAGGTAGGTGACGAGCTTGGTGGGCTCGAGCTTGGCGGCGAGGGTGTTGGCGTAATCGGGCTTGGCGGGAGTCGCCGGCTGCGCCGAGGCGGAAAGCGCGGCGAGGAGGACGAGCACGAGAAGGGACTTGGTCATGTCGGGTCTCCGTGATTCGGCATGCACTCTCTACTCAGCAGTCGCGCCAATGTGCGAGGTCTCTGGTGGCATGGGTACGACCATGAGGCCGGTACGCGCGACACGCGCTCGCGCTGTCTCTTGCCCTCCGGGTCGCGGCTAAAGAGTTTCCTCGATGCGCGTCAGAGTGGCTGACGTGTCGCGGCCGAATTGTCGCGCCTGCCGCAGGTAGGTGCGTACCACAACCCGTTGTGTATGGGTCAGGAATTTGGGCTCGAATCCGATATCGGCGCGCGACTTTTCCACGGCTTGGCGCGTAAGCCGGTGGATAACTTGAAGGCTCAAGACACGCGATCCCCGCGGTCGAAAATACCTGTGGTAACCTAACCCTCGCACATCCAAAACGTTAGGGGAGTTTAAAGATCTCTACCCCAACGTTTAGTAAAGTTCGCGTTGACCGATACCAGATGTAGTGTATAGTCGCTTGTGCGATGTGAATCGGTGTGGAATCGGAACGGTTCGCCTCGCGAGGTTTTCACCTCTTGGCCGGACGCCTTCAGGACGAGGTGATTCTGGCCGGGGATTTGCGAACGAGACAATCAGCCGTCAGGACGACGGTTGCAACCAGGAACCGGGCCGCGAGCCGCCCGGGGGTTCAGTTCACGGACGCCAACTGCCCCCGAGATGGTCGCGCACGCCCCATGCTTGGCTTTGCCCCTCGCCGGGCTCTGTCGCGCCCTATGGCCATCCTTTGTGACACCCAGATCCGCGAACTGATCGGGATCGAGCCGTTCGAGGAGAACACGAAACGCCCCGGGCGCGTCTCCTACGGCGTGAGCTCGTACGGCTACGACATCCGGGTCGGGTCGGTCTTCAAGATCTTCACCAACGTGAACTCGGAAGTGATCGACCCGAAGGCGTTCAGCGAGAGCGCGTTCGTCACGGTCGACACGGAGGAGACCGGGAAGGACCACGTGCTGATCCCGCCGAACAGCTTCGCGCTGTGCGAGACGGTGGAGTACGTGAGCATCCCGCGGGACTGCCTGGCGATCTGCGTGGGCAAGAGCACGTACGCGCGGTGCGGGATCATCGTGAACGTGACCCCGATCGAGCCGGAGTGGCGCGGGAAGATCACGCTGGAGATTTCGAACACGACCCCCCTGCCGGCGAAGATTTACGCCAACGAGGGGATCGCGCAGCTGATCTTCCTGAAGGGCGATCGGGTGTGTGCGGTGTCGTACGCGGACAAGCGCGGGAAGTACCAGGACCAGCCCGGGCTGACGTTGCCGCGGGTCGACTAACTGAAATAAAAGCGGCGGCGGGTCGATCGGCTCCATGGCCCGCCGCCTTCTGAAATTCGCGGTCGTCGTTCGCTGGAGCACCTGGCGTCGCAGGAGCGATTTACGAGTCGGTGTCGGCGAGGGTGGAGGGTCGCGATTTACCACGGATTTTTCGGGCGGTTCGGGCGATCGCGCCGACGCGCTAGGAACATTTCCGACAGACGGTAAGTTGAACGGACCCGCTCGCTTCACCACCTGCCCGTAAACCGCTCCCGAGTCGAATCAGAGTCGCACAGGCGCCGGAACGTCGTTCCGGGGCAGGAGGTCTTGTCGTCCCATGTCTAAACGCGGATCGACAATCGATACAGTGTGCGGCGTCATCCGGGGCGGCGTTTCGGGCGAAGCCCGTGCACTGTGTCCCGGCTTGTTGGCGCTCGTGGTCGGGGTCGCGGGGTGCAACACGATGAAGACGGACTCGGTGGTCGCGACCGGGCCGCAGGCGCCGCGGACGGACGTGCCGACGGCGCCGCGGGCGGGGACGCAGGCCCCGCCGGAGGGCGTGCGGCTCAAGTCGTCGATCTCCCCGATCAATTATCTCGTCGGCCCGGGTGGCGCGCTGACGGTCTACGACGCCACGGACATGAAGACGGTCGTGACGACGACGGCGCCGACGCAGGCGATCGTGACGATCGATGATGATAAGGGGGTCAGCGTCGCGAATGTCGTCGTGAAGCCGGGGCCGCTGCCGCGCGGGCACCGGTATGAATTGTATCTAAAGAAATAGACCTGAGCGGCCCCGTGGAACCCACGGAACTTGTTCCGTGGGCTTTTCGGGGTCCCCAGAAACGTCGCTCGTCACATTGCAAACCGCTCTCTGCCTCTCCCCGCATTCCGCAGTACCCGTCAAGGAAGGATGGTTCGTCGCCCATGAAGATTACCCGTCGGTTCACCAAGGCCGGTCAGGACCCGTTCGCGTCGGTCGAGTACGAGAAGCGGACGAGCCGCATCTCCAACCCGGACGGGTCGGTCGTGTTCGAGATGACGGACGCGGAGATCCCGCGCCAGTGGAGCCAGCTGGCGACCGACATCATGGTGAGCAAGTACTTCCGCAAGGCGGGGGTGCCGCAGACGGACGCGGCCGGTCAGCCGGTGCGCGACGGGCAGGGGAACGTGGTCACGGGGCCGGAGAAGTCGGCCAAGCAGGTCATCCACCGGCTGGCGGGGTGCTGGCGGTACTGGGGCGAGAAGTACGGGTACTTCGACACGGCGGAGGACGCGACGGCGTTTTACGACGAGCTGTCGTACATGATGCTGCACCAGATGTGCGCGCCGAACTCGCCGCAGTGGTTTAACACGGGGCTGAACTTCGCGTACGGGATCACGGGCCCGTCGCAGGGCCACCTGTACTGCGACCCGCGGTCGGGCGAGCTGCTCAAGGCGAAGGACGCGTACTCGCACCCGCAGCCGCACGCGTGCTTCATCCAGTCGGTGAAGGACGACCTGGTCGGGGACGGCGGGATCATGGACCTGTGGGTGCGCGAGGCCCGCCTGTTCAAGTACGGCAGCGGCACCGGGTCGAACTTCTCGCACCTGCGCGGGGAGAACGAGAAGCTGAGCGGCGGCGGGAAGAGCTCGGGGCTGATGTCGTTCCTGAAGATCGGCGACCGGGCGGCCGGGGCGATCAAGAGCGGCGGGACGACCCGCCGGGCGGCCAAGATGGTCTGCCTAGACCTGGA
>Ga0196963_10001996_pt1 | contig 12774 bp, 13 predicted proteins | sample S1_5metaG_FD_148600 | JGI IMG/M metagenome (GOLD analysis project Ga0196963, IMG submission 148600) | Soil microbial communities from Anza Borrego desert, Southern California, United States - S1_5 | ecosystem: Environmental > Terrestrial > Soil > Desert | place: USA: California | collected... | reverse complement strand
TCCTGCTGGCCGAGGGCGTGGTGGACGACGCCTTGCTGCCGCGCCTCAAGGCGGCGCTGGAGCGGCACAAGCCCGAGGAGATCTGGCTGCGCTCGGCGGGCGGCAACGCCCGGGTCGGCAATGAGGCGGGCAAGTTGATCCGCCAGACCGGGATTCCGACGCGCGTTCCCGCCGGCTGGGCCTGCTTCTCGGCCTGCAACTTCGTCTTCATGGGCGGAGTCGCCCGCTTCGTCGATCCGGGCGGACTGTTCATCGTCCATATGTTCACCCACACCTCGGACCGCGGCCGGATCGAGGCGGAGCTATTGCGCGGTACCGACAATACGGTCGGCCTGATCGGCGACATCGAGCAGGACTCCGCGCTGCTCGCCAGCGAGGACAACGACTTCCTGATCCGCATGGGCGTCTCGCGCAAGCTGCTGACCGAGGTCATGTACCGCCAGCAGGCCGTGGCCGAGCAGGGCGACGGCTCGACCCGCCGCTGCCTGACCCAGGAAGAAGCCTGGAAATACAACGTCGCCAACGTGCGGTGAGTTTTCCTCCCTGCGGCGAAGCCGTGGGGAGGGAGATCAGGCGAAGGCTGGTGGGGGGTGAGCTGCCAACGGAATCGAGGCTCTCTCCCGATCCGCTTGACCCTTCGCCTTCTACCCCTCCACCATGCTGCGCATGGTCCCCCTCCCATCCGGCGATGGGGAGGCAGGGAATTGGGGGAAGCATGGTCGATCGCGCGGACTCGCTCTGGAATCCGGACCTCGCTCCGACGACGCGCGAGCAGCGGACCTGGGCCTGGTACCATTATGCCTCCCTCTGGATCGGCATGATCGTCGCGGTGCCCGGCTGGATGCTCGCCGCAGGCTTGATCGAGCAGGGCATGTCGGCCTGGCAGGCGGCGGGGACGGTGCTGCTCGGCAACGTCATCGTGCTCGTGCCGCTGCTTCTGATCGGCCATGCCGGGGCCCGCTACGGCGTGCCCTATGCGGTGCTCGCCAGAGCGTCGTTCGGGACGTCGGGGGCGCGGCTGCCGGCGCTGGCGCGGGCGCTGGTGGCCTGCGGCTGGTACGGCATCCAGACCTGGATCGGCGGCATGGCGCTGCTCACCCTGCTGGGCGTGCTGCTCGGCCGCGACCTGCGCGGGGCGCCGCTCCCCGTGCTCGACATCGGGCCCGGCCAGCTTCTCGCCTTCGCCGCCTTCTGGACGGTCCAGCTCTTCTTCGTGCGCAAGGGGCTGACCACGATCAGGCGCCTCGAGACGTGGACGGCGCCGCTCAAGATCCTGGTCTGCATCGCCCTCGTCTGGTGGGCGGTCGACCGCGCCGGCGGCGCCGGGCCGATCCTCGCCGCTCCCTCCGCCTTCGCGCCCGGCGGCGCGCGCGATGGCCAGTTCTGGATCGTCTTCTGGCCGGCGCTGACGGCGATGGTCGGCTATTGGGCGACGCTGGCGCTGAACATCCCCGATTTCACCCGTTTCGCGCGCAGCCAGCGCGACCAGGCGGTCGGCCAGACGCTCGGCCTGCCGCCGATGATGGGCCTGATCGCGCTGGCGAGCGTGATCACCACCTCGGCGACGGTGGCAATATACGGGCGGGCGATCTGGGACCCGGTCGAGCTCGCCGGCACTCTAGCGGGTCCGCTCGTGCTGCTCGGTCTTGTCGTGATCACGGTCGACACCGTGTCGTGCAACATCGCGGCGAACCTGGTCTCGTCGGCCTATGATTTCTCGGCGCTCTGGCCGAAGCGCATCTCCTACCGGACGGGCGGCACCGTCACCGCGATCATCGGCGTCCTGATCATGCCGTGGAAGCTGCTGGCGACGACTGGAGGCTACATCTTCGTCTGGCTGGCCGGCTACAGCGCGCTGCTCGGCCCGATCGCCGGTATCCTGATCGCCGATTACTGGCTGATCCGCCGGACCCGGCTGGCGGTGGACGACCTCTACCGCGAGGGCGGGCGCTACGCCTATCGCCGCGGCTGGAACCCGGCGGCGCTCATCGCCTTCGCCGCGGGCGTGCTTCCCAACCTGCCCGGCTTCCTCAAGACCGCCGCGCCGGACGCCTTCGCCTGGATCGGCGACGGCTGGGCGGCGGCCTATGCCTATGCCTGGTTCATCGGCCTCGCTCTGGCTCTCGCCGTCTATGCGGGGCTGATGGCGGGGCTTGGGAAGCGGTCCGGCGAACGACGGGATCTCGGCGCTCAGCGCCACCAACCATAGTCGCGCATGAGTTGCTCGATCGCCTTCGCGCCGGCCTCCCCCGCTGCCTGTGAGACGGTCCCCCGGATCTTGATCCGCCAGCCGCCGCGCTGGTCGAGCATCATCGCGGTAAGGACGCGCCCTGAGCCGCTCATCCCAGTCCACAACCGGCCCCTGGCGGTCGGCGCCTCCGGCGGCGGCGGCAGGTCCCGCACCGCCCGAAGGTCGGAGAAGACTCGGCCGATCATTCCTTCCGTAGACGCGAATTCCTCGTCGAGCGGCATCCCCGCCCGGGAAATGAAGATGTCGACCAGAGCGTCGCCGTCGTTGCGGTAGGAGGCGTTGATCCGGCCGGGCTCGACCGAAGCGATCGCCCGGCGGGTGAACTCGCCGATCCGCTCCGGGAAACCGGCACCGGCCGCCTCGAGGATCGCCATGTCGGGTGCCGGCTGGGCGACAACGCCGGCGGGCGAAAGCGCCAGGAGGCAGGCGATCGCGGCGCGGAGGAGAGTCGGCCGGGCCATGTCAGGCGGCGTCGCCGGTCTTTTCCTTCTCGGCATAGACCCGGATCGGGTCCTTTCGGCCCTCGACCACGTCCTTGTCGATCATCACCTCGTCGACCCCGTTCATCGAGGGCAGGTCGAACATCGTGTCGAGCAGGATGTTCTCGAGGATCGAGCGCAGGCCGCGGGCACCCGTCTTGCGCTCGATCGCCTTCTTGGCGACCGCGGTCAGCGCGTCCTCGGTGAAGCCGAGCCTGACGTCCTCCATGTCGAATAATTTGGCATATTGCTTGACCAGGGCGTTCTTCGGCTCCTTGAGGATCTTCACCAGGGCGCCCTCGTCGAGGTCCTCGAGGGTCGCGATCACTGGCAGTCGGCCGACGAATTCGGGGATGAGTCCGAACTTGAGCAGGTCGTCCGGCTCGCCCTGGCGGAGGATCTCGCCGGTGCGGCGCTCCTCGGGCGCGGCGACATAGGCGCCGAAGCCGATCGACTTGCCCTGCAGGCGGTCGGCGATGATCTTCTCGAGGCCGGCGAAGGCGCCGCCGCAGATGAACAATATGTTGGTCGTGTCGACCTGCAGGAACTCCTGCTGCGGATGCTTGCGCCCGCCCTGCGGCGGCACCGAGGCGGTCGTGCCCTCCATCAGCTTCAACAGCGCCTGCTGGACGCCCTCGCCCGAGACGTCGCGGGTGATCGACGGATTGTCGGACTTGCGGGAAATCTTGTCGATCTCGTCGATATAGACGATGCCCCGCTGCGCCCGCTCGACATTGTAGTCGCTGGCCTGGAGCAATTTCAGGATGATGTTCTCGACGTCTTCGCCGACATAGCCCGCTTCGGTCAGGGTGGTCGCGTCGGCCATTGTGAACGGCACGTCGAGCAGCCGCGCCAGCGTCTGAGCGAGCAGGGTCTTGCCGCAGCCGGTCGGCCCGACCAGCAGGATGTTCGACTTGGAGAGCTCGACCTCGCCCGACTTGGCGCCGTGCGCCAGCCGCTTGTAATGGTTGTGGACGGCGACCGAGAGGACGCGCTTGGCGTGGCTCTGGCCGATCACATAATCGTCGAGATGCCGGCAGATCTCGAGCGGCGTCGGCACCCCGTCGCGGGTCTTGACCAGCGACGATTTGGTCTCCTCGCGGATGATATCGTTGCACAGCTCGACGCATTCGTCGCAGATGAACACGGTGGGGCCGGCGATAAGCTTCCTGACCTCGTGCTGCGACTTGCCGCAGAAGGAGCAGTAGAGGGTGCTCTTGGAGTCGCTGCCGCTAAGCTTCGTCATTCTCGTCCTTACGGGCGCTGCGTGTGGCGCCCTGCCTGTCCAGCCATCCTAGCCCGCACTATCGCACAACCACAATGGCTTATTGATTAACGTCCCCGAGACAGGCGGCAGCGCGCGGCTGCGCGCAAGGTTCCCGCCGTGCGGATGTGGCGTCGCTGGGACGGCGATGCAACCCGCCGCTTGCCCCCGTCCCCGGCTCGCGTGAAATATGCGGCAATGGCACGCATTCAATTCGCAGCGATGGTCCTCGGCCTGTGTGGCTCCGCGACGGCCGCGCCGCTCGGCGACGCCAACGGACCCACGGCGCGCCGCGTCTCCCAATATGAGACGCTCATTCAGGACATGGAGATGGGCCCCGTCAACTTCGGCGCCTCGACGGAAACCAAAATCCGACTCTCGCGCGCCCGGGTCCGGGCGCTGCGTTGCGGCGCCGACTGCCCCGGGGCGCGTCCAGTGCACCTATCTCACCGACTGGTGCTCGGGCGGAGAGCCGCTCGAGGGCGAATTCTGCCGACGCATCCATGGCTTCACCCGTCGCGACGACGGCCTGTGGATGATGGACGACTGGCCGGAAGTCCGCGAGCGCGGTCTGTAGCCGAGGTTAAACCGGTGCCGGGCATGTGCCTGACACCGCGCTCACCCGCGCAGGACCAGCGATGGACTCCGCTTCCGCCGTCAGAAGACGAGTGCGACGACGATGATGATGACGATGAGGGCGCCGAGGCTGATCGTGACGTTGCGGTTCATGTCAATTCCTTCGAGCGATGGGACGCTCCCGTAACAAGCGGCCCTCCCCCCGGTTCCGGACGGCCTCCAACCGGCCGGCCCTAGACGCCGCGTCGGCCCATCTCGCCGAGGTCGAGCTGCTCGGCGGCGCCGAAGCCCTCCACTAGGAGACGCTCGACCTCGACTATTCGGTGCCCGGGCCTGGTCAACGGCATCTTCGGTACCGCCAAATGGATGGCGGCTCGCGCCGGCCGAGCGACCTCCCCCGCCAAGGCCGCGGCGGCGCGGGCGAACGGCGCGAAGGGGGGACGGCCGCGCAAGGCTGAGTAGGCCGTCAGGCCGCCTCGGCCTGGTGCGTGGCATCCCCCTCGCCCGGCGCCGGGCGCTTCTCGAACACTTCGTCGACCAGGCCGAACTCCTTGGCCTCCTGGGCGCTGAAGAACTTGTCGCGCTCGACCGCGGTTTCGATCGCCTCGATCGGCTGGCCGGTATATTTAGCCATCAGCTCGTTCATCCGGTGGCGGATTCGGAGGATCTCCTTGGCCTGGATCTCGATGTCGGTCGCCTGGCCCTGGGCGCCGCCCGAGGGCTGGTGGACCATGATCCGGGCGTTGGTGAGGGCGACGCGCATCCCGGGCTCGCCGGCGCAGAGCAGGAAGGCGCCCATCGAGGCGGCCTGGCCGATGCAGACCGTGCCGACCCGCGGACGGATGTACTGCATGGTGTCGTGCATCGCCATTCCCGCCGTCACCACCCCGCCCGGCGAGTTGATGTACATGAAGATGTCCTTCTTCGGATTCTCGCTCTCCAGGTAGAGCAGCTGCGCCGTCACCAGCGTTGCCATATGGTCCTCGACCTGGCCGGTGACGAACACGATCCGCTCCCTCAGCAGCCTGGAATAGATGTCGAAGCTGCGCTCGCCGCGGTTCGACTGCTCGATCACGATCGGAACGAGGCCGGCGATGATGTCTTCATGGTCCATGGTGGGGAGGGTCCTGCTGGATAGGATGGTGTGCCGGCTCACACATCGGAGGTTCGGCCGTACGGTTCAAGTGCCCTCGGCGAGCGGACTCAACGCGCCACTTGCGCGCCGCGTCGCGATACGCCAGCTTTCGCGCGACAAAGCGGGAGTCGGGGCATGCGGCATTACCGGGTGAACAAGCTGGCCAGGCCGGGCGGCGCGATCGTCAAGCGCAAGGACATCCTCGCCGACACCGACCGCGACGCGGTGGCGCGCGCGAAGAGCGACGCCGACTGCCCGGTCTGCGACGTCTGGCGCAACGGCGAGAAGATCGGCTCGATCGACTGAGCCCGGCGCGCAACCCCGGCCGCCGCCGACCGTTCACGCTTGGCTGGGGTCAGGCGGAGCCAGGATGACCAGGGACGCGAAGGAGAATCGGAGGGGCTGCTTCGTCGTCGGTGCGCTGGTCGCGGCCCTGCTCGCCGCGCTCGCCTGGGGAATTGCGAGCCACGACGACGATCCGCGCGCCAACGGCCTCGTCACCCCGGGCGCCGCGCCGCAGCCGCCGCCGCCGCCCGCCGCCGAGCCCAGGCCGGAGCCGTCGAAATAGCTGTTCAAACCGTCGCTCAGGCGGGCCCGGGCGGCCCCGGCACCCGCTCGTGCCGCTCGACGCCGTCCGCGCCGATGTCGTAATAATCGCCCTTGTCGGCGGTGAAGATGTGCTTGGCGAGGCGGGTGCCGGTCGGCGCCTCGAACGCGCCCATCGCCACCGCCGTCCAGTCGCGGCCGATCGGGTCCCAGAACAGCGGCGAGCCGCAGACCGAGCAGAAGCCGCGCCGGGCCTTGTCGGACGAGCGGTACCAGGTGACATGCTCGCCGCCGATGACGGCGAGCGCCGAGCGCGGCACGTCGGTCGACGCGAAATAATGGCCGGAGCTCTTGCGGCATTGCGAGCAATGGCACGCGTCCGGCCCGGGCAGCTCGGCCGCCACCTCGAAACGGACGGCGCCGCACAGACAGGCTCCTCTGGGCATGACAGTCTCCTTCGCGAAGGCCCTAAGTGATCGCCAGGGAAGTCAGCGAAGCTGGCTGTCCTTGCTGCCGCGGCGGTTGACGCCGCCGGCCGCGCGGCGAGCCTCGGAGTCGCGCTCCTGCTGACAGGCGACGCAGGTCCGCGTCCCCGGCAGCGCCTCCCGACGCCTGTCCGGTATCCGCTCCCCGCAATCCTCGCAATATTCGCTTCCCTCCCCGGCCGGCAGCCGCGCCCGCGCGCCGAGCACCGCGTCCTTCACGGTGTCGTCGATCTGGTCCTGAACGGCGCCGTCGCGCGCCCATCCGCCGGCCATGGCGAAAACTCCTCTGCCGCAAGGCTCCGGCCTTCAAATCGGCGGCGGCCCGCTTCGTTCCAGGCCGGCGGCGCCGCGTTCGCGCTCGGCGCGACGGGTCACAGCCGGCGGATCCGGCTCGGCCCGTCGCTCGTACAGTGCGCTCATCGCCCACACCATCGCGTCGGCGCGGTCCGGCGACACCTACCGTCGCTCCGCTCCGCTGAGGATGGCCGAGACCGCCCGCGTCATCGCTTGACCACGCGTTCCTCAACCACGATCAGATCGAACGGAAGCGCCCCCGAGCGCAGCGCGATGGCGAGCTCCTTCGCCGACTGGGGGGTGAAGTTGCCGCTGATCTGGGCTTGGCCCCCCAGGATGGGCTCGTTGATGGCGGGCGCCGAGACGACGACATCGTCGAGGACGATGGCGAACGGGCGGCCGACATTCTCCCGAGTCGCCCGCGCGAAACGGCGGCTGCCCAGCTCGTCGAAGCGCAGGTTGACGGCGGGTTGTCCGGCCGAGTCGAAGGTCGGCTGGGCGTCGAGGATCATCGAACCGGTGACGATCGGCCGGCCGCGGACGGCGATCCGGCCGTTCGCTCCATCGTTCGGAAAGGCAAGGAACCGGGTGCCGGGCGGAGCCTCGCCGCCGGCGATCTGCTCGGCGGTGACGCTCGTGTCGGCCAGCCTGAACTCGAGCCGGGCCGAACGGCCGATGAGCGCCTTTATCGACCCGGTATCCCCGGCTCTGCCGAACGTGGCGAGGATCCGGTTCGGACCCTGGCGAACGACCGTCGCCCCGGACGCTCCGACCGCGCCGAGGCGCCGCTCGATGACGTCCCGGGCCTTGTCCATCGCTTCGTCGCTCGCGTCTTTTCTTTTCGCTTCGAGGAGAAGCCGCACGCGGTCGCCGCGGTCGCATCCGGCCACCAGCAATGCCGAGCTTCCCAGAAACAGCAGGCCCAGCAGCAAGGTGACGACGGATTGCGGCATCGCCGGCTTTCTCCGACGTCCGGCGGCGAGATCCAGGTTCAATGGCTCAGCCCCCTCTCGATCAGCCGCCGGGATGCTCCGGCGCGGGTGGGTTTCGGGTCGGGCTGGCGGCCGATCCAGGCGTCGATCGCGGCCTCTCCCGCGGTCTTCCCCACTTAACACCTCCAAGGCGGGCGCCGGAAAGCAGAAACGCAGCCGGATCGGACGAATTGATCGGGATCGTTGCAAAGGCGTGACAGTTTTCGGCCCGCCTGCGCAACGGCTCGGCGAAGGCCGCTGCGATCGGGGGCTCTCGCGCGGAGAAAGGCGGCCCCTCGGCGGTTTACCCGTTACCGTCCGCGGCGATCGGCCGCGGCGCGACGGCGCTGTGCGGCGCCGCGACCTGTAACCAATGGAGTAGATGCGATGAAAACTGCCGCCTTTGCGATAGCGCTCCTGTTGAGCGGCGCGGCCTTCGCGCAGAGCACGACCACGACGACGACCCAGCCGGACGTCGATGTCGACGTCGGCGTTCAGCCGGACGGCGATCCCGATGTCGATCTTGACGTCGGCACTAAGACCAAGACCACAACCCATCATGCCGACGGCACCGTGGTGACGTCCACGACCGACAATGTCGGCGACGACGCCGGCACGACCGAGACGAAGGTGACCACCGACGGCACGACGACCACCCACGGCACGATGACCCATGGCACGACCACGGTCGCGACAAACGTCACCCCGCCGATGAATCCGGTCGTCCAGCCGAGCAACGCCGCGCCCGAGCGCGATGCGCGCGGCATCCCGGTCATTTCCGATCCGGCCGTGGTCCCTGCCGGGTTCAACGGCACCTCCGGCGCCGGCGTCGGCGGCCCGCTGGTCGACCCGGCCACCGGCAAGACGGTGACCGGCGCCGACGCGTCCCACCCGCCCTGCACCGCGACGGTCACGGACAATTGCGTCCAGACCTACGAGAAGGGCCGCCGCCGCTAGGCGAAGCCTGGGACGGCCGCCGCTCGTCTGAAGGCGGCCGTCCCCTATCTCCGCGCCACCTCGGCCACGATCGCCTCCGCCCGCGTGAACAGCGCGGGGTCGACCTCCGCGCCCGACGCCGCCGCATTCTCGGCCAGCTGCTCCGGCCGCGAGGCGCCGACGATCGCCGAGGCGACGTTGGGCTCGCGCAGCACCCAGGCCAAAGCGAACTGGGCGAGGCTCAGGCCGGCTTCCGCGGCCACCGGCTTCAGCCGCTCGACCGCCGCCAGCGTCTCCTCGCCGAGCAGCCGTTCCATCCAGCCGCCCATCTCCTCGCTGGTCGCGCGGCTGCCCGCGGGCGGCACCCGGCCGGGCGCGTATTTGCCGGTCAGCACCCCCTGGGCGAGCGGCGACCAGACGATCTGCGAGATGCCGTGCGCCGCGCAGAGCGGGATCACCTCCTCCTCCGGCGCTCGCCACAATAGCGAATATTGGGGCTGGCTCGACACGAACTTGGCCACCCCCGGCAGCGCCAGCGCCTCGCTTATCCGCTCCGCCGGCCATTCGGAGAAGCCGATATAGCTGGTCTTGCCCGACCGGACCGCCTCAGTCAGAGCCGCCATCGTCTCCTCGAGCGGAGTCTCCTCGTCGTAGCGGTGGCATTGGTAGAGGTCGACATGGTCGGTCCGGAGCCGCTTCAGCGACGCGTCTAGCTGCTTCTCGACCTGCGCCCGCGACAGGCCCCGGTCGGTCTCGGTCATCGGGAAGTAGAGCTTGGTCGCCAGCACGTAGGACGAGCGCGGCCGCCCCTTCAGCACGTCGCCGAGAAAGCTCTCCGCCGCCCCGCGCCCATAGATGTTGGCCGTGTCGATGAAATTGATGCCGAGGTCGAACGCCGCGTCGACCACCGCCGCCGCTCGCTCCCGTTCGATTCCGACCCCGAACGTCAGCCACGAGCCGAGCGAGATTTCCGAGACTTCGAGATCGCTCGACCCGAGCTTCCGGTAACGCATGCCGCCTCCTTTCCCGCGGGACGCGAAGCGCGCCGTCCCCCGGCCACAAAGCCCTCGGTGACCGAAAACGTTCCCGGCGGCCGTCCGGCCAAGCGCGAGGGCGGCCGCATTACGCCTTGCCGGCGATCCCCGCCTTGCTCCCCGCGCCACGCCTGCTATATCCCGCGCGCAACCGGCGGCCTAAGCGGGCGTGGCGGAACTGGTAGACGCGCCAGGTTTAGGTCCTGGTATCGAAAGATGTGGGGGTTCGAGTCCCTTCGCCCGCACCAGTCCCGCCCCGCTGCGCTCGCTAATGGGCCGAACTTCCGCGACAAAGGTAAGAGCATTTGACCATGCAGACTGTCGAGACATTGAACCAGGGCCTTCGGCGCGCCTACCGGATCACCATTCCCAAGAAGGAGATCGAGGCCCGCGTCGACGGCGAGCTGAGGAAGGTCGCGCCGCAGATCCGAATGCCCGGCTTTCGCCCCGGCAAGGTCCCGCCCAATCTGGTCCGCAAGATGCACGGTCCGGCGATCGAGCAGGAAGCGCTGAGCAGCGCCGTCCAGGAAGGCGTCCAGCAACTCCTCTCCGAGCAGAAATTGCGGCCGGCGATGCAGCCGCAGGTCGAACTGGAGGAAGGCGGGCCCGGCAAGGACGCGGTCGTCAAAGTCGAGCTCGAGACCCTGCCCGACGTGCCGGCGCCGAAGATCGACGGCCTCAGGCTCGAGCGTCTGATCGTCGAGCCGACCGACGCCGAGATCGATGCCGCGGTGGCCCGGCTCGCCGAAGGACAGAAGAGCTTCGAGCCCGCCCCGGCCGGCCACGCGGCCCGGCGAGGCGACCTCGTCCTGATCGACTATGAGGGCCGGGTCGACGGCGAGGCGTTCGAGGGCGGCAAGGGGGAATCGATGCGGGTCGAGCTCGGCTCGGGCCGGCTCATCCCCGGCTTCGAAGACCAGCTGGTCGGCGCGAAGGCGAACGATCTGCGGACCGTCAAGGTCACCTTCCCCGACGATTATCCGGTCGCCTATCTGAAAGGCTGCGAGGCTGTGTTCGAGGTTACGGTCGGCGAGGTCCAGACACCGCGCGACACGCGGGCCGACGATTCCTTCGCCCAGTCGATGGGGCTCGAGGGGCTCGACCAGCTCAGGGAGCTGATGAAGGGCCAGGTCGAGCAGGAGCTGGCCGGGCTGACCCGCACTCACATGAAGCGTCGGCTGCTTGACCAGCTCGCGGAAACCCACGATTTCGAGGTGCCTCCCTCGATGGTCGAGGCCGAGTTCAACCAGATCTGGCAGCAATTGGAGCAGGAGGCGAGCCAGGAGGAGGACGTCGCCGCGGCGCGCGCCGAAATGGAGCGTGAGCGCGACGATTATCACGCCATCGCCGAGCGGCGCGTGCGGCTCGGCCTGCTCCTCTCCGAGATCGGCCAGCGCCACAACATCGTCATCAACGAGCATGAGATGAACCAGCTGATCATGCAGGCCGCCCAGCAATACCGGCCCGAGGACCGGCAGAAGTTCGTCGATTATGTCCGCCAGGAACCGATGGCGGCGGCCCAGCTGCGGGCCCCGCTGTTCGAGGACAAGGTCGTCGACTTCCTCTTTTCGAAGGCGGAGATCAGCGAGCGCACGGTGAGCCGGGAGACGCTGCAGGCCGAGATCGAATCGACCGACACCGGCCATGTTCACGGGCCGGATTGCGATCATGACCACGACCACGCGCCGAGCGGAAAGAAGAAGCCGGCCGCGAAAAAGGGCAAGGCCGCCGAGCCCGAGGCCAAGGCCAAGCCCGCGAAGAAGGCGAAGCAGGCGGCCCCCGATGCCGCCGCCAAGCCCGCCGCCATAGCGGCACCGGCGAAGAAGCCGCGCACGAAGAAGAAAGACACCTGAGCTCCCGCTTGACGCGGGGCGCCGCCGCTCTAACCGTCATTCCTGCGGAAGCGGGTCCAGCTGCGGCATCTGGGATTCCCGCGCCCGCGGGAATGACGAGAGGGGCTGTCGTGAACGTCATGGATCGGTCTGAGCTCCGCGTCGCCGTCCTCCTCCCCTGCTTTAACGAGGAAGCGGCGATCGCCCGGACGGTAGCGGCCTTCCGCGACGCCCTGCCCGGCGCCGCCGTCTACGTCTACGACAACAACAGCCGCGACCGCACCGGCGAGGTCGCCCGCGCCGCCGGCGCGATCGTCCGCGAGGAACGGATGCAGGGCAAGGGCCACGTCGTCCGGCGGATGTTCGCCGACGTCGAGGCCGACGTCTACGTGATGGCCGACGGTGACGCGACCTACGACGCCGCGGCTGCGCCCGAGCTGGTCCGCCGCCTGGTCGAGGACAGGCTCGACATGGTGGTCGGCGCCCGCCGGTCCGAAGTCGAGGAGGCCTATCGGCGGGGCCATCGGCTCGGCAACAAGCTGTTCACCGGCCTGCTTTCCGGCCTGTTCGGCCGGAGCTTCACCGACATCTTTTCGGGCTATCGGGTGTTCTCGCGCCGCTTCGTCAAATCGTTCCCGGCGCTGTCGCGCGGGTTCGAGACCGAGACCGAGATCTCCGTTCACGCGCTCGAGCTCGCCATGCCGGTGGCGGAGGTGGTGACCGCCTACGGCGCGCGCCCCGAAGGCTCGGAATCGAAGCTGTCCACCTGGCGCGACGGCTGGCGCATCGCGCGCACCCTCCTCCATCTCTTCCGGATCGAGCGGCCGGTCCTGTTCTACGGCGGCTTCGCGGCCTTCCTCGCCGCGGTCGCGACGATCCTGGCGATTCCGCTGGTCGTCACCTTCGTTGAGACCGGCCTCGTCCCCCGCTTCCCGACCGCGATCCTCGTCACCGGGCTGATGGACGTAGCC
>Ga0196963_10001995_pt1 | contig 12789 bp, 6 predicted proteins | sample S1_5metaG_FD_148600 | JGI IMG/M metagenome (GOLD analysis project Ga0196963, IMG submission 148600) | Soil microbial communities from Anza Borrego desert, Southern California, United States - S1_5 | ecosystem: Environmental > Terrestrial > Soil > Desert | place: USA: California | collected... | reverse complement strand
GACGGGATATGTCGTCCGGCGGTTCAATCCCGACGGCTCGATCCAGGACTACGAACTGGAGAGCGCCGCCGCCCGGTCGTTCGACGTCGGCGGCCTGTCCGCCGCACTCCGCTACGGCTTCCAAGTGCTCGCGCGGGACGCGGGTTTCGCCCTGTCGGTCCCGTCCGCGACCGTGTACGCGTCGCCCGCGGGCGAGCCCACGCGGGGCGAATACGTGGCCAGTTCGGTCCGCGCGAGGGCCGTGGCGATCGACGCGATCCGCGTGACGTGGTCGCCGCCCACGGACTTCGACCCGGTGGCCGTCGCCGGGTGGGACGTGCTCCGCGCCACGTCCGCGGGCGGCCCGTTCGCGTCCATTTTGCCGGACAACCAGATCGTCGATGCGCTCGACGTGGGATACGAGGACGAGGGCGTCGCGCCGGGTCAGCAGTACTGGTACAAGGTCGTGGCGGTCGACGACCAGGGCGTCCAGTACACGCCGTCCGCGGCCGTGGAGGCCCGGGCGGGGGTGCCTGCGGCGCCGACCGGCCTGGTCGCCGGCTATGCCGGGGCGTACGCGGAAGGAGACCGGCTCGTCAAGCGGGTCGGCCTCCGGTGGAGCGCGGTGCCCTCGGGCGTCGCGTTGCTCGGGTACGACGTCTACCGCGGCACGACCCCGGACTTCTCGCTATCCCCGACCAACCTGATCGGGACGTCGGCGACCGCGCGGTACACGGACGACATCGACGTGACCGGCCAGCCGACCGGGCACACGTACTACTACGCGGTGCGCGCAGTCTACGCGGGCTACGACGGCGCCGAGACGTCGTCCGCCCCGTCCGCGCGCGTCGCGGTGCCGACCGGCGCAGACCCGATGACCAAGCCGGCGGCACCCTCCAACCTCGCCGCCGTCGAGGTCACGTCCGCGCGCGTCACGCTCGCCTGGACCGACCAGGCGCTGGACGAGGCCGGGTTCGACGTCTTCCGGCGGGAACACGACGCGCTGGCCCCGCAGCCGTGGGGCACGCCGATCGGCCGCCTGACCGCCGACGCCACCACGTTTGTTGACGAGACCGTCGACGCGGGCGTTGCCTATGAGTACGAGGTGCGCCCGCACAATAAGGCCGGGCGCCGCGGCGACATCGGCGGAACCGGCGATGCGGTCCCGTCGGTCGTCGTGACCGTGTCGGCCTCGCCGGCGGCACCGCCGGCCGCGCCGACCGGACTGTCGTTCTCAAGCCGCACGACCGACCGGATCGCGCTTACGTGGACGGGCCCGGCCGGGTCCCCCGCGGCGACCGGTTACCATGTGTACCGCAAGACGGCCGAGGGCGGTTTCGTCCGCCTGACGGCCAACCCGATCGCGGCCACCACGCTGACCGACGGGGGACTGCGCGCCGGGACGACGTACACATATCGCGTCGTCGCCCTGTCGGCCGGTGGCGGCCGCTCCCAAGCGCTGCAGGGGGACCTGGCGACCTTGACCGCGCCCGACGTCCGTCCATCGGTGCGCATCGTCTCGCCCGGCGACTTCTCCGGGATCCAGTTGGACCCGCTCCGCGGGAACACGGTCGATACGCGGATCCGCAAAGTCACCACGGTCGCCGTCATCGTCGACGACCCGAACTTCCTGGGCAACGGCGATCCGGCCGATGCCGCGCGGTCACCCAGGTGGGAACTGCGCCTCGTCCGGCTCGGGACGGACGGCAGCGCGGCGCCAGGCCAGGGGGAGGGCGTCCTGCTGGCCGCCGGACACGGGAGTGTCGGCTCGCCGGCTGGCGCCACGGGCGGTAGCGTCTACCAACTCGACCCGTCGCAGTTCCCGGACGGCCAGTACCGACTGTCCCTGCGGGCCCGGGACGAGAAGGGGGCCGGCGCGCCCGCCGCCGTCACGGTCAGCCTGTTCAGCAACAACAAGTTCGGCAACCTCGTGTTGCCCACGACCGACCTCCAGTTCGACATCCCCGGCCGGTCGCCCCTGGTCGTGCGCCGCGTGTACGACTCCAGCCGCGCCAACGAGCGCCTCGACTTCGGCTACGGGTGGCGTCTGGAGGCGACCCAGTCGCTCGTCCAGACGACCGCCCGCCGCGACGCGAGCACCGGCGGGTCGGTGTTCCGCGAGGGCGACCTGGTGTACGTCGACGTGCCCGGCCAGGGCCGGCACGTGTTCCAGTTCCTGCCCGTGCCGAACAACTACGGCGCGACGAACCCCAGTCCCTACTTCGGGTACACCAACTACTGGGCACAGTTCGTCGCGGTCGACGGCAGCAACGCGACGCTGTCCGTTCCCGGCGACATCAACGCGCCCGAGTCGGCCCGGCTCGACCTGATTCGCAACCCGGACGGCGGGGGCTACGTCGCCCTCGGGCTCGACCTAAAGTCGTCCGGCACGTACGACCCCGCCTCGATCAAGTTCGGCAACGAATACGTCGTCAAGTCGGCCGACGGGACGCGCCACTCGATCCGCGCCTCGACCGGGCGGCTCCAGCGCAGCACGGACGCGAACGGTAACGTCACAACGGGCGGCGTCGACGCGGGGACGTTCAGCGTCGAATTCGACCGCCTCGCCTGGACGAACGGGGCGGCCGCCGGCTTGATCGGCGCCGTTCGCATCGTCGACAAGGCCGGCAACCAGGTCGGCGAGCAGTTCAACTATGCGTACGACGAAGTCAAGGGGAACCTGATCAGCACCACGTACGACGGCCGAACCACGCGGTATCGGTACGCCGACCCGGCCGCCGGCCGCGAGCACTTCCTGACCTCCGTCGTCGACCCGCGGAACGTGGTCATGCTGCGCGCCGCTTACGACGACGCGGGCCGCCTCGCCTCGCTGACCGACGCGACCGGCAAGGCGGTGTCGGTGGGGACCACCACGTCAGACGGGGCGACGGGTGGCGAGGCCGTCGTCGACCCGACCGCCGACGCCAACCAGACCGAGAACATTTACGACGACCACGGCAACGTTATTCGCCAGATCCGCACGGTGCGCTCCGGCGGCGTGCTGACCGGCTACCACGTCACGGTCTTCGCGTACGACTACCACGCGGGCGACCTGACGAGCGAACTGTCCGAACTGTTCGATGCGGACGCCCTGTCGGCCGCCCGGAGCCAGCAGAACGCGCTCGTTGCCATGCGCGAGTACGCCCCGTTTACGGTCCCCACCGCCGACCGCGACCAGCGCTACACCCGCGCCCCGGGGCGGGTTCAGCGGGAAACCACCTTCCACGGCGCGAACGGCGGTCTGGCCGCCAAACTCCCCCACAAGCAGATCGAGCAGCCGGACGACAACACGCGGCGGGTCACGACCTTCTCCGAGTACTCGCCCTTGGGCAAGCCGGGCAGGGTCACGTCGGAACTGTTCAAGACGGTCCCGGACGGCGATGATGAGGACGCGCTGCCGGACTGGGTCGCCGTCACGACCATGATCGCCCGGTCTCTGTACGACACCTCCGGAAACCTCCGGTTCCAGATCGACGAGGACGGCGCGGGGACCGAGTACATCTACACCCTGAACCAGCCGGGTCTCCCGAACGGGCTGCTGACACATACCTACCGCGTGACCGGGCTCCCCAAAGCCGACGAAGCTCTCACCGGCATTCCGGCGGTGAACACCTACACCCGAGTTCGGCTCTCGGCCACCGCGTACTTCACGACCACGAACGCCACGACCGGCGCGTTCGCCGGTCAGGTGCACTGGACGGAAGGTGCCGAGAACAGCCGCACGACGTTCTACTGGTACGACGACCGCGGCCGCGTCATCCGCACGTACTTCGCGGCGGAGGAGGGGGGCCAGGACGTCTGGGTGTCCAGCGAAACCCTCTACGACGGCGAACGCATCAGGGATACTTTCGAGCAGTGGTACGTCGACGACGGCGACCACGTGCTCGACCTCGCCGACCAAGGCGGCGACTCGGCCATATTCACCAGCAGCACGCCTCCCCATTCCACGACCACTTTTTACGACGCGCTCGGCCGGGTCAAGGAGGTGTCCTCCTTCGAAGGGACGACGACCAACACGTACGACATCGACGGCAACCTGATCCAGGTCGCTCACCCTGACGGTACCTACACCCGCACCGTCTACGACGACATGGGCCGCGTCGTCTGGCAGACCGACCGGTTCCGCTCCATCCTTAGCAGCCGCCCCGCCGGCCTGACCAACGCCACGCGAACCCTCTACGACGCGCTCGGCCGCGCCGCCCGCACCGAGCGCTACACGAACGTCCACGTCGACTTTGTCGCCGAAGACCGTCCGGTCGCGGTCGATGGGGGGACGGTGTCGGATCTGATGAGGACGAAGCTCGGGTCGGTCGCCGCGCTGGCGGCCGAACTGAACCAGGAACACCTCGACCCGGACCCCCCGCTCGTCCTCCCGCCCACGGTCCTCCTCGCCGCCGAGGAGACCGTTTACGACGGCGCTGGCCGGGTCGTCGAGACGGCCCGCCTCCTCGGCACCGCGACCCACCCGTACCTCCGCGCCGGCACCGTCTACGACGACGCCGGGCGCGTCCTGCACGCCGGCGTCCTGCGCATCACCGCGCCGGCCGCCGCGGCGCGCGGGTTCGTCTTTACGACCGGCGACTTCGAGTCGTTCACGACCTACGCGCCCGACCGCGCCGGCGGCGTCACGCCCGGCTCGGGCATCGTCAACCGCGTCACGACCGGCCAGGTCAACAACGCCGGCGGCCGGGTCAATGAGACCCGCACGGACGCCCGCGGCCGCGCGTGGCGCACCTACTTCGACGACGACACCAACCCGCTCGACTCGACCGACGACCGCAGCTTCACCGAGGTGCTGTACGGCGTCGGCGATCAGGAGCACGGCACGTACGCGCTCCCGCCCCGCCAAGACGGTGAGGAGGCGTCCGTGCCCGCCGGCGGCCGGCACGAGGTGCGCCTCGCTCAGCGCCGCCCGGGCGAGACCCCGGCCGTCACCCACTACGTCTACGACGCCTTGGGCCGCCTGACCGACGTCTGGCTCCCGCCCGTCGACGACGCGTCCACGACCCCCACGACCCCGGTCGCCCCGCACTGGCATTACGTTTACGACGCCGACGGCAACCAGACCGAGCAGACCGACCCCAACGGCCACACGACCGAGTTCGGTTACGACTCGCGCGGCCGCCGCGTTTCCCGCACGCTCCCTGGCAACCAGACCGAGACCTGGCAGTACGACTTCCGCGGCCGCCTCCGCGTCCACGTCGATTTCAAGGGCCAGGCCACTTTCTACGACTTCGACGACACGGCCCGCGGCCGCCTGCGGGGCGAGTACCGGTACGCCACCGCCGGCGCCGTTCCCGCCACCGGAGATCCGGCGTCCGTCCCCTGGGACGAGCGGAGCATGTACGAGTACGACGACGACGGCGCCGGCCTGGGCCGGATCGTCAAGGTCACCACGTGGGACCGCCACCCCGTGTCCGGCGACCCCCGCAAGGTCCAGTGGGAACAGACCGCGTTCGACCCGATCACCGGTAACGTCGTCCGCGAGACGGTCCGCCGCCCCGGCGCCGACCCGAACCTCCCCGACACCCTATCCGACGTCCGCCACGTCTACGACGCCGGCACCGGCCTGCTCGTCGAGACCTCGACCTTCGTGACCGACGGCAATGCTGTGGAGACAATCAGCTCTCGCACCCTCTACGGCTACGACCGCCAGGGCCGGCTGGCCAGCGTCACCTCGGCCAAGGTCGCCGGCCAGACCCCGGCCGCCCCGGCCGTCCGCCGCGCCCGCTACGGCCCGGCCGGGCAGATCGCCGCCGGCGCCGCCGGCAACGCGCTGCCGACCACGACGTACCAGTACGACCCCGCGGGCAACCTGTGGAAGGTCAACCTGCCGAACGGGGTCGTGACCACGTACGCGTACGACCGGGTCGGCCGGTTGACCGGCGTCGTGACGGTCGACATGGAAGGCGATAAGCTGTTCGAGCAGAACTACGAGTTGGAGAGCGACGGCCAGCGCGACCTCGTAGTCGAGAAACGGTACGACGGCGCGAACGCCACGCCGTTCAGCACGGTCACGGTCGACTGGGCGTACGACGCGGCCGGCCGGCTGACCGGCGAGACGCGCGACGGCGGGACGACCATGACCGCAAGCACTCCCAACAACGCCGGCGATTATGTCGACACGTACGGCTACGACCTGAACGGCAACCGCCGGACCAAGTCGCACGTGTTCCACACCGGGTCGGCCGTGCAGACCGACCGGACCGCGTACGCGTACGACACGGCCGGCAACGACCGCCTCGTCGCCGAGGGGCCAGACGTCGAACCCGACGGCATCCCCGACGTCGCGACCCGGACGACCTACGCGTACGACGCCAACGGCTCGACGACGAGCAAGACGACCGGCTCCGACGTTACGAAGTACCTCTACGACCTGCGGAACAAGCTGGTTGGCCTCAGCGCGAACGACGACACAGATGCCACCGACTCGGGCGACACGCAATACGTCTACGACGCGTCCGGCAACCGCATCGAGCGGGTCGAGCACGGCGCCAGTAGCGACACGACGACGATCTTCGTCAACGACACTGCCAATCCGATCGGGCACGCTCAGGTCGTCGAAGAACGCTCATCCGCGACCGCTGCAACGCCGACGGTGACGTACGTCGTCGGCGGCGATGTCCTCGGTCAGGCGCGGGCCGCGACCGCAATCAGCGGGGCCGCCCCGGCTCTCGAATACCTGCTCTACGACGGGCACGGGAGCACGCGCGGGCTCCTGAGTGCCGCCGGCGCCATCGCGACCGGGGTAGCCGCAAGCGACCAGGTCTACGACTACGACGCGTTTGGCATCGCCCTATCGTCCAACCCTGCGAGCGTCCTGACAACGCTTCTGTACAGCGGAGAGCAGTTGGATAGCGGACTGGGAATGCAGTACCTGAGGTCTCGATTCTACAATCAGGCCGTCGGGCGTTTCTTCAGCTTTGATAGTTTCCAAGCGAATCCACAAGATCCGTCCAAATTGCATAAATATGCATATGTTGCCAATGATCCGATCGGAATGATTGATCCAAGTGGATACGTTGGTATTGTTGATACCCTCGTTACAAAGGCGTTGCGAACGATCTTTGTGGTCGGTCCAATCGTCGCAGGGGCCAATTACTTTGTTCGCAAATTGCTTGCGCCTAGCAAGCTCAATACGCCGGTAGCTCGTATTACGGCTCCGCCCGCATGGGCGACTGCTACGTCGCAGATGTCCAACGCGGACGCAGACTTGGCAGATTCGGTAGATCCATTGGTGAATTGCCAAGATTGGGCACTCAATGCGTCAATCAACTTCGGCTTTCCATACGTTTCGTGGCCAACCGCAGCAATGGGTAGGAATGGTTGGAAGTCTGTGATAGGTGATCCAGCGCAGTTCGGAGCTGGTCTTGACGCGTATTTTACAGGTTCTGGGACGGGATACCGTGTGAACTTGGGACACACGCCTCCACCTGGGTGGCATAATATTGCAGTCTATTCGCGGTACAACTTCTACAAAGACAGTAACAGCGACAGCGCGTTTTTTGACCGTGGAACTTACGACTTCCACTACGCTACGCAGGATTCAGTAGGGGAATGGACCAGCAAGGAAAATACCGACCCAGTTCGGTATATACCGGGCCCGCATCATCTGGACAGAAATGAGTGGTGGGGATGGAGCACCTTGGTCGGTCTTTGGTGTGTAAAGGGTCCGCCTCGTACTCATATTCCCAATCTGTTGCTTGAGAAGTGACCATTGTGAAGGGTCTCATGAAGACATTTAGACGGCCAGTATCCGCAGTCTTGCGCCATGGAGTCGGAATCGTTATTGTTTGCGCTGTATTGGCGGGACTGGCCAAACTGTTTTCGCCTACAAGCACGTTGGAATGGGAACGTCGAACCCGCATTGAGCGTTGCGAGTCTAGCCTAGGCAAGCTCTTTGCGTCGCTCGATCGCTACCGATCGCTAAACGGACACTGGCCTGCAAGTCTTTCAGACCTTGTTCGAGATGGGCTAATCTCAGAAGATGGTATCCAATGTCCACTTGCGGATCCCAATGTGATCATGTCAAGTCGAGATTACATCTACCGGTTCCCAAGCTCAAACAATGTGCTTTCCGAGCCGATGGTTATCGACCCCGTCGGTTGTCACCACGGTGCCGTTAGGCATGTGCTGTTCTCGAATGGGCGCATTGAGAGATTGAGCGGCGAGCAGGCTGCCACAATATGGAAGGGCGATCGCTGATCGCCACGCGTACTCTCCGTGGGCTGCTGACCGAAACATCCCCACGTGTCACAACTTCTAGGGGTCGAGCCTCGCGTCGCCCGTACGATTCACGACAAAGATTGATTCGTCTGACTGGCCAGTGTATGCACTGCTATGGTTCCCGGCCAAGCGCCTAACGCTCGGCCGTCACGCACGCCCAACGAGGCGACTGGCTCGATCGCCGCGACTAGCGCACCGCCGAAGACCGCGTACGGGTAGGACCGGGCCGGCAACCCGACGCGGTCGGGCGAGGTCGGCTTCCACGTCAATCGGCAAGGACTTGCCAAGCCGGTGGGCTCAAATCTAGTCGACCGTGCTGAGGGCGCGGCCAGCGTGTGAGTTAGTCAAAGTCCGCGATCCGCTAGTCGATCTGCTCCGCGAGCGGAACCGTAATACCGGCTCAGGCTCAGGACCGCGGGTGCCGGGTTGGGCCGGATCGTCAAAGTCACCACGTGGGACCACTCGGGCTCTGGCGGCGCAGCGCGAGAAATCCTGTGGGAAAGAAACGTCGTGCGACCCCACGGGCAACGCCGTCCGCGAGACGGTCCGCCGACCCGAACCTGCCCGACACGCTATCCAACGTCCGGCACGTCTATAACGCCGACGCCGGCCCGCTCGTCGAGACCTCGACGTTCGTGACCAACTGCGTCGAGACCAGCAGCCGCACCCTCTACGGCTTCGACCACCCGGCCCGCCTGTCCCGGTTTCAACAGGCCTTCGCGCTCGGCGCGATAGAATGCTCGCATTGCAGAATTCATTTGCGGGATGACTTCTCCACCGACGTGGATAACTTCCCCTGCAATTGCTGAAAATGCGCTACACTTCAGGAAGGAGAGTCCGTCCTGGACTCGCCGCTCTTTGACACCCTTCCAGGAGGTACGCGCATGGCCGCCCCACCGAATCCAGCAGTTCTCGTCTGCCACCGCGGCGCCCGCGAAGTGACACGCGTCGAATTGTCGCGCGTCGGGTGCCCACCGCCGCAAGGCCGGTGGCGGCCCGTCCCGCACGCCCAGGTCCTCGGCTATGCCGAGCAGGCCCTGACCGCGGCCGGGTACGCCCTCGAGAAGGAGAGCCTCGCGCTCTCGAAAGACAACGCTCGGTTCTTCGGCACCCTCACGCTCCGCACCCCGGTCGCCCACGGCGTCAACCTCGCCGTCGGCCTCCGCAGCTCGACCGACAAGTCGATCAGCCTCCAGTGGTGCTGCGGCTCCCGCGTGTTCGTCTGCGACAACCTCGCGTTCAGCGCGCAGACGGTCGTCGCCCGCAAGCACACGACGTACGGCATCGACCGGTACCAGGAGGCGATCTGCAAGGTGGTGGGTGAGCTCACCGACTACCGCGAGTACGAGGCGTTCCGCGTCCGCCAGATGCGGGCCCGCCCAGTCACCGACGAGCAAGCCGAGTCCGTGCTCTGTAGAGCCTTCGAGCTCGGCATCATCGGCCCCGCCGCACTGCCGGTCGCGATCCGCGAGTGGCGCACGCCCAGCTTCCCCGAGTTCGCCGAAGAAGGGCAGACCGCCTGGCGCCTGTACAACGCGCTGACGTTCGCCCTCGGCAAGCGGGCCAAGACCAACCCGCAGGCCCACGCCCACGCGACGATCCGCCTCGGCTCGCTCGTCCTGCCCGACACGTCCCGCCCAGCCCTCCCGTCGTCCGAAGCCGCCACTGTCTGACCCAGACAGCCGCGCGACTCTCGGTTCTCCCGTCACACCAACCCATCTACCCGAAAGGAGCCTGAAAATGGCCCGAAGGATTCCGCATGCGCCGGCCGAACAGCAGTTGCCGATCAAGCCACCCGAACCGGCGCCCTCGCCGCAAAACGGTCAAGCGACCAACGGCGACGGCGCCACGAAGGGCACGCCGCCCGTCTGGAAGAAGCGTCTGTTCAGCAACGGATCGTGGGTCGAGTGCGCCGTGTTCCGCACGGAGGTCGAGCGCGGCCAGTCGTCGTTCGCCGCGTTCGATGTCGTGCTCGACCGGTCGTACCGCGACGGGGAAGGGAAGTGGCACACCAGCCAGTCCCTTCGCCGAGACGACCTGCTCGTCGCCGCGCACGTGCTGCAGCGCGCGTACGCCTGGATCTCCGAACAGGAGAAGTCCTGACCGTTCCCGGTCACGAAAACGCCCCCTCATTTCGATGAGGGGGTTTTCTACGTCGCTGACGCCGAACGGGTTGGCGATCAGAAGAAGGGCCCAGGGTCAGCCGGAACGATACCGCGTGTAGGCAAGGGCGCCGTCACTGGGCCGCGATCGAGGCTCAGTTCGGCGTGAGCGCAGCCGGTTTGCTTTGAAGCAGGAACGAATGGCGCTCCCGAGTGAGAATTGTGCGAAAGCGGCGCTGGGATCAATGGGGGCGTGATACACGATGCGTCTTGGCGTGCGTGACACGCCAGTTGTATGGTGAACCGAAGACTCGGAGAGGGCGCAAAATGGAAGAGTCACTAGAAGACACGATCAAAGCCGTCTTTCAATCGATCGCCGAACTGCAGGGACGCCAGCACGAACTCCAGCGGCAGCTCTGCGACATTATCGCGGTGCTCGGCGCAACGGTGCCGCCTCGCCACGCGCGGGTGGACCGCGCTCCCCAGTGGCTGGCTGATCGCGACGGTTATCCTGTGCCGTGACTGCCGGCCGGCGGCGCCGGGAGACGGCCGAGCACGTGATCGCCAACGCAGCGTACTATAGCGACGCGACCCGCCGCGAAATCCGCCGACTGTAGGCGAAGTGCTAAGCCTTGCGGAACCCAACGCGCACGCGGCGAAGCGGTACGACCGGCGGCCGTATACGCATCCATCATCGATTTCAGGTCATCATCCGACGCCGTCTCCTCAACTTATGGGGGTTGCCTGTCGCTCGCCAGACTGCTACTCAAACCTTTCCGGCAACCGGAATCGGGCCAGCGGCTTCAAGCCGTCGACCAGCGCGATCTGGCCATCCAGAAAGACGTCATCCAATGGATTCCCGGTGCGCTCGCAACTAGCCCAAACCGCACTCCCCCTATCTCGCCGAATGAGCAACCGGTTCCCAATAATCCACAAGCTGTCGACGTCCTGCAGCGTACCGAGCGGTGATGATCCGGGATCCCCCCCCGGATCAGCCAAGATCCCGAACTTGCCACCACGCTCAGGCATCGCGCGCGCGACCCCGTCGATGAAGTCGCCTAAATCCCAATCGTCCAGCGCATCCCACGGCGGACGCCCCGCCATCAACCCCGCCAAGCCGGCCTGAGCAATCAGCACCGTCCCCGGAATCGTTCGAAGCGCGTCGGCGTCGGCAGGGAACAGATGGTCGAACAACTTAGCGCAGTAGCCCTCCCAGTGAGTGGCCGCGGCATGATCGCCGACATCCAGCGCTGCCAGCAGGGATCGCACCGCGCGGCGTCTCGAATCGTCTGGCACCATCCACAACGGAAGCTCGCCGCCGACGTGCACCCAAGTCGCCCCACTCGAAAGTGCCTGAATCGCACGCCGACCGAGTTCCTGCATAGACTTTTCACTTGGCGGCCAGAACACGCACGCCTCGAGCTGGGAGAGCACCGGGTGTCCTGTCCGCCGCCGCCACAGGTGATCCCAGACTTCCGTGGTCGACGTGCCAGTCAAATTCGCGACGAAGGGTACGAACTCTTCGGCCGTGTCCGGGCGCCAACTACTCTGCCCACCCCACAGCCGGGTCAATTGCATCCGGGGCCACAACACCCCTGTAGCTTCTCTGATCCCGCGGATCGTCAGCCCGAAGCGCTGGTAGACCCCACGAAAAAATCTACTCACGCTGCTCGGATCAGGAAACATGGGGCGGCTCCAATGGCTGGTTCCTGAGGCGTATGATGGCCGCGACGCGCGCCCCATAACCCCACCTCGGGCGCGAGCTGCTTCTAACGAGGTCAAGCCTGGCAGGCGCGGTGCGCAGATGGTCAATCCTGAAGCCTGCCGTCCTGGTCGGACGGGGGGCGCAAAAGCGCCAGCTCGGCCAGCAGCCTGTCGAGCAGATCGGTGAAATCGATCGTGCACCCATCGTCCGCGCGCTGCAGGATCTCACGAATCGCTTGGCGGATTCGCTGCAGGTCGGATGGGGGAAGGGGGAAGCCAGTTGCGAGCATCGGTGACCTCCTGTAGAGACCGGTGACTCGCGTGTAAGATTTGACCCCGTCTATCGTTATGTAATGGTAGTGACCATGTCCTTCGGGGTTGCGTCTGTCCACGCGCCCCACACCGGGGCCGGCCGTTTTTGCACAACGGTTCGGCCCCTTTTCGCGCGAAGCGCGACTGCGGGACGTGTAGCATAAAGAATGGTTAATCAAGCGGCAAGAACGTAATTACAAAAATTACCGTTGTAATATTCGATGATCATCTACGGCGACGTATTTCCTTTTTGCCTCCGCGTGTTTACAGTGGGGCAGTTATGCGCAAGCGGACAGAAGGCAGTCTTGCGGCCAAGTGGCAGTGGAAGGACCTCGTGCGCAAGAAATGCACTGGGATTTCTTCTGAAGCGCTCGCCAAAACGACTAGCGCCTATCTGCGGCCTCTCGGCGTTCAGGCCACTATTTCCAACGCAATGATCGCCCACTTTCGGTCAATCCCCCACGAC
>Ga0196963_10001994_pt1 | contig 12791 bp, 10 predicted proteins | sample S1_5metaG_FD_148600 | JGI IMG/M metagenome (GOLD analysis project Ga0196963, IMG submission 148600) | Soil microbial communities from Anza Borrego desert, Southern California, United States - S1_5 | ecosystem: Environmental > Terrestrial > Soil > Desert | place: USA: California | collected... | reverse complement strand
TGGCGCGCACCTCGACCTTTGCGCTGAACAACGCGACCATAGGACATGCGCTAGCGCTGGCTGACAAGGGCTGGCGACAGGCCCTGCGCGACAACCCGCACTTGGCCGCCGGGTTGAACGTGGCGGGCGGACAGGTCACCTGCGAACCGGTGGCCCGGCAACTGGGCCACGCATACACGCCGGTGACTGACCTGCTGGGCTGAAAAAGCACAAGCCCCGCGCGAGGGCGGGGCCTGTCGGCTTCTGCTGCCGGGCGGTGCGCCCGGCAGCGCGTAGCTTGCTTACTTTTTCTTGGCGTCCTTGGCCGGAGCCTTGGCGGGAGCACCCTTGCCACCCTTGGCCGGCGCAGCAGGCGCGGCGGCGGCCGGCGCAACTTCTTCCTCGACCTTCGGCGGCGTGGCCGCCACGATCACCGGGTTCAGGCTGCCATGGCGCACGAGCTTGATGCCGGCGGGCAGCTTGATGTCGGTGGCGTGCAGCGACTGGCCCTTGGTCAGGCCGGAGAGGTCGACGGCGATGAACTCGGGCAATTGGGTTGCCAGGCACTCGATCTCGATTTCTGTCGCGACGTGGCTGACGAGGCACTTGTCGGTCTTCACGGCGACGGAGTTCTCCTCGCCCGAGAAGTGCAGGGGCACCTTCTTGTGCAGCCGAGTCGTGTCGTCGACGCGCTGGAAGTCGATGTGCAGCACCTGCTGCTTCCAGGCGTGCATCTGGAAGTCACGCAGCAGAACCTTCTGCACCGCGCCGCCCAGTTCCATCTCGAGGATCGACGAGTGGAAGGCTTCCTTCTTCAGTGCGAAGTAAAGCGCGTTGTGATCGACTTCGATCGTCTTCGGTTCGCCGGCACCGTAAACGATGCCAGGCACCTTGCCCGACAGGCGCAGGCGGCGGCTCGCTCCGGTCCCCTGCAGATTGCGCTCGTAAGCGACGAATTTCATGGTTGACTCCATGTGAGTGCCCGCGACCAGGCACTTGCCAAAAACGCGGCCGTGTGGGGCCGCACCAAAAGGACCGGATTCAGGGCGAAGCCCTCACCCGGTTTCCACTCTGTTTAAAAGTTATTGTTTTGTTCGGCGAAGAGCGACGTCACGGACTCGCCATCGGAAATGCGGCGGATCGTCTCGGCGAACAGGAAAGCCACCGTCAGCTGTCGGATCTTCTTGCAGGCCTTCGCGGCGTCAGACAGCGGGATGGTGTTGGTGATGACGACCTCGTCGAGCTGGCTCTTGGCGATGCGCTCGATCGCCGGGCCCGAGAAGATCGGGTGGGTGCAGTACGCGAACACACGTTTGGCGCCGCGCTCCTTCAGCACCTCGGCCGCTTTCACCAGCGTGCCGGCGGTGTCGATCATGTCGTCCATGATCACGCAGTTGCGGCCTTCGATTTCGCCGATGACGTGCATCACTTCGGACACGTTGGCCTTGGGCCGGCGTTTGTCGATGATGGCCAGGTCGCTGCCGAGCTGCTTGGCCAGTGCGCGTGCACGCACCACGCCGCCGACGTCCGGCGACACGACCACGAGGTCGGGGTAGGCCTTGCTCTTCAGGTCGGACAGCAGCACCGGCGAGGCGTAGATGTTGTCGACCGGGATGTCGAAGAAGCCCTGGATCTGGTCGGCATGCAGGTCCATGGTCAGCACACGCTCGACGCCAACGGTCTCGAGCAGGTTCGCGACCACCTTGGCGCTGATCGGCACGCGCATCGACCGCGGGCGGCGATCCTGGCGCGCATAGCCGAAGTAGGGAATCACGGCAGTGATGCGGCGCGCGCTGGCGCGCTTCAACGCATCGACCATGATCAGCAGTTCCATCAGGTTCTCGTTCGTCGGTGCGCAGGTGGGCTGCACGACGAAGACGTCCCGGGCACGGACGTTCTGCTGGACTTCGACGGTCACTTCGCCATCGGAAAAGCGGCCGACGGTGGCCTTGCCGAGCTCGACGCCCAGGCTCTTGCCGATTTCTTCAGCGAGTGCGGGGTTGGCGTTGCCGGTGAACAGCACGGTGTTGAACAGCACGGCTTAACTCCGCGAAGGCTCAGGTCTGCTGGAAGAAACGACGGGAAGACGGAGAAAGCGAGATGTTTGGCAGGGGAGGAAGGACTCGAACCCTCGCATGTCGGAATCAAAATCCGATGCCTTGACCAACTTGGCGACTCCCCTACACAGGACCCGGTTCGCACCGGACCCTCGAAACCTTCAGCCTGCCCAGCCGACCAGCGGATGGTGATCCAGACTGCGACACAGGCGGCCGACCCATCGGGGCGGGAGATCGTCCTCACCCCAAGTCGCCACGGGCTGAACGCCTGTGCCGGCTCTCGCAAACACTGCACTGCCGGAGCCCGACATGCGGCTGTTGCCGTAGCGGGCTTTCAGCCACCGGGCGGCTTGCGCCACCTCGGGACAATGATCTTCGGCCGGGGCCTGCAGGTCGTTGCGGCCGAAGCCGTCGCTGTCCTGCGGGACCTCGCCCGACAACCACCGTTGAAGCTGGGTGTCTGCGAGAAAGTCGATGACTATAGCAGGTTCAGTATCGCGTCGAAGCAGCGGGCTCGAAAAAATGGCGGCAGTCGCGATCGGCGTCGGGGGCTTCACGACGGCGAACCACTGCGGGCGCAGCGCAAGCGGCGTCAATTGCTCGCCGATGCCTTCAACGAAGGCCGAGTGGCCGTTGACGAAGAACGGCACGTCGGCACCGAGCGTCAGCGCCAGCTCCAGCAGGCGACGTCGTGGCCAATGCAGCGCCCACAGGCGGTTGAGCGCGAGCAGCGTCGATGCGGCGTCCGAACTGCCACCACCCAGCCCCGCGCCCCACGGCACTTGCTTGTCGATGTGGATGTCGACCCCGAACGCGCAGCCGCTGGCCTGCTGCAGGGCGCGCGCGGCACGCAGGCACAGGTCGTCGGCCGGCAGCGCCGGGCCGAGGTCATGGCGTTGCAGGCGACCATCGGCGCGGCGCTCGAAGTGCAGCATGTCGCACCAGTCGACCAGAACGAAGACCGACTGCAGCAGGTGGTAGCCGTCGGCGCGCCGCCCGACGACGTGCAGGAACAGGTTCAGCTTGGCGGGGGCCGGGACCTCGTGGATCGCGCGCACGGTCATGCAAGGCGGCGTTTTGTGTCAGTGGGGAGCGTCGAGCTTCGCGCGGACCAGCACCGCCGGCGGTGTCTGGCGTTCGGCCTCCACCCATCCCTCCGTGCTGCGCGCCAGGTTGATGCGCCATCCGAGCTGCTCGAAGCCGGGCGTGCCATCGCGCCGGGGCACGGTGGCACTGCCGCTCCAGGGCCGGCCGCGCAGCCAGTCGAACAATGCGGCGATGGGGATGCGTTCCCCCAGCGCCTCTTCCGCCAGGCTGTCGAGGTCGGGGTAGCGGGTCTCCTTGTCGCCGGACTTCAGCGTGGCCTCACCGCGCGCCCAACGCGCCTGGGCGGCGGTGGCGCCGAGCGGACCGCTGAGCACCAGCGCGCCTTCGGCTGGCGTGCCAGTGAGTTCGAACTGGGCGCTGACGCTGCGCGGCGGCCGGCTGTCGACACGCACCAGCAGCCGGCCTGACAGGACCTCGACTGCACCCGGCGTCGCAGGCCGCGGCGGTGTGGCACAGGCGACGAGGGCCAGTGCGGCGAGGGCGGGCATCGCCCGCATGGCCAGCCGGATCAAAGGCCGACCTTGAGCCGGGCGAGGGTCTCGCGCAGCACCTCGTTGGCAGCGTCGCGGCCGCGTGCGTCCTGCAGGATGCGTCGCGCTTCGTCGCGTTCACCCATGACCCACAGCACCTCGCCCAGGTGGGCCGCGATTTCGGTATCCGGGCGGGCGCGGTAGGCCTGGCGCAACAGCTTGGCGGCCTCGGCGCGGTTGCCCAGGCGGTACTCGACCCAGCCCAGGCTGTCTGTGATGAATGGGTCGCCCGGCGACAAGTCCAGCGCACGACGGATCAGGTCGCGCGCTTCGGGCAGCCGCTGGTTGCGATCGGCCAGCGAATAGCCGAGTGCGTTGTGCGCATGCGGGTGGTCGGGCTTGAGCTCGATCACGCGGCGCAGCAGCCGCTCCATTTCGGCAAAGCGCTCGACCTTCTCCTCCGCCATGGCCTGTTCGTACATCAGGTCGACGTCATCGGCGAAGCGCTGGTTCGCGCCGGAGAGCACCTCGGCAGCGTCACGCCAGCGCTTGCCGTCGCGCAGCACCTGGGCTTCGGCCAGCAGCTTGGCGCGGGCATCGTCGGGCTGGCGCTCTGGCACGGCCTGGATCAGCTGGCGTGCCTCGCGCACCTTGCCCTGACGGATCAGCATCGAGGCGCGGCGGCTTTGCACCTCCAGCGCACGCTGCGGGTTGTCGACCCGCGACAGCCATTGCTCGGCCGCTTTCACGTCGCCGCGTTGCTCGGCGATCTGAGCCAGCATCAGCCAGGCTTGCGTCAGCGTGCGATCGGCGCCGGCGACGGGGTTTTCGTCATCGTCGTCGCCCGACGCTTCGACGCGCATGTCGCCCTTCTGCGCCAGCTCGATGAACTTCAGCAGCGCGGTCTCGGCTTCGCGCGGCTGCTTCAGTTCGAGGCGCAGCGCGCCCAGCGAGAGCCAAGGCTCAGCCAGTTGCGGCTTGTCGCGGGTAAGGATGTCGAGCTGCGCGGCCGCATCGACGTAGCGCTGCGACTGGGTGAGGACGCGCACGTAGGCCATGCGCACGGCCGGCTCGGCATCGGGCCGCGTGAGGTGTTGCGTGACGACCTGCTCTGCGGCGGTGTGGCTGGGCAGCATGTCCAGTGCCAGCAGCACCGGCCCGGTCGCGGCCGGATCGGCGGCGTGCGCTTCCTGCAGCCGCTTCAGCGCGCCTTCTGGCTGGCCCGCATTGAGCTGGGCGCGGCCCAGCGCTACCAGGCTGGCGTTGCGCGTGCCGGGCTGCTGCAGGTGCGGCGCGAGCAGCTGTTCGAGCAGCGCCAGCGCCTTGGTGCGGTCGTTCGCTCGCTGCAGCAGGCGCGGCAAGCTGGCGATGGTCCCGGGCCGTTCCGGCACCGGCACGGCGGCCAGCCAGGCCTGCAGCGGCTCGTCCATCTCGTCGATGCGGTTCAGCGCCAGCAGGATCTGCGCTTCGTAGCGGATGGCCTCGAAGGACTGCGGCTTGGCCGCGCGCCAGGCCCGGCTGGCGGCCAGGGCCTGGTTGGCGGCGCGGCCTTGCAAGGCGATGTCGATGGCGCGGCGAAAGAGCGCGTCATCGCGTTGGCGGCGGGCGGCGTCGAGGATGACCTCGAACGCACTGCCGGCACGACCGGCGGAGAGCTCCATTTCGCCGATGAGAAGCTGGTAGAACAGGGTCTCGTCGAGCAGGGAGTTCTCAGCCGGCGGGGCGGCCGCGCTGTCGGCCGGTGGTGGTGTCTCCGGCGCCTGGGGCTGCTGAGCCCACGCCATGCCCGCGCAGAAAGAGATCGCCGCGGCCGCCGCGAGCCAAGACCGAAGGCGGCGCGAAGGCGCAGAAGAACCAGGCATCGTGACTCCTGAAACGGGGATTGATTCTATTGGCGACCCATAATTCCATGAATGGTCTGCCTCCAGCTCACTTCGCTCGCTGGTCCCGAGAGGGTGAGCCCGGCCGTGGACGGTTCAGTGGACCGTCCACGGCCGGCGAACGGTCGGTCCGCAAGGACCGGCGCGGCAAGGCCCCAGCGCCCTTCGGGCGGCCGGGCGGGCGCCGATGCCTGAGCTGCCCGAGGTCGAAGTGACGCGCATCACGCTTGCCGAGCGGCTGCGCGGTGCCCGGGTCGAGGCGGCGCGCCTGGGCAAGGCGCTGCGCTGGCCGCTGGGCTGTTCACCTGAAGCGCTTCATGGCATGCAGCTGGGCGACATGTCCCGGCGCGGCAAATACCTTTGGTTGCCGATGGAGCGGCCCGAGCGCCGCGGCGGGCTGCTGCTGCACCTGGGCATGTCGGGCTCGCTGAACCTGTCGGAGCAGCCGCCCGCCGCCGGCGCGCACGATCACTTCGAGTTGCGCACCAGCCGCGGCACGCTGCGGTTGACGGATCCGCGCCGCTTCGGCGCCGTGGTGTGGTCGGACGCGCTGGACGCCGACCCGGCGGCGCGGCTGCTGGCACGCCTGGGGCACGAGCCCTTCGATGCGGCCTTGACGCCGCAAGTCTTCCATCGGGCGCTGAAGGCCAGGCGCTCGCCGATCAAGGCCGCGCTACTGAGCGGCGAGCTCGTGGTCGGTGCCGGCAACATCTACGTCAGCGAAGCGCTGCACCTGGCCGGGATCGACCCGCGTGCGCGCTGCGACCGCCTGAGCCTGCCGCGAGCCGAGCGCCTGCTGGCCGCGGTGCGGCAGACGCTGGCGCGTGCAATCCAATTGGGCGGCTCGACCTTGCGCGACTTCCGCGACGCGCACGGCATGAGTGGTGCGTTCCAGGACCAGGCGCTGGTCTATGGCCGTGAAGGCCTGGCTTGCGCACGCTGCGACGGCACCGTCCGGCGCATCGTGCAGGGGCAGCGTTCTACCTTCTTCTGCCCTGGGTGTCAGCGCCGCTGAGCCTGGGCGCTGCGCACGCGCCACAGCAGCTGTTCGACAGACTTTTTGCACGCTGTGCGCAGGTACGCGTGCGCTACGATCGCCCGAACTTCCGCCGTTTGCTGCATGTCGTCGACGCTTTCGCGTGAACTGGATTCGCTGGCCGAGTGGCGCCGATCGCTGGACCGCCGTATCGAGCAGTTCGGCAGCACCCTGTCGGACCTCGATCTTTTCGATAGCGACTCGGCGGGGCTGGCTTCCACGCTCCGGCAGCGCCTGGCCTCCGATCGCCTGGTGCTGGCCTTCGTCGCCGAGTTCTCGCGCGGCAAGTCCGAGCTGATCAATGCGCTTTTCTTTGCCGACAACGGCCGCCGCGTGCTGCCGGCGTCGCCCGGCCGCACCACCATGTGCCCGGTCGAGCTGGCCTGGGACGCGCAGGAGTCGCCGGCCCTGTCGCTGCTGCCGATCTCCACCCGGCGTGGCGGCATGCCGGTGTCCGCGCTGCGCGAGCGGCCGGAGCTGTGGGAACACCGCACGCTGCCCGTCGGCAACCCGGAGGCGTTGGCCAAGGTCTTCGAGGAAGTGACGCGAACGCAGCGCGTGCCGATGGACGAGGCGCGCGCGCTGGGCCTGTGGGACGACGAGCACCCGGAAGACAACCCGCCGCGCGACGAGAACGACATGGTCGAGGTGCCGGCCTGGCGCCACGCCCTCATCAACTACCCGCACCCGCTGCTCAAGCGCGGCCTGGTCGTCGTCGACACGCCGGGTCTGAACGCCATCGGCGCCGAGCCCGAGCTGACGCTGGGCCTGCTGCCCTCGGCCCATGCCATCGTGTTCCTGCTGGCGGCCGATACCGGCGTGACGCGCTCCGACCTGTCGATCTGGCGCGATCACCTGGGCGACCGCTCGCTCGAGCGCTTCGTCGTGCTGAACAAGATCGATGCGCTGAACGATCCATTGCTGGAGGCCAGCCAGATCCAGGCGCAGGTGACGCAGCAGTGCCGCAACGTGGCCGAGACGCTGGGCATGCCGCCGCAGCGCATCTTCCCGATGTCAGCGCGCGAGGCGCTGCTGTCGCGCCTGGGCGACGACGACGCTGGCGACGGCGGCCTGCCGGCGCTGGAACAGGCGCTGTCCACAGAACTGCTGCCGCAGCGCAGCGCGGTGATCGGCCGCCTCGTCGAAGACGGCGTGCTGGTGCTGCAGCAGCGTTCGCTGAAGCGCCTCTCCGACCGCCGGCGCCAGGTCACCGAGCAGCTGCTCGACCTGCGCAGCCTGCGCGGCAAGAGCGGCTCCAAGCTGCAGATGATTTCGCGCCGCTTCGAGACCGATGCCAACGCCTTCGAGCAATGCATGCCGCGCCTGGCGGCGATGCGCGCTGTGCAGATGCGCCAGTTGCGCGAGGTGCAGCGCCTCTTGTCGAGCGAGCGCGTGCGCGAGGAAACGCAGCGCATGCAGTCGGACAGCGAGGCGAGCTTCTTCAAGCTGGGCGCCGGCAAGGCCTTTGCCCGCCTGGGCGAACGGCTGCGTGCGCTGGTTGATTCGGCCGAGGCCGGCATTGCCGAACTGGACCAGATGCTGGGCGCGACCCACCGGCAGCTGAACGCGGACTTCGGCTTCTCGCTCGCGGCCTCGCCCAGGCCGGCGCTGGACGACACGCGGCGCGAGCTGAAGCGCATCGAGGACAGCTACAGCCGCTACTTCGGCATCACGAAGCTGTGGCGGCTGTCCGAGCCGGGCTTCCTGGCGCAGTTCCAGCAGGTGCTGCTGTCGCGCCTGCGCGTGGTGTTTGAAAGCGCGGCCGTCGAGGTGGAACTGTGGAGCAAGGGCTCAAGCGCCCAACTGGAATCGCAGTTGCGCGAGCGCCGCCGCAGCATGAAGCAGCGGCGCGATGCCTACCAGCGCATCCAGGCCGCTGAAGGCGAACTGGAGCAGCGCATCGCCGAGGTCGAGGCGCAGGACCAGCGGCTGCAGCAGGCGGCCGAGCGCATCGAGGCAGCGGTGGACGCGCTGCGCATCCTGGCCGCATCGCCGCCGCGGGCGGACACCGCGGCAGACACCGCGTCACAGCCGCGGCTGTCGCTGGTGCGCTCAGGCTCGGGCCAGGCCTCGCGCGGCGCAGCCTGACGGGTCGCGCGGCGTGAGTGCCCCGGCGGCTGGCCTGGCCGCTTCCCTCATCGCTTGGCAACAGGTTCATGGCCGCCATGCGCTGCCGTGGCAGAACACGCGCGACGCGTACCGCGTGTGGCTGTCGGAAATCATGCTGCAGCAGACCCAGGTGGCGACGGTGCTGGGTTACTACGACCGCTTCCTGCAGCGCTTTCCCGATGTCGCGGCCCTGGCCGCTGCGCCGCTGGACGACGTGCTGGCGATGTGGAGCGGCCTGGGCTACTACAGCCGGGCGCGCAACCTGCACCGCTGCGCACAGGTGGTGATGGAGCAGCATGGCGGCGCCTTTCCGGCCAGCAGTGCCGCGCTGGCCCAATTGCCCGGCATCGGCCGCTCGACCGCCGCTGCCATCTCGGCCTTCTGCTTCGGCGAACGCACAGCGATCCTGGACGGCAACGTCAAGCGCGTGTTGACGCGGGTGCTCGGCTTCGACCGTGACCTGGCGCAGGCGGCGAACGAACGCACGCTGTGGCAGCACGCGCAGGACCTGCTGCCGGACGCTCACATCGAGGCCTATACCCAAGGGCTGATGGACTTGGGCGCGACGGTGTGCACGCAGAAGCGCCCGATCTGCCTGCACTGCCCGTGGCAGGCGCCGTGCGTTGCCCGGGCAGCGGGCCAACCCGAGAACTATCCCGTCAAGACGCGCACGCTCAAGCGCGGCACGCTGGCGCACAGCCTTCTGCTGCTGACGCAGCGCCGACAGCTCTATCTGGTGCAGCGGCCGGCGCGTGGCATCTGGGCCGGGCTGTGGACGCCGCCCGCCTTCGACGACGACGATGCGCTGCTCGCGCTGGCCGCCGATGGCCCCGGCACGCTCGAAGCGTGGCCGCCGTTCACCCACGTGCTGACGCACCGCGACTGGCACCTGCGGCCATGGCACTGGGCGTTGCCGGAGCAACTGCCGAAATCCGCACAACGCCGTCTCGACGAGGCGCTGGACGGCGGACGTTGGTTCGAGCACGACGAGGCTCGCGCGCTCGCCCTGCCGGCGCCGGTGAGGCGCTTGGTCGAGCAGTTGCCCTGACCGTGGCCGCCCATCGCCGCGCCGGTCGCGGCAATGGTCAGCGGCCCGGGATCACGCCCTTGCCGCGCAGGTACTCGCCGACCAGGTTGAGCCGGATCGCCGGTTCGGGCAGCTCCATCAGCTTCTGCTTCGCGGCCAGCGAGATCGGCAGGATCTCGCACCAGCGGTTGGCGACCCAGCCTGCGTCATTCAGTTGATAGGGTTCCGCGAACGGCGAGTGGCCCTGCTGGCGCAGCGACTCGATGGCGTTGGTCAGGGCCTCGACGGTCGGGAACTGCTCGGGCGACGGGTGCACCACGTCGTCGGCCGGCAGCAGCGTCGTGTCGGCGACCCACAGGCCGTCGGGCAACTGCTTCGGCGTGTTGCTGCGGAAGCGGCGGCCGCCCAGGCAGCGCACGCGCAGGATGCCGGGCTGCTCGGCGTCGACGTCCTGCAGGTGCGCGAGCACGCCGACCGGCTCGAAGCGCACGCGTTCGGCTCCGGCCTGGACTTCGGCGCCCTGGTTCAGGCAGACGACGCCGAAGGGCGTGGACTGGCGCATGCAGCGGCTGATGAGGTCGAGGTAGCGCGCCTCGAAGACCTTCAGGCTCAGCACGCCGCCAGGGAACAGCACGGACTGCAGGGGGAACAGCGGCAGGCCGGTGAGGGGCTTGGAAGATTCAGTCAATCGACTGCGTCCAGTTCTCGGTGGCGGATCAGCGTGGCGCCGTGGTCGGCGAAGCGCCGGCCCAGTTGCTCGACGATGTAGACGGAGCGGTGCTGGCCGCCGGTGCAGCCGATGGCCACCGTGACGTAGCCGCGCTGGTCGGTGGCCAGCGCCGGCAGCCAGCGGCGCAGGAAGGCTTCGATCTGCGCCAGCATCTCCCCTGCCTCGGGCTGCTCGGCGAGGTAGTCGGCCACCGGCGCGTCGCGGCCGGACAGTGGCCGCAGCTCGCGCACGTAGTACGGGTTGGGCAGCATGCGCACGTCGAACACGTAATCTGCATCCAGCGGCACGCCGTACTTGAACGCGAAGGATTCGAAGACCAGCGTCAGCCGGTCGTGCCGGGCCGCGACCAGGTCACGCACCTGGGCACGCAGGCCGGCCGGGCGCAGCGTGCTGGTGTCGACCACCGTGGAGACTTCGCGCAGCTCGGCCAGCAGCAGGCGTTCCAGCTCGATCGCCTCGATCAGCGCATGGTGCGTGCCGCTGTCGTCGGGCTGCGACAAGGGATGCGGGCGGCGCGTTTCGGAGAAGCGGCGCACCAGCGTGTCGGTGCTGGCGTCCAAAAAGAGCGGCCGGACCGTGACGCCGTCGCTGCGCAGTTCGAAGATCAGCGGCACCAGCGCGGGCAGCGACCGGGCCGCGCGCGCATCCACCGCGATCGCCACGCGCTCGGTGTAGCGCGGGTGGTCGAGCCGCATGTAGTCGCGCAGCAGCTCGGGCGGCAGGTTGTCGACGCAGAAGTAGCCGGCGTCTTCCAGCGCATGCAGCGCCACGGACTTGCCGGAGCCGGAAATGCCGGTGATCAACACCAGCTCCTTGGTGCGCGGCGTGCTCGGTCCGGACGAGTTCATGCGCGGGTGCGGCGCTTGGCCGGCGCTGGGGCCGGGCGCTTCTGCAACAAGGCCTCGGCGTGGGCCAGGCTGGTGCCGGCCAGGTGCTCGCCGCCCAGCATGCGGGCCACCTCGGCCACGCGCGCCTCGCCGGCGACGGGCTGCACGTCGCTGGTCGTGCCCTGGCCCCGGCGTTCGGCCTTGCTGACGACGTAGTGGTGATCGGCGCAGGCGGCCACCTGCGCCAGGTGGGTGACGGCCAGCACCTGGCGCTCGCGTCCCAGCTGCTTCATCAGGGCGCCCACGGTATCGCCGACGGCGCCGCCGATGCCGGCGTCGATCTCGTCGAAGATGAGCGTGGCGGCGCCTCCGCCTGCGCGCACGGTGGTGACGGCGATCGCCAGGGCCAGGCGCGACAGCTCGCCGCCCGAGGCCACCTTGGCCAGTGGCCGCGGCGTGCTGCCGGCGTGGCCCGCGACCGCGAACTCGACCGACTCCAGGCCGAAGCTTTGCGGCCCGGCCTGCGGCGGCAGCTGCACCTCGAAACGGCCGCCGGCCATGCCGAGCGTCTGCATCGCCTGCGTGACGGCGGCCGACAGCGTTTCGGCCGCGGAGCGGCGGGCACGCGAGACTTCGGCCGCCAGCGCGCGATAACGCTTGTCGGCAGCGGCCAGTGCTTCTTCGAGCGCGGCGGAATCGGTGGCGGCATCCAGCGTGCGCAATTCGTCGCGCCAGCCGGCCAGCAGCGCCGGCAGCTCTTCCGGCGGGCGGCGGTAGCGCCGCGCCAGGCTCATCCAGGCGGACAGGCGGGCGTCGACCTCGGCCAGCCGCCCGGGGTCGAGGTCGGCATGGCCGAGGTAGCCGTTCAGCGAATGGGCGGCGTCCTGCAGCTGCGCCATCGCGCCCTGCAGCACCTCGACGACGGGGCCCAGCCGCGCATCGTGCTCGGCCACGTCGGCCAGCAGGTCGATCGCGCGCTGCGTGCCCTGTTCGGCGGTGGACTCGCCTTCGCTCAACAGCTCCAGCGCGCCGCGCGCGGCATCGATCAGGGCCTGGCCGTGCGCCAGGCGCTGGTGTTCGGCGCTCAGCTCGGCCCATTCGTCGTCCGCCGGCGCCAGCTTGTCCAGCTCGCCAATCTGCCACGCCAGGCGCTCGCGCTCCCGCTCGATCTCGTCGCGGCGTTCACGTGCACGGTCCAGCGCCTCGGCGGCGGCCTTGCGCTCGGTGAACGCCTCGGCCAGCGCGCGGGTGTCGATGCCGGCCTGTCCGTCCAGCAATTCACGAGTGGCGGCGGGGCGGGTCAGGCCTTGCCAGGCATGCTGACCGTGGATGTCGAGCAGCGCATCGGCGACTTCGCGCAGCTGCGTCACGGTGGCGGGGCTGCCATTGATCCACGCGCGGCTCTTGCCTTGGGCGTCGATCGTGCGGCGCAGCAGCAGCGTGTCGTCGGCGTCGAAGCCGGCTTCGTCGAGCCAGCCGCGCAGCGAGGACACCGTGTCGAATTCGGCACTGACCTCGGCGCGGGGCGCCCCCTCGCGCACCATGCCGGCGTCGCCGCGGCTGCCCAGC